>Ga0164243_10001724_pt1 | contig 36681 bp, 30 predicted proteins | sample OricompcompostOP_FD_108781 | JGI IMG/M metagenome (GOLD analysis project Ga0164243, IMG submission 108781) | Organic Plus compost microbial communities from Emeryville, California, USA - Original compost - Organic plus compost (OP) | ecosystem: Engineered > Solid waste > Mixed feedstock >...
CGTCGGCCTCGCCGCGACCGATTTCCGGCCCGACCAGCGGATCGCCGACTACTGGGACCGCTCCGGCAGCTACCAGGCCGCCGGTCCGGGCGCGTCCCGCTTCGGCGCCGTCGGCTCCAACCGGCCGGACTTCTGGCGCGTCTCGCTGAAGGCCTTCGCCGACCATCCGATCGGCGGCCTGGGGCAGGACAACTGGTCGCGCTTCTACCTGCTCGACCGCCGCAGCGGCGAGCAGCCCAAGTGGACCCACAGCCTCGAGCTGCGACTGCTGGCGCACACCGGCGTCGTCGGCTTCCTGCTGTTCGCGACCTTCCTCGCGGCGGTGCTGGCGGCGGCGCTGCGCGGGCGGCAGCCGCGGACGGTCGCGCCGCGGACCGCCGCCGCGGCCGCGATCGCGCTGCTGCCGCTGGTCGTGTGGGCCGTCCACGGCTCGCTCGACTGGTTCTGGGAGATCCCAGCGCTGAGCGGCCCCGCCTTCGCCTTCGCCGGCCTGGCGACCGCGCTGACGCGGCCCGCGGCCGTGCCCGCAGAGCCGGCTGCAAGAGATCTTGCACGGCGCCGGCGGCTGCTGACCGTCGCGACCCTCCTCGCCGCCGTCGCAGGGGTCGCCGCCGCGCTGGCGCTGGCGCTGCCGTGGGCGGCAGAGCGCGAGACGACGAGCGCCGCCTCCGACTGGGTCGAGGACCCCGGCGGGGCGCTGGCGCGGCTCGACCGCGCCGAGTCGCTCAACCCGCTCAGCGCGAGAGCGTCGCTGACGGAGGGCGTGATCGAGCTCGAGCTGGGCCGGCCGCGGGAGGCGCAAACCGCCTTCCGGCAGGCGATCGCGCGCGATCCCGGCGACTGGTTCGCCCACCTCGGAGCCGGTCTCGCCGCGACCGCGGCCGGCGAGGAGCCCGCCGTGGCGAGAGCCGACTACGCCGCGGCGCACGCGCTCAACCCCGACGATCCGCTCGTGGCGGAGGCGCTGCGGCGCGCCGGAGCGGCGAGACCGCTGTCGTATTCGGAGGCCTTCGCGCGGCTGCGCGACGACGTGCGCAATCTGACCGGCAGCGGCTGAGCGCCCGGGCGACACGTAGCCAGCAGGTATGAGGCGAAAGCCACACGGTTGTCCTGGACGGACGGGCGTGCTACTTTGAGGCGCAATTCGCCACTAATGCAAGCAATACGTAGGTTTGAGGCGCAACGGGCGCTTCGGCCGGCCAATACAAGGATGGGAAGGATTGGTTCGATGAAGCGACTGGCCTTGATCATGGCTGTTGTCGCCGTCGTCTTCACCTCGGCAGCGCCCGCTTTCGCGGCCAGCTCGGTGGGCGACGCATACGGTGGAAACGGTGGCGGAATCCTCGGGGCAGTCGAGAACGGGGGCGGTAACTCCGGCGGCAACGGCGGTGGCACCTCGCCCGCGTCGTCCTCGGCGCCGGAGGCCGTGAAGGTGACCTCTTCGGAGAGCACCCTTCCGTTCACGGGCCTCGACCTCGGACTCCTGGCTGTCGGCGGCATTGCGCTCGTCGGCGTCGGCGTCGGCCTGCGTCGTTTCGCACGGCCGCTGAGCTGAGTTCACCCACCAGCAACCACCACACAGGAGCGGCGATCAGCCGAACCTGCGACTGAGCGCGAGCGGGAGGGCGTGTGATCTGCACGTCACTCCCCTGTGCTCGTTCTGTCGTGGCCGCGGGTCTGCGCGACCAGACCGAGCCGCGGCTCAACCTTTCGCGCCATTCTGCCGAAAAGCTCCCAGAGGCCCGTGGCATCCACCATCGCCGAACAGCTTCGCGACGCGCTCTCGCAGCCGTCCTCGACCGCCGTCGACGCGACGCTGCGGCGAAAGCTGATTCGTCAGAAGCGGGTCCGGGCCTACAGGGTCGCCGACGCCGCGATGCTGATACTGGCGGTCGCGACGGCCGTCTTCGCCTCCCCCGGCGCGACGACGACCGCCGACTTCGTGTGGGGCCTCTGCTACGCGCTGCTGACGATCGTGATCCTCGAGCTGCGCGGCTTCTACGCGCTGCGGCTGCATCAGTCGCCGGTCGACGTGATGGCGCGGATCTTCGCCGCCACCTCGATCGCGGCGATGGTGCTGACCTTCGCCCACACGCTCGTCGACAACGAGCCCAACCTCGCCGACCAGGTGCTGCGGCTGTGGGCCTTCGCGCTCGTCTTCCTCGGCGCCGGCCGGCTCGGCATCGCCTTCGACCGCCAGCGCGCGCTGCGCCGCGGCGAGACCGGGCTCAACACGCTGATCGTCGGCTCCGGCAGCGTCGGCCACCTGATCGCCAGCCGCCTGATCGCCCGCCCGGAGCTGGGTCTGAGGCCGATAGGGTTCCTCGACAAGGACCCGCTGATCGACAACGCAGACGAGAGAGACGGGCTGCCGGTGCTCGGCGCCTCGTGGGACCTGCCGGACGTCGTCCAGCGCTACAACGTCGAGCAGGTCGTCGTGACCTTCTCGACCGCGCCCCACGCCGTGATGCTGAACCTGATCCGGCGCTGCCGCGATCTCGGCGTCGAGGTCGTCGTCGTGCCGCGCCTGTTCGAGGAAGTCAACAACCGCGTCGAGGTCGAGCACCTCGGCGGCGTGCCGCTGCTGCGGGCCGCGACGGTCGACCCCAAGGGCTGGCAGTTCGCCTTCAAGTACGGCCTCGACCGCTGCGTCGCGGCGCTCGGGATCCTCGCGATCGCGCCGCTGCTGGCGGTTCTCGCGCTCGCCGTCCGTCTCAGCTCGCCGGGCCCGGTGCTCTACCGCCAGCGCCGCGTCGGACTCGACGGCAAGGAGTTCGACATGCTCAAGTTCCGCTCGATGCGACTGCTGGAGGAGAGCGACGCGAGGGTCTCGTTCGAGCTCGCCCCGGGCGTCGCGCCCGGCGGCGTCGAGGGCGTCGACCGCCGCACCAAGGTCGGCGAGCTGCTGCGCAAGACCTCGCTCGACGAGCTGCCGCAGCTGTTCAACGTGCTGCGCGGCGACATGTCGCTCGTCGGCCCGCGGCCGGAGCGGACCAGCTACGCGCGCAACTTCGAGTCCCACATCTACCGCTACGGCGACCGCCACCGCGTCAAGTCCGGGCTGACCGGCTGGGCGCAGGTGCAGGGGCTGCGCGGGCAGACGTCGCTGACCGATCGCGTCGAGTGGGACAACTACTACATCGAGAACTGGAGCCTCTGGCTCGACCTCAAGATCGTGCTGATGACGCTCCCGGCGCTGCTCGGGCGCCAGTCGGTCGAGTAGGTCCCTCCCCGTCCGCTCCGCGAGCAGCCGCCTGCCGCTCGCGTGGAGCGAAGGCGGATGCTGCGAAGGAGACGGACCGTGCACCCTCCGTCGAGACGGGTTCTCGAGCGCTGACGCCGTCGGATGACTCCGGCCAAGCGCTCCCGCAACGCATGACGATGACCGTTTAAGGCTGCTTCCTTCCGGACCTGACCTGGTTCGCGGGTCGCCATCGCGCGGGACCTGGCCATCGACGCCACCGAGCGACGCGCTGACCCCGAGAGCCGGCGTCCCTCGAGAGGGAGTTCAGCCCTGCTAGAGCGGATTGCAGGTACAGGGCACCGCTACCTCCCCGCCTAGCACGGTCCGCCGAGGACTATACCGGCGCGCGCGGGTCGAGGGAGTCGGCCGTCTCGGCGATCACTCCGGCGAGATCCTCGCGGAACTGCTCGCGGCCGAAGCGACGGGCGTTGCGGCGGGGCGCCTCGGGGTCGAGCGCGAGCGTCTCGAAGCGCTCGATCGCCGCCGCCAGCGCCGCCGGCGTCTGCCTGTCGAAGAGGACGCCGGTCTCGCCGTCGCGGACCGTCTCGCGCGCGCCGCCGACGCCGTAGGCGATCACCGGCAGGCCGGCCGCCTGCGCCTCGACCGGGACGATCCCGAAGTCCTCCTCCCCGGGGAACAGCAGCGCCCGCGCGCCGCTCAGCAGGGCGTCGCGCTCGGCGTCGGAGACGCGCCCGAGGAACTCCGCGCTGCTGTCCGCTCTGGCGCCGGCGCGGACGGCGTCGAGCGCGCGCCCGCCGCCCGCGATCTTGACCGGGCGCCCGAGCAGCTCGGCGGCGGCGACGGCGAGGTCGACGCGCTTGTAGGGCACGACGCGGCCGAAGACGAGGTAGTAGTCGCCCGGGTCGCGCGCGAGCGCCAGGTAGTGGTCGACGTCGACCGGCGGGTGGACGACGTGCGCCTCGCGCCGGTAGAAGCGCTTGATGCGCGCGGCGACGTGCTCGGAGTTGGCGACGAAGGCGTCGGGCCGGGCGGCGCCGGCGAGGTCGTCCTTGCGCAGCTTGCGCAGCAGCGGCGGCAGCGCCAGCCGCAGCGCGCGGCCGATCTCCTCGCCGGCGAGGAACTCGGGCTCCCACGCGTAGCGCATCGGCGTGTGGCAGTAGCAGACGTGCAGGGTGCCGGGCGGCGTGTGGACGTTCTTCGCGTTGGCGTGGCTGCTGGAGAGGACGAGGTCGAAGCGCGACAGGTCGAACGACTCGAAGGCGCGGTTCATCAGCGGCAGCAGCTTCGGGTAGTTGGCCTTCGCGCCCGGGATGCGGTCGAGGAACGACGGATGGACCGGCCGCTCGGTGATGATCGGCGGCCACGGCGCCGGGTCGTAGATCGACGTGAACAGCTCCGCCTGCGGGAACATCTCCAGCAGCTCGACGACGACGTCCTCCGAGCCGCCGGGGATCGTCAGCCAGTCGTGCACGACGGCGACGCGCGGGAACCGCTGCCGCAGCCGCTCGATCAGGTCGCTCACGTCCCCTCCTCGCTGCGGCGGATGGCCGCGATCAGCTGCTCCCAGCGCACGCTGTGCGGGGCGATCAGCTCGAGCAGCCGCTCCAGCTCCTCCCAGCCGGCGTCCGACTCCCAGCCCCAGTGCAGGACGATCGGCGTCCACAGGCTGTCGCGCGCCGCGACCGCGCGCGCGGCCGCCGGCAGCACCTCGCGCGCGTGGCCGTAGAGCGGCGCGTAGGCGGGCAGGTGGACGGCGTCGTGGAACCACACCGGCGAGCGGCGGAAGCCGATCGTGCCGATCGACTCCGGCCCGCCGCAGACGAGCGTGAAACGCTCGGCCAACAGCGCCAGGTGGGCCGCGTCGAAGCGGTTGTAGGGCGGGACGAAGATCTCGGTGGCGACGCCGTGGTCGGCGAGCTGGGCGAGCGCGTCGTCGAGCAGGGCGGCGGCGTCGGCCGGCGCCAGGCCGCAGAGCTCGGAATGGCGCCGCGGCTGCTCGAAGCGGGTGCGGTGGTCGCGCCCGTGCAGCGCGATCGCGACCTGCTCGTCGGCGGCCAGCTCGGCCAGCTGCGCCAGCTCCTCCCCCTCCAGCGGCCGCGAGCGCGTCTCCCGCGGCGACAGCGGCGCTCTGCTGAGGCGCGGCGTGACGGCGATCAGGTACGGCACGCCCGCCGCTCTCATCAGCGCGTGGAAGCGGGCGAAGCGGGCGCCGCCGAAGCGCTCGGGCTCGTCCCACGCCTGGTAGTGGGGGTACTCGTCGACGCGCACGAGAAAGCGCGGCGGCCCCTCGGCGGCGGCGCCGAGCAGCGCCCTGCGCGCCTTCGCCAGCGGCGCCGCGACGGCCGGCTCCCAGTCGAGCCGGCCGAGCTTGCGCGCGACGTCCTGCGCCAGCCGCAGGCGCGGCCGCGGGACCGGGCGGTCGCGCAGCGCGCGGCGGACCGCCCACGCGCCGAGCGCGGAGGGCGCCAGCGTGCCGTCGGCCAGCTCGGCGTCGAACAGCAGCCGCGCGCTGCGCAGCTCGTCGCGCGCGCGGCGGTCGGCGGCGCTGCGGTCTGCGCTGGCGACGGTGCTCACCGCCGCGAGACTACAGGGCGCCGTGGCCGCCTCGCCCGGCGCGGATGCGATCATCCCGCGCGTGAACGAGCGTGCACCGTTGCGGGGTCGGCAGATCGTCTGCGTCGGCTTCGCCGACTGGCAGACCGACCTGTGGACCAACCAGCACCACCTGATGTCGCGCCTCGCGCGCGACAACGAGGTGCTGTTCGTCGAGTCGCTCGGCCTGCGCGCACCGCAGCTCGCGGGGCGGGACCTGAAGCGGATCGCGCGGCGGCTGCGCCGCGGCGTCGCGCCGCCGCGGCGCGCCGACGGCCTGCACGTGCTCTCGCCGCTGGTCGTGCCGCTGCATCGCTTCGCCGCCGTGCGCGCGCTCAACCGCCGGCTGCTGCCGGCGCTGGTGCGCCGCGCGGCGCGCCGGCTCGGTTTCGAGAGGCCGATCCTGTGGGCCTACGTGCCGCAGGCGGAAGCGCTGCTGGAGGCGCTCGACCCGTCGCTGGTCGTCTACCACTGCGTCGACGACATCGCCGCCCAGCCAGGGATCGACGGCGCAAGCTTCCGCGCCGCCGAGGAGCGCTTCGCCGCCCGCGCCGACCTCGTGCTGACGAGCGCGCCGGCGCTCGCGAGACGGATGCGGACGCTCGCGAGCAACGTCCTCTACGCGCCCAACGTCGCCGACACCGCCGCCTTCGCGCGGGCTTTGGAGCCGGGCCCGATCGATCCGGCGCTCGAGGCGCTGCCGCGGCCGCGGATCGTCTTCACCGGAGCGGTCGTGGCGACGAAGCTCGACCTGCCGCTGCTCGCCGAGCTGGCGCGCTCGCGCCCGGAGTGGAGCTTCGCGCTCGTCGGGCCGGTGGGCGTCGGCGATCCGCGCACCGATCTGTCGGCGCTCGACGGCGTCGACAACGTCCACCTGCTCGGGCAGCGCGGCTACGCGCAGCTGCCCGACGTGCTGCGCGGCGCCGACGCCGGGCTGATTCCCTACGCGCTCAACGAGCTGACGGGGAGCGTCTTTCCGATGAAGGTCTACGAGTACCTCGCGGCCGGGCTGCCGGTCGTCGCGACGCCGCTGCCGGCGCTGGCGGAGGTCGACGAGATCGCGACCGCCGCCGACGCCGCCGGGCTCGCGCGGGCGCTCGAGACAGCGCTCGCCGCCGACGGCGCCCAGGCGCGCGCGGACCGCTCGCGCGCCGCCGCGGCGCATTCGTGGGAGGCGCGACTGGAGGAGATCCGGCGGGCGGTGGCGGCGCTGTGAGCGACGTCTTCGTCACGACCCACACGCCGGTCCTGCGCTCCGGGCGCGCGGTCCGCACTTACGGCGTCGTGCGCGCGTTGGCGCAGGCCCGCGGCGGCGTCGTCGTCGTCCACGTCCGCTTCGGCGCCGACGAGCCCGACGACGCCTTCCGCTCGATCCCCGGGATCGAGCTGGTCGCGGTGACGCCCTCGCGCGGGGCGCGTCGCGCGCTCGCGTACGCGCGGGCGCGTGCGCGCGGTGTGCCGGACGACTTCGCGCGAGCGGTCTCGCCGGAGCTGGCGCGCGTCGCGCGCGCGATCGTCGAGCGCGAGCGCACCGGCGGCGACGCGGCCGCGCGCCTGGTCGCCGACGGGCCGGAGGCTGCGGCCGCGCTCGCGGGCCTGCCGCGACGCCTGCCGCTCGTCTACAACGCCCACAACCTCGAGTCGGCCTTCCGCCACGAGCTGAGCTCGCCGGGCCTCGGCAGCCGCGAGGCGCTGCGCCGCTTCGAGCGCGGTCTGCTTGAGCGCGCCGACCTGTCGTGGATGGTCAGCCCTGCCGAGCTCGCGGCGGCGCGCGAGCTGGCCCCAGCGGCGGCCGTCACGGTCGTGCCCAACGTCGTCGACGTCGCGCGGATCGCGCCGGTCGGGCCCGACGTGGGGGCCCAGCGCCTGCTGTTCGTCGCGAACTTCTCCTACGAGCCCAACCGCGACGGCCTGCGCTTCCTGCTCGACGAGGTGCTGCCGCGGCTGTGGCGCACGCTGCCGCAGACGCGCCTGCGGCTGGTCGGCGCCGGCCTCGACAGCGCGCCGTCGAGCGACCAGCGCGTCGAGGCGGTCGGCTTCGTCGACGACCTCGCCGACGCCTACCGCGACGTATCCGCCGCGGTCGTGCCGCTGCGCAAGGGCGGCGGGACGCCGTTGAAGTTCGTCGAGGCGCTCGCCTACGGCCTGCCGGTGGTCGCGACGCCGCGGGCGGCCGCCGGGCTCGCCGTCGAGGACGGCGTGCACTGCCGGCTGGCGGAGGAGCCGGCGGCGTTCGCGGAGGCGCTGGCGGGCATCCTGCGCGACGGCGCGCCAGCTTTGGCCGAGCGCGGACGCGCACTGGCCGAGGAGCGCTACTCGATCGAGTCGCTCGTGCCGCTCGTCGCCCCGCGCTGAGGACCGCCCGCCGGCGCCGTCCGCGCCTCCGCCCGAGATGACGGGAGATCCGTCCGCTCTTGAATCTGGAGCGGTCGGGGCGAGTGGCGCGGGTGAACGGCGGCGACCCCCGCCAGCGCGGGAAAGCGGGCGCGCGCCAGCCATGGACATGCGTCCAGAAGCGTTGAGGCGCCTCCTGCTCAGAAGGCCCGTTTCCGACAGATAACCTGCGTCCGGTCGCTCGCTGAGAAGGCGGGCGTCGGTCCGGCGCCCGCTAGGCGTCGTGCACATCCCGATAACGGCACCCCCACCGCGAGGTGGGTCCGCAAAGCCAGGGGTCTCTCGGAGACAGCCCGGCCACCGAAGGAGTCCCGATGCTCGCATCCCCCGCACGTGGCGCAGTGCGCCATCTTCTGCTCGCCCTCGTCGGCCTGCTGCTGCTCGGCGTCGTCGCCGAGAGCGCCGCCGCCAAGGCGCCGACCGTCTCCAAGCCGCTGGCGAAGGCCGCGGCCGCCCGCGACAAGGCCGACCGCACGCTGGTGCGCGATGCGCGCAAGCTGCGCAACTGCAAGCGCTCCGGCGCCGCCTGCGTCGCCCGCAAGAGCGCGGTGCAGCGAGCGGGCGTGCGACTGGCGCGCAACGAGAAGAAGCTCGCCCGCCTCGGCCGCAGAGCGCGTGCCCGCGCCGCCGCCGTCGCCGCGCCGAAGCTGACCGTCAAGGGCCAGAGCCTGAGCTGGAACGCGCTGCGCGGCATCAGCAGCTACGTCGTGCTGCGCAAGGTGCCCGGACAGGCCGACCAGTACACGGTCGTGCGCGGCACCTCATGGACGCCGCCGGCCGTGCCCGGCGTGACCGTCCGCTACCAGGTCCGCGCCGCCGTCAACGGCTCGCGCTGGTCCTCGCAGGTGTCGATCGCCTACGCGGCCGCCCCGACGACCCCGACGACCCCCACCACCCCCACCACCCCACCACCCCGACGACGCCGACTACCCCGACCACGCCGACGACCCCGACCGACGCCCAGCGCAAGGCCGCGCCGGTCCTCTCCGTCGACGGCAACACCGTCCGCTGGACGAAGGTCGCCGACGTCGACACCTACGTCTTCGTCCGCAAGGTCCCGGGCAAGCCCGACGAGTACACCTCCGTCTCGGGCACCGCGACGACCCCGGCCGCCGTCCCCGGCAAGACCGTCAGCTACGGAGTCCGCACCGCCGTCGACGGCAGCGCCTGGGCCCGCGAGGTGACGATCACCTACCCGTCTGCCCCGAGCACCGACCAGCCGAGCAGCGAGGCGCCGACGACGCCGACCACCCCGACGACGCCCACCAGCCCGTCGACCCCCGCCCCCTCGAGCGCCTTCAGCGTCGGCGTCGTCGCCGGCTCCGACGCCAACTACGAGCTCGACTTCCTCAAGCGGGCCGGCGCCAGAACGGCGCGCGTGGAGTTCTCCATCAGCAGCTCGCCGTCGCGCATGACGACCATCGTCGACGCCTACGCCAAGGCCGGCATCCGGATCCTCCCGCTCGCCGGTTTCGCGGGCCGCATACCGACGACCGCCGAGGCGCAGAACCTCGCCACGTGGGCGTCGACCTTCGGCCCGGGCGGCAGCTTCTGGCAGGGCAAGAGCTACTCCTCCAACCTCGCCTTCCGCACGATCGAGTTCGGCAACGAGACGAGCTACTCGTACCAGTTCTCCGACACGGCCAGCGCCTCGGGCTTCACGAAGCTGTCGAGCTACGTCGACCGCGCCAAGAACTACGCGCTCCGACTCTCCGACGCGTACGCCGCGATCCAGAAGGTCAACCCGAGCGTCGGCCTGCTGGCGATCGGCGAGTCGGGCAGCGCCAACCCGGACTGGATGAACTACATGTTCCAGGCCGTGCCGAAGCTCGGCAACATGGTCGCCGGCTGGACCATCCACCCGTACGGCCCGACCTGGCAGTCGCGGATGGACGGCCTGCTCGCGAACGCGAAGAAGCTCGGCGCGCCCGACACGCTCCCGATGTACGTCACCGAGTTCGGCGTCGCCAGCGACAACGGCACCTGCCTCGACGACAACATGGGCTGGAACAAGTGCATGACCTACTCCGAGGCGGCCAACACCGTCAGCACGGTCATCAACGGCGCCCACAGCCGCTTCGGCAACCGTCTGGCGGCGTTCTACTACTACCAGGCGCATGACCAGCGCAACCCGGGTGCCTCGAACTACCGCGAGCACTACTTCGGGCTGCAGAAGCTGGACGGCAGCGCCAAGGGCGCGCTGACCTCGACGATCCAGTCGCTGATCAGCCAGAACCCGTGACGGACGGGGTCGCCGCGGCCGATGCCGCGGCGACCCGCGCCGCTCACCCCGCCGCCGCGCCGACAACCGCGCGCTCGCGCGGCGCGGGGCGTTCGGCGGCCGGCTCGCCGCCGGAGGACAGCGTCGCGATGACGCCCAGCTGAACGCCGAGCAGCACGGTGAGACGGACGTCGACCCCGGTGAACGAGGCGGTCGTGTCCATCACCATCAGCCCCAGCAGCGCGCAGGCGGAGCCGATCCCGAAGGCCGCCAGCAGCCGGTCCTGCTGCAGCCGCCACGTCCGCCACGCCAGCAGCACGCCGCTGCCGATCACGGCGAAGTAGGCGACGAGGCCGAGGATCCCCATCTTCAGCCACCACCACAGCGGCGCGAAGTGGACGTAGTCGCGCCCGTTTGGGTACTCGACCGGGAGCGGCTGGACGCTCGCCGCCCACGGCACCTTCAGCCCGAGGCCGCTGATCGGGTGTCTGCGCAGCTCGCCGAGCACGTTCGCGCGCTCGTCGATGCGGTAGCGGTCGGACTTGTTGGTCGTCAGTCTCGACGGCGACAGCGACGCGATCCGCTGACCGAGCGGCGTCTGCGCCTGGAAGCCGGTCGAGCCGAGCACCCAGATCGCGCCCGCGACGAGCAGGCTGGCCGGGACGAGCATCCGCCGGCCGCTCGGCGTCGTCGACAGCAGCAGCACCAGCAGCAGCGCGAAGACGGCCGCGATCCAGAAGGAGCGGCGGTAGGAGAGCACGAGCGAGGCGACGAGCAGCGGCGTGCCGAGCAGCAGCCACAGCGGCGGTCTCATCCGCTGCAGCAGCGCCGCCACGACCGCGACGATCGCGACCAGCATCACCCAGTTGGCGGCCGGCTCGTAGTAGGTCAGCGTCGCGCCGTCCTCGATCTCGAGGCCGCCGCCGGAGGAGGTCAGCACCAGGCCGGCGATCGCCTTCGCGATGCCGAGCGCCGCCGCGAGCGCGAGCAGCTGCTTGATCTGGCGCTGGTCGAGGTCGAGGTTGACGATCGCGAGCGGGAGCAGCAGCAGCATCAGCAGCACGCGCAGCGCCTCGATCGCGGTTCTCGTGCCGACGCCGTTGCCGAGCGCGGTCACCACGCCCGCGCACATCGCCAGCGCCAGCAGGGCGAGCGCGAGCGAGAGCGGTCTCGGCGGCGCCCGCAGCGGTCGGCGCGCCCGCAGCACGTCGCCGGCGATCGCGACCAGCACGAGCACGACGAGCAGCTCGAAGGGGCTGACGCGACCGCTGAGCGGAGCGTACAGCGACGGCACCGCGCCGGCACCGACGATCCCCTCGAAGACGATCGCGACGGTCAGCAGCAGCGCGACCGCGAGCACCGGCCGCATCAGCACGATCCCGACCAGCACCAGCGCCAGCGGCGCCAGCAGCCCCTCGGTGCCGATCCGGCGGGTCGCCACGTAGGCGACCATCGCCGTCGCGACGCCGGCCGCGACGGCGGTCAGGACGACCGAGCCGGAGGGCGCGCGGAGGCGGACGCGGACGTGCACGACCGCAGCCCGGCCTCTCAGCGCGCGACGCCCCGCAGGCGCGACCCGCCGGACGGCGCCGGCGCGCTGGCGGAGCCGCCGTCGTAGCCATAGCCGCCGTCGTCGCGCACGCCCGTCACGACGAGCCCGATCGCCCGCGGCGCGTGGCGGTCGAGGATCGCGCGCGCACGGCGCACCTGGTCGCGGGTCGTGTGGTCGACCCGCGCGACGACGATCGCGGCGTCGACCGCGGGGCTGTTGAGCAGCTCCTGCGTGTCGGCGACCGGGTTGAGCGGCGGCGTGTCGACGATCACCGTCGCGCCGCTGGCGGCGAGCGACTCCAGCAGGCTCGTGAGCGCCTGCGAGGCGAGCAGCTCCGAGGGGTTGGGCGGCAGCGAGCCCGCCGGCAGCAGCGTCAGGTTCGGCAGGTAGTCGAACGGCTCTATCAGCATCTCGTCGATCGAGTCGTGCGCCGTCAGCACGCCGGTCACGCCGCTGCTGCCGTTGATCTGGAACTGTCTGCCGAAGGTCGGCCGACGCAGGTCGAGCTCGACGAGCGTGACGGGGCGGCCGGTGAGCGCGATCGCGTGCGCCAGCTCGCTGGCGACGGTCGTCTTGCCCTCGCCGGCGACGGCGCTGGTGACGAGCAGCGTCTGCAGCCGTCTGTCGGCGGCGGCGACGTCGATCGCGCTGCGCAGGATGCGGTACGGCTCGAGCAGCTCGTCGCCGCGGTTGCCGCGGCGCACGCGATGGGCGGTGCGCGGGACGGCCGCCAGCGCCGGCAGGCGGTAGCCGCGCTCGAAGCCGTCGATCGAGCGGACGCGCCGGTCGAGCGCCTCGATCAGGAAGACGAGCGACAGCGCGACCGCGATGCCGATCAGCAATCCCAGCACGGTCGCCGTCCGCAGCGACATCCCGGCCGGCGAGCCCGGCGGCGTCGCCCTTCCGATCACCTGCGCGCCGCCGCTGGCGACCGCGCGCAGCGAGCCCAGCCGCTGCACCGAGGACTCGATCGTCTCGCGCTCGGGCGAGTTGGCCGGCAGCCCGTCGAGCTGCGTCTGCAGGTCTCTGATCGCGGAGTCGATCGAGTCGACCTGCGATCTGGTCTCGAACGCGATGTACTGGTCGGCGAAGGCGTTCGCCAGTCTCGCGGAGTAGGCCGGGTCGGAGGTCGACGCGGTGATGTAGAGGACGTTCGCGTTCGGCGCCGCCTCGACGCTGATCGCGCTCTGCAGCGCCTGCGGCGTGGCCGGCGAGTCGAGCTGCGTTCTGACGCCGGTCGCGACCTGCGAGGAGGAGGCGATCAGCACGTTGGTGGCAGCGTCGCGCTCAGGGTCGCCGCTGCCGCGCGTCACCTGCAGCGCGCTGTCCGACAGCGAGGTGTCGCCGAAGGAGACCGACGCCGTCGCCTCGTAGCTGTCGGAGGCCGACTGCTGACGCAGGACCGAGACGGCCGTGCAGGCGATCGTGACGAGCACGACCAGCAGCCACCAACGGCGCAGGCTCTGGAGGAAACCGCCGACGCCGTCGCGCTCCCGCCGCGGCCCGAACGCGTCAGCCACGGCCCTGCGGCTGGGAGGAGCGTCTCATCCGACAGATAGTACTGCGTGGTCGCGACGGGCTCAGCGCTCAACCGGCTCTGCGCGCGGCCTGCGCGACGACGTCGGCCGACTGCTTGCGCGAGCCGTCGGTGCGCAACAGTCCGAAATGCGCCTCGACGTCGTCCTCGGGGCGATCGGCGAAGTCGCGCAGGTGGTACGCGAAGACCGCTCTCACGCGCCGTCCCCAGTCGCTCCAGACGCGCGCGAAGAGGTCGGCGAAGCGCTGCGCCTGCTCGTGCTCGTCGACGCACTCGGGCCGTCGTGAGCAGGTGCTCCAGCCGATCTCGGTGAACCAGACCGGCACCTCGCGGCCGACGCCGTGCGCCGCCAGCTCGCGCAGGATCGCGCCGACGCGGTCGACGCGAAACGCCAGCGCCGCCGCGTCCCTGCCGGCGTCGGGCGCGTAGAAGCTGTACGGGTGGAGCGCGATCCCGTCGACGCTGGCGGCGAGGTCGGGCGCGGCGGCGAACAGCGGCGCGATCCAGTCGGCCCGCTCGCCGTCGCCGCGCTCGTAGGTGAGGTCGAACGCGACCAGCCAGCGCGCCTGCGCGTTCGCGCCGCGGCCGGCGGCGACGGCCGCCTCGACCATCGCGGCGTAGCGGGCCGGATCGACGCCGCCGCGTGCGAAGCTCTCGAAGTACGGCTCGTTCCAGAGCTCGAACCAGCGCGGCGCGAGCGCCGCGTCGAGCTGCGGCCGCGCGCGCCAGAAGCTGCCGCCCGGTCCGTAGCGGGCGGCGACGCGCGCCGCGAAGGTGGCGAATGCCGCCACGTCGTCGGGCAGGGCGAGCGAGGCCGAGCCGGCCCAGCTCGGCGTCCCCAGCAGCAGCGGCAGCACGCGCAGCCCGTTGCGGGCGCTGCGCTCCATCAGCGCGTCGATCCGCTGCCAGCGCTCGACGCCGCGCGCCGGCTCGACCTCGTCCCAGGCGATCTCCTCGCGGATCCAGCCGACGCCGAGGTCGCGCACCTCCCGCTGCGCCGCCTGCACGGCCGCGTCGCCGCCGGCGCCGAAGGAGTTGGGGACGATCCCGACCGTCACCGGCGGCGCGCCCGGCGGCGGGCCCACGACGGTCGGCGTCGGCGCCGACGACTCGCAGCCGGCGAGCAGCGCCGCGACGGTCGCGACCGACGCGACGGCGGCGAGGCGCGCCAGCGGCCGGCGCCGGCGGCGGCGGCCGGCCCGGCCGCGCCGCCCGCTCATCGCCGCGCGTCCCCCAGCAGCTCGGCGTAGAGCCGTTCGTAGCGGCGCGCCATCGCCGCCGCGGAGAAGCGCTCGAGCGCCAGCCCGCGCCCGGCGCCGCCGAGACGGCGGCGCAGCTCGGCGTCGCCGGCCAGCCGCCGCAGCCGCTCCACCAGCGCGCGCTCGTCGCCGGCGGTCAGGAGGAAGCCGGTCGACCCGTCGCGGACGGCCTCGGCGACGCTGCCGACGTCGTTGGCGACGACCGGCAGGCCGGCGAACATCGCCTCCAGGATCGCCAGCGGCAGCCCCTCCCAGCGTGACGGCAGCGCGAAGACGTCGAAGCGCGCCAGCTGCCCGCGGGCGTCGTCTGTCCAGCCCGTGATCTGCAGCCGCTCGGCGACGCCGAGCGACGCCGCGAGCGCCTCCAGCGCCGGCCGCTCGGGGCCGTCGCCGACGAGCGTCACCGTCACCGTCGGCAGCTCTGGCAGCGCCCGCACGAGCGCGTCGAAGCCCTTCTGGTCGGTCAGCCGCCCGAGCGCGCCGACGACGATCCGCCCGTCCGGCGCCGACGCCGACGGGGGCGCCGACGCGGGCGCCGCCGGCACGCCGTTGGCGACCGTGCCGACCGAGCCGGCCGGCAGGCCGACGTACTGCTCGACCAGCCGCGCCGCGCGCTCGCCGACCGCGACGTGGGCGTCGAGCCGGCGCGCGATCATCCGCCGCGCGAGGAGCTGCACGCGCGGCACCGCCGAGCGCATCGGCAGGTGCTCGACCGCCAGCGTCCTCACGCCGGGCGTCAGCAGCGCTGCGACCTCGGCGTAGGCGCAGCCCCACGGGTGGCTCTGGTTGGCGTGGACGATCGCGGGCGCGAAGTCGCGGATCGCGCGCCGGTGGTCGGCCAGCGCGGCGCGGTCGCGCGGGCCGCGCGGCGCCGCCACGGTCAGCAGCCGCGTGCCGGGCCGCACCGCCGCGATCCGCTCGCCGACGGCGCGGTCGACCGCCAGCACGCCGACCTCGTACTCCGGTGCCAGCTCGGCCAGCAGGTAGGAGAGCACCTGCTCAGCGCCGCCGATCGCGCTGCTCTCGGTGTAGGTCAGCAGCCGCGTCGTCGCGCTCACGTGGAGACCGCGCTGCCGACGCCCTCGCGCCGGCCGCTGCGGGCGCGCATCCGCTCGTACAGCTCGACGACCGCCGCTGCCGCCGGGCCCGGAGCGTGGCCCTCAGCGAAGGTCTGCCGGACGGCCGCGCCGGCCTCCCGCCGGCGGGCGTCGTCGGCGAGCAGCGCCGCGGCCGCGTCAGCGATCCGCTCGTCGTCGGTCTCGACGACGAGGCCGCCGCGTCCGACGATCCCCTCGGCCCCATCCGGCGTCGTCACGACCGGCAGGCCGAGCGCCATCGACTCGAGCACCTTCACCTTCGCGCCGCTGCCGCGCCCGAGCGGGTAGAGCAGCAGGCCGAGGTCCCGCAGGAAGTCGTTGGCGGAGTCGACCGTGCCGCACCACTCGACGCCGGGCAGGTCGGGCAGGTGGGAGAAGGCCTCCCGCTCCATCCCGAAGCCGGCCAGCCGCAGCCGCGCCCGCGGCGCCCGCTGCAGCACCCGCGGCCAGACGCGCGTCAGCAGCCGCTCGACGGCGTTGGCGGTCGGCGGCCAGCGGGCGGTCCCTATGAGGCCGGCGACCGGCTGGTCGAGCGAGGCGGAGCCGCTGTAGTGGCGCTCGTCGAGCGCCAGCGGCGCGAAGGAGACGTCGGCGTGGGGCGCCGCGGCGCTGAAGTCGCGCGCGACCTCGGGCGAGCTGCCGAGCACCCAGCTGGCCTGGCGCAGGACGCGCCGCTCGGCCCGCAGCAGCTCGATCGTGTTGCGCCCCGACCGGCGCCAGGGCGGCTCGACGTCGCGGTCGCGCCGCGTGACGCAGTCGATCTGCGCGACCGCCGGCCGCCGCAGCAGCGGGATCGTCGCGCTGCCGGCTATCCCGACGCAGTGGATCACGTCGAAGTCGCCCTCCAGCTGGCGCAGCCGCGCGGCGAACGTCCCCCTCCGCAGCCAGCCGAGCGGCTCGACCAGCCGCTGCCAGCGGTAGCTCGCTATCGACGGCTCCCGCAGCCGCACGACCTCGACCGGGATGTCGTCGGGAGGCGACGGCGCGGGGTCCTCGTCGGCGTGGGGCGCGAGGCCGAGCGTCTCGACGCCGTGAGCCTGCAGGCCGCGCATCAGGCCGAGTGCGCAACGGTCCGCGGCGCTTCCTTCCACGGAAGGTGGCGACATCATGACGACGAGCGCACGCAAGACTGCGAAAGTATCCCACACATGCTGGCCACGCTAAGAGCGCTCGTGCGGCGCCTGCTGCACGGAGGCGCCGCGGGCGCAGCCGCTGAGGCAGGCGGACGCCACATCGTCACCAACGTCGGGATCCAGGTCGGTGCGCGCGTCATCAGCATCCCGATCAGCATCGTCACCGTCTCGCTGACCGCCCGCACGCTCGACCCCGACGGCTTCGGCGTGTGGACGGCGACGAGCGCCTTCGTCGGCATCTTCGGCGCGCTGACCGAGCTCGGCTTCACGACGGTCGCGACCCAGCGGATGGCGGCCGAGCCGGAGCGCGAGGGGGCATGGCTCGGAGCGCTGGCGACCGCGCGCGCCTCGCTGGCGGTGATCGCGACGGTGATCTGCGCCATCGCCGTTCCGCTGCTGCTCGGCGGCGGCTCGGAGGCGCACGTCGTCGGCTGGATCATGGCGCTGACGATCCTCTCCAGCGGTCCGCAGTCGCTGATGGCCGTCTTCCAGTCGCGGCTGCGCTCGGGGCTGCCGCAGATGTTCCAGCTGCTGCTCGCCTTCATGTGGCTGATCTCGGTGCTCGCGCTCTCCTTCGCCGACGCGGGCGTCGTCGGCTTCGCGATCTGCTACTCGGCGTCGGTCGCGACCGTGGGCACGTTGCAGGTGATCACGACGACGCGCCACGGCAAGATCGAGTGGCGCGCCGGGCGCAGGCTGATCGCGCCGCTGGCGCGGGCGGCGATCCCGCTCGGCGTCGCGGCGCTGCTGATCACCATCTACTACGAGATCGACGCGGTCCTGCTGATCCACCTCAGCAGCTCCGAGGAGGCCGGCCTCTACGGCGCGGCCTATCGCTTCCTGTCGCCGCTGCTGTTCCTGCCGACCGCGGTCGTGACCTCGTTCTTCCCCGTCTTCTCGGCGATCTGGGAGCGCGACCCGGAGCGCGTGCGGCGCCTCGTGCAGATCGCGACCGACGTGATGGCGGTCGTCTCGCTGCCGGTGCTGGCGGTGACGGTCGCGCTCTCGGACCAGATCGTGTCGCTGCTCTACGGCCCGGAGTTCGCCGCCTCCGCCGACGTGCTGCCGATCCTGATGCTCGCCTTCGTGCTGATCTGCTACGGCACGCTCGCCGGCTACCTCGCCCCGCTGCTGAACCTGCTCTGGCGGCTGGCGCTCTACGCCGCGATCGGCGCGGTCCTGAACATCGCGATGAACGTCGTGCTGATCCCCCGCTACGGCGCGCTCGGCTCGGCGTGGGCGACGGTCGCGACCGAGGGCGTGACGATGCTGCTGATGCTCGGGACCGCCGTCGTGGCGCTGAGACTGCGCCTGTCGCCGTGGAGAATCGTCGCGACGATCGTCGTCGCGGCCGCGATGACGGGCGTGATGGAGCTGACCTCGCCGCTGGGCCTGGTGCCCGCGGGGGTGATCGGGCTGATCGTCTACGTCGCCGGCATCCTCGGCCTGAGAGTGATCGACGTCGGCGACCTGCGCGGGCTCAAGCGCGGATAGCGCGGCGGGCGCCGCGCTCGCCTCAGGGGCGCAGGCCGAACAGCCGCTCGACGGTCGAGAGCGTTCTCTCCATCGCGTGCAGCTCGCGGCAGGCCTGGCGCCCGACCTCGCCCTCGCGGCGGCGCCGCTCGGGATCGTCGCGGTAGACGGCGAGCGCGGCGGCGACCGCTCTGGGGTCGTGCGACGGCGAGCAGATCACGCCGCCGCCCGGGGGGATCAGCCCGGCGGCGCCCTCCGGGTCGGAGGCGACCACCGGCACGCCGACGAGCTGCGCCATCACGATCACGCGTGGCGCGCCCTCGGTCGGGCTGGGCGCGAAGGCGAGCACGTCGCAGGCGGACAGGAAGGCCTCGACGTGGCCGCGCACGTTCGGCGCGAAGCGGACGCGGTCGCCGTATCTGGCAGCGCGCTCGCGCAGCGCCGACTCCTCCTCGCCCTCGCCGGCGACGACCAGCAGCACGTCGCCGTCGAGGTGCTCCATCGCGTCGATCACGACGTCGTTGCGCTTGCGCCGCTGGAAGCGCGAGATCAGGCCGACGACGAGCGTCTGCTCGCCGGCGCCCCACTCCGCTCGCAGCCGCTCGCGCGCGGCGGCGTCGAAGTGGACCTCGTCGACGTCGACGAGGTTTGGCACGACGATCACTCTCGCGGCGGGCACGCCGGCGTCGACGACCGTCTTGCGCGTCCCCTCCGAGACCGCCATCACGCCGCGCGCGCGACGGCCGGCGAAGGCATAGAGACGGCGCGGGAGGCCGCTGCGCAGGTTCGGCGGCACCGGCCCCCACTCGGCCCACACGACCTCGCCGGTGAGGCGCTTGGGCAGCAGCGCGAACAGCAGCTGCTCCTTCTTGAAGTGGAGGAAGCTGATCCCCGGCCGTGTCCGACGCAGGACGCCGATCAGCTTCAGCAGGTTCTGCGGCGAACGCAGCAGCAGCTGACCGACGCTGCGCTTCGACAGCTTCGGGCCGAGATCGATCGGCAGCACCGGAACGCCCGTCTTGGCGGCGATGTCCGGCACGTTGGTGACCAGCAGGACCTCGTGCCCGCGCTGGCGCAACGCCTCCAGCAGGTCGACATTCGCGTACTCGGCGCCGCCTCGCTCACTCGTGGTCTGGATCGAGACGATGCGGTCGTGGGGCACGCGCCGGGATACTATCGGGCACGTGCCACCGTGGCACACCGGTTTCACATGGCTCTAGCGACGACATCCCGGAGTGACGAACGCAGCGCCGTGCGGGCGACGGTCTGCACCTGCCCGCAGGATCTCGAGCGCGAGCTGGTCGCCTGGGACGAGCTCGCGATCGCCGCCGGGAAGCCGTTCTGCTCGCCCGCCTGGATGCTCGCGTGGTGGGGCGAGGGCCGCTGCGGCGACGCGCGCCTGCGCGTCGTGCTCGTCCACGAAGGCGACGAGCTGATCGGCGTCGGCCCCTTCTTCGCGCAGGTCGGCCCGCTGAAGCTGGCCGAGTACCGCCTGCTCGGCGCCGGCTTCTGCCACCGCATCGGGCCGGTCGCCCGGCCCGGCCGTGAAGACGAGGCCGGCACGGCGATGGCGCGCGCGCTCGCGGCCGCCGAGCCGCCGGTCGCAAGCGTCGTCTTCGAGGGGATCGAGCGCGACGAGCCGTGGCCGGAGCGGCTCGCCGCCGGCTGGCCGGGCCGGCGCCCCCGGCTGCGCACCGACCTCGTCATGGAGGCGCCCGAGATCGCGCTCGAGGGCGGCTACGAGAGCTGGCTGGCGCAGCGCGAGCGCAAGTTCCGCAAGGAGGCGCGCCGCACCGCCAGACGGCTCGCGGAGGAGGGCGTCACCGCCCGCGTCGCGCTCGACGACGAGGCGATCGACGCGCTGCTGCAGCTCCATCACGCGCGCTGGCAGGAGCGCGGCGGCTCCAACGTCGGCGCCGAGGCGCGCGCCGTCGTGCTCGCCGCCGCGGAGCGGATGCGCGCGCTCGGCGACGAGACGCGGATCGCCGTCGCCCTGCTCGAGGGTCCCGACGGCCCCGTCGCCGCCGAGCTGACCGTGCGCGCCGGCGACCGGATCGTCTTCTGGAGCGGCGGCTTCGACCCCGCCTGGGCCAAGCTCGCGCCCGGCACCCAGGCGCTGCTGACGGCGCTCGAGACGGCCGCCGCCGAAGGCGTCGCGATCGCCGACCTCGGCGGCGGCGACCACGACTACAAGCGCAAGCTCGCGGACGGCAGCCGCCCGATCGCGTGGCGGACGCTCTTCCCGCTCGGACCGCGCTACCCGCTGATCCGCCTGCGGCTGCTGCGCAAGCACCTGCGGCTGGAGCTGCGGCGCGCCGCCCTGCGGCTGCCGGAGGAGCGCCAGCAGCAGCTGAGAGCGCTCATGCGGCGGGCGCGGCGACGCGGATGAGCCTCGGCAGGCGTGTGCTGCTCGTCGAGGAAGGCGGGCGCGGCGGGGTCGCCGACTACAGCGCCGAGCTGGCCGCCGCGCTCGCGCGCGCCGGCTGGACGGTCGCGGTCGCGACCGCGCGCGACCACCGCCACCCGCCGGCGCCCGGCGTCACCGCGCACCGCCTCTTCCCGTACGTCCGCGGCGGCAGCGCGCTCGGCCGCTGGGTGCGGGAGCGCGGGCTGTCGAAGGCGGTCAACGGCGCGACCCACCTCGCCGCGACGGCGCCGCTGCTCGCGCTCGCCCGCGCCAGCGACGTCGTCCACGTCCAAGGCGGCGAGTTCCCACCGCTCGGCGCGCTGCAGGCGCTCGCCGTGCGCGGCCTGCGCCGGCCGCTGGTGTGGACGCCGCACAACACCTTCGAGCGCGGCAGCAGCGACCACGCGCGCGCCAACGCGACGATCCGCCGCTGCGCGGCGCGCGTGATCGTCCACTCCGAGTTCGACCGCGGGATGCTGCCGGCGGCCGAGCGCGCGACCACGGCGGTGATCCCGCACGGCGAGTACGGCGGCCTCGCCCGCCGCGGCGGCCCGCTCGCCGACCCCGCCGCCGCGCGCGCCGAGTTCGGCATTCCCGCGGAGGCGACCGTCGCGCTGCTGTTCGGGCAGCTGCGGCCCGACAAGGGCGTCCGCGACCTGCTGCAGGCGGCGCTCGCTCTGCCGCGGCTGCACGTCGTCCTCGCCGGCCAGGAGCTGGGCGCGCTGGCCGAGAGCGCTGACCTGTGCGCCGACGAGCGCCTGCGCGGACGGCTGCTGGTGCGCGAGGGCTTCGTGCCGGCCGACGAGGCCAACCGCCTCTTCGCCGCCGCCGACGTCGCGGTGCTGCCGTACCGGCGCGCGAGCGCCAGCGGCGTTCTGCTGCTCGCCTACGGCAACGCCCGCCCGGTCGTCGCGTATCCCGTCGGCGGCCTGCCCGAGTACGTCGAGCAGGGCGTCACCGGCTGGCTCAGCGCCGCCGCCGAGCCGGCGGCCCTGACGGCGACGCTGCGGGAGCTGCTGGAGCTGCCGCAGGCGCGCCTGCGGCAGCTCGGCGAGGCGGCCCGCCGGCGCGCCGAGGAGCGCTACGGCTGGGACGCGATCGCACGCCAGACCGGCGCGCTCTACGCGGAGCTGCTGAGGTCCTGAACGGCGACGCTCGCGAAGGTGCGGCGCAGCCCCTCGACGAGGTCGACGCGCGCCCGCCAGCCGAGCTGGTCGCCGATCGCGGAGACGTCGAGGCAGCTGCGCAGCACTTCGCCCTCGCGCGCCGGCTCGAAGCGCGGCTCGAACGACGCGCCGTCGGCCGCGAAGCCGCGCACCGCCTCGATCAACTCCAGCACCGAGGTCTCGACGCCGGTGCCGACGTTGAAGCAGCCGACGCGCTCGGAGGCGGCGGCCAGCAGGTTCGCCTCGACGACGTCGCCGACGTAGACGTAGTCGCGCGTCTGCAGGCCGTCGCCGTAGACGGTGGGGGTGCCGCCGGTCGCCGCCTTGCCGCAGAAGATCGCGATCACGCCACCCTCGCCGAGCGGATCCTGCCGCGGGCCGTAGACGTTGGCGTAGCGCAGCGCCGTGAACGAGAGCCCGTGCAGCTCGCCCAGCAGCCGCCCATAGCCCTCGGCGCAGTGCTTGGCGTGGCCGTACGGCGACAGCGGCCGGATCGGCGCCTCCTCCGGCGTCGGCACGCGCTCGGCCTCGCCGTAGAGCGCGCCGCCGGTCGACGACAGCACGACGCGGCCCGCCCCGGCGGCGCGTGCCGCCTCCAGCACGTTGACCGTCCCCTCGACGTTGACGCGCGCGTCGGCAGCCGGGTCGGCGACCGAGCGGCGGACGTCGATCTGCGCGGCGAGGTGGAAGACGAGCCGCGGCCGCTCGCGCGCGAAGAGGGCGTCGAGCGCCGGCCGGTCGACGACGTCGCAGACGTGCAGCCGGGCGCCGGCGGCGAGCGCGCCCGCCAGGTTCTCGCGGCTGCCGGTCGAGAGATCGTCCACGACCGCGACGTCGTCGCCGCGGGCGACGAGCGCGTCGACGAGATTGGAGCCGATGAAGCCGGCGCCGCCGGTCACGAGCACTCTCACACGGCGGCAGCCTAGCGGCGAGCACGGCGCCGTGCCGTGCCGCTCCCTTCCGCCACGCTGCCGCGTCGATCCTCGGCGCGCCTCGCCTACAATCCGGCGCCCTGATGCGCGAGTCGCTCCCCCTCTATCCCTTCCTGCACAAGCTGCGACTGCGGCTGGAGGCCGACGGACCGCGAGCGGCCGCTCGCCACGTCGCGACGCGGCTGCGCGCGTCGATCCACGAGCAGGACCGCCACCACGTGCTCGTCAAGGACCTCGACGAGATCGCCGTGCCGCTGCGTCACGGCGCCGTCGCGGTGGAGCCGCTGGAGCGCCGGCACCTGCCCGCGCTGGCACGGCTCAACCGGCAGCGCGACGACCTCACCGGCGACCGGCGCTTCGCCGGCGACCTCGCGGAGGGCCACCGCGGCTTCGTCGCGCTCAAGGAGGGCGAGCCGATCGGCTTCTACTGGTGGATCGACAGGAACGTGCCGCCGCACCGCGAGTTCGGCACGGTCGCGCTCGGCGTCAGACTCGGCGAGGGCGACGTCTACGGGACCGACTTCTACGTCGACGCCGAGCAGCGCGCCGGCGGCACCGCGACCGACTTCCTCTACCAGGTCGAGCGCGGCCTGCGCGAGCTCGGCTTCGACCGCCTCTGGGGGACCGTCGACGTCACCAACCGCAGTGCCCGCTGGACCTATGGCGCGCGCGGCTACAGAGAGCAGTGGGCCGTCGTCGGGACGCGCCGCCTGCGCCGCTGGAGCTACCGCGTCGAGCCGCTCAACGCACCATGAGCGCCCAGTCCATACAATGCCTCGACAGAGGGCGCGTAGCTCAGTGGGAGAGCGCTCGCTTCACACGCGAGAGGTCGCTGGTTCGAAACCAGCCGCGCCCATCCTCCCGGCCGCGCGACGCGGGCGCGCCGTAGACTTGCGCCGGTGACCCGCCTGGGAGACTTGCGGCGCTTCCTGCCGCCGAAGGAGTTCGCGCTCAACCACGCCGTCAACCGGATCCCGTTCGTCGCGGCGCGGATGCGCGCCTACCAGCGGGCCGGCGTCAGATTCGAGGACGTCTCGCTGTCGACCTTCATGCTCGGCACCGAGGTGTGGACGCCGGAGCAGCTGACGGTCGGCTCCCACACGATCGTCGGGCGCGACTGCCTGCTCGACGCGCGCGGCGGGATCACGCTCGGGCGCAGCGTCAACATCACCTCGCACTCGCTGCTGATGACGGCCAAGCACACGCTCGACGCGCCCGACTTCATCGACGAGTACGCGCCGATCGTGATCGAGGACCGCGCCTGGCTGGCGCTGCGCTCGATCGTGATCGGCGGCGTCACGGTCGGCGAGGGCGCCGTCGTCGCCGCCGGCGCGGTCGTGACCAGAGACGTCGCGCCGTTCACCGTCGTCGGCGGCGTCCCGGCGCGACCGATCGGCGAGCGCTCCAGCGAGCTGACGTACGAGCTGTACTACCGGCCGAACTGGCTCTGAGCGAGCGCGCCGGCGCGCGACCGCTCAGACCTTCTCGGCGACGAACAGGAACATCGGCCGCAGCGCGAACTTCGCGTGCGCCTCGAGCTTGCCCTTGAGGCCGCCGTCGGGCTCGCCGAGCGTCGACCAGACGATCCGCGCGCCGTTGCGTCTCAGCCGCCGCTCGATCACCTGCGCGATCGGGAAGCGGCCGACGTCGTAGCTCGGGTACTTGCGCACTCTCGTCACCCACCACGAGCCGAGCGACGGCGGCAGCACGCTGATGCCGGCCATCGCGTAGTGCGGGTCGCGCCGCAGCCAGTGCGGCGAGAGGCGGTTGGGGCCGTCGAGGTAGAGGCGGCCGCCGGGGCGCAGCACCCGCATCATCTCGCGGATCGTCGCCTCGTGCTCTCTGACGTGCTCGAGCACGTTGACGCAGACGATCGCGTCGAAGGAGGCGTCGGGGAAGGGCAGCGCCTCGGCGAAGCCGTGCACGAAGGTCGCTTCGACGCCTTGCTCCCTGGCCCGCACGCGGGCACCCTCCATCAGGCGCTCCTCGACGTCGAGCCCGGTCACGCGCGCGCCGGCTCGCGCGAGCCCGATGCAGGTCGCGCCCCACTGGCAGCCGACGTCGAGCACGTCCTTGCCGGCCAGGGCGATGTGCTCGGCGACCTCGGCCGCGCGCTCGCGACCGGCGTCGAGCTGTCTGCTCTCCAGCTCGGCCCAGCGCTCGAACTGCGGATCGTCGGTGCTGTTGGCGGCCAGCCAGTGCTCGTAGAAGAGCGGTTCGGCGTCCTTCATCGTCGGTGGCTCTCCCAGAGGTCGCGGACGGCAGGAAGTATGTCAGTCGAACCAGCGCCGCCGCAGCGCGTCGGTGAGCGCGGCGGCGATCGGGCCGGGGGCGTCGAAGCGGTGGCCGTCGAGCGCGGCGACCGGCTCGACGCCGCGCACCGACCCAGTCGTGAACAGCTCGCGGGCGGCGGCGAGGCCGGCGGCCGGCAGTCTCTGCTCGCGCACCTCGACGCCGAGCGCCGGCGCCAGCTCGAGCGCGAGCGCCCGGCAGACGCCCGGCAGGATCGTCCCGTCGGCCGGCGGCGTGCGTACGACGCCGTCGGCGCCGACGGCGAAGAGGCTCGCGCGCGTCGTCTCCAGCGCCGCGCCGCTGGCGCGGTCGACCAGCAGCGCGCCGGCCGGCGCGGCCGCCGCGTCGAGCGCCTCGAGCGCCCGCCGGTCGATCCACTTGTGCGCGCCGCGCCAGCCCTCGACGGCGGCGCTGCGCAGCGTCAGCGCGCGCTCGCCGCCGGGCAGCACCAGCGCCCGCTCGATCTCGGTCGCGCTGACCGTCACGCCGAGCGGGCCGCCGCCGGCGGCGGGGACGACCGCCACTCTCAGGCGGGCGACGGCGTGCGGCCGCGCCGTCGCGACGGCCGTCTCGGCGACCTCGGCCGGCAGGTCGGCGCCGTAGAGCGCGGCGAGGCTCGCGCGCAGGCGGGCGAGGTGGCGGTCGAGCTCGCGCGGACGGCCGTCGACCACCAGCAGCGTGCTGAAGACGCCGCGAGCCGGTTCCGGGAGGGCGGGGTGGCTCACGGATGTCAGAGGATCGGGCTCGCGCGTCGGGATCGGGCTCGCGCGTCGCGTCGAGCCGGCCTATATTATCGCGTATCGCAGCATCCCCCAGCGGCCCGTCGCTGCGTTGCGGGCGCGACAGAAACGAACCACCGGAGAAGGTCAGGTGCCCGCATGAGCAGCGTTTCCGCCGAGGTAGAGTCGTTCCTCCTCACGGAGCTGGCGTTGGGCGGGTCGGTCGACTCGATCGCGCCGGACAGCGACCTGTTGGCGAGCGGCATCCTCGACTCGCACGGCTTTCAGGAGCTGATCGCCTTCCTCGACGAGCGCTACGGGATCAAGGTCGCCGACGACCAGCTGACGCCGGAGAACTTCCAGTCGCTCGAGGCGATCGACGCGTTCGTGCGGCGAGCGAGGGGCTGATCGTGCGGACGTTGATGGAGCGCCTCTACGCGCAGGCGGCCGAGCGCCCGGACCACATCGCGTTCGTCTACGGCGAGGAGCGGATCGCGGTCGTCGAGCTGGTCGAGCGGATCGAGCGGCTCGCCGCCGGCCTCGCCGGCCGCGGGATCGGCCCCGGCGACGCGGTCGGTCTGGTGCTGCGCGACGACCCCTGGTTCGTCACCGCCTTCCACGCGGTCACAGCGCTCGGCGCGATCGTCGTGCCGGTCAACCCCGCCTTCAAGCAGAGCGAGATCGAGTTCTACTTCCGCGGCACCAGCGTGCGCAGCGTGATCAGCGACGAGCGCACCGCCGGCGTCTGCGAGCGGATCGTCGCCGGCTTCGAGCGGCCGGTCGAGGTGATCACGACGACCGCCGCCCACGGCCAGTCGCTGACGCTCGAGGAGCTGGTCGAGCTGTCGCCGGCGCGGCGGCTGGAGCCGCGCGGCCTCGACGAGGTCTTCGTCTACCAGTTCTCGTCGGGCTCGACCGGCCGTCCGAAGCGGGTCCCCCGCACCCACGGCCAGATCTCCGCGGAGGCGTCGCTCTACGGCGAGCTCGACATCGGCGCCGCCGACAAGGTCTTCAGCGCGATCCCGCTGTTCCACACCTGGGGCATGGGCGCCTGCCTGCTCGCGCCGGTCGCCTGGGGCGCGACGGTCGTCATCCTCGAGGACCCCAACCCCTTCCTGCTCAAGCGCCACCGCGCGCTCGAGCTGATCGAGCGCGAGCGGCTGACGGTCTTCCCCGGCGTGCCGTACCAGTTCCAGCTGATGGCGGAGGCGCCCGGCAGCGCCGACCTCTCCAGCCTCCGCTTCGCCTTCTCCGCCGGCACCGCGCTGCCGCGCTCGACCTTCGACGCATTCGGCGAGAAGTTCGGCGTGCTCGTGCGGCAGCTCTACGGCTCGACCGAGACCGGCTTCATGGCCGCCAACCTCGACGACGACCCCGTCGCGAGCTTCGAGTCGGTCGGCCGCGGCGTCGGCGAGGTCGAGCTGCAGGTGCTCGACGACCACGGCGCCGAGCGCGAGCCCGGCGAGACCGGCGAGGTCGTCGTCCGCAGCCCGGCGATGACCAGCGGCTACGCCGACCTGCCGGAGACCAACCGCGAGGCGTTCGCCGGCGGCCGCTTCCGCACCGGCGACGTCGGCTTCATGGACGAGCTCGGCCGCCTCACGATCACCGGCCGCACGAAGCTGCTGATCGAGGTCGGCGGCTACAAGGTCGACCCGATCGAGGTGCAGGACGTGGTCGAGGCCCATCCGAAGGTCGAGGAGGCGGTCGTGCTCGGCGTCGACGGCAAGGCGCCAGGCGAGCAGGTGGTGAAGGCGGTCGTCGTCCCCAGCGACGACGTCACCGAGCGCGAGCTGATCGACTTCTGCCGCGAGCGGCTCGCCAACTACAAGGTCCCTCAGGCGATCGAGTTCCGCGCGGAGATCCCGAAGAGCCCGCTCGGCAAGGTCCTGCGCAAGTACCTCGTGTGAGGCCGCGATGAAGACGCTCCTGATCGACAACTACGACTCGTTCACCTACAACCTCTTCCAGCTGCTGTCGGAGGCCAACGGCGACGAGCCGATCGTCGTGCGCAACGACGAGGCGTCGTGGGAGGAGCTGTCGCGGCTCGCGTTCGACAACGTCGTCGTCTCCCCCGGCCCCGGCCGGCCCGACCGCGAGGAGGACTTCGGCGTCTGCTCGCGCGCGATCGCGGAGGCCGGCGTGCCGCTGCTCGGCGTCTGCCTGGGCCATCAGGGCCTGAGTTGGATGAGCGGCGCCGAGGTGATCCACGCGCCGGAGGTGATGCACGGCCGCCTCAGCGCGGTGCTGCACGAGGGCTCGCCGCTGTTCGCCGGGATCCCGCGCGAGTTCCAGGCCGTCCGCTACCACTCGCTCTGCGTCAGACAGCCGCTGCCGGAGGAGTTGGAGGGGCTCGCGTGGACGAGCGACGGCGTGCTGATGGCGGTCCGCCACCGCTCGCGGCCGCTCTGGGGGGTGCAGTTCCATCCTGAGTCGATCTCGACCGACTACGGCCGCAAGCTGCTCGCCAACTTCCGCGACCTGTCGGCGGCGCACATCGCCGCCGGCGGCGGCCGCGACGGCGCCTCGCGCCGCGGCAACGACGCGACGGCGACCGCCCCCGCCTTCAGACCGCAGGCGCGCACGCCGCTGAAGGTGAGCGTCAAGCGGCTCGACACGCTCGTGGACAGCGAGCGGGCCTTCACCCACCTCTACGGCGACCGCGACGACGCCTTCTGGCTCGACAGCAGCAAGGTCGACGAGCGCGCCCGCTTCTCCTTCATGGGCGCCGGCGGCGGCCCGCTCGCGGCGCGCGTCAGCTACCGCGTCGCGGATGGGCTCGTGCGCGTCGAGCGCGAGGGCGGCGAGGTCGAGACCTTCGAGGAGTCGATCTTCGACTACCTCAGCCGCGAGGGCCGCCGTCTGAGGCAGGTCTCCGACGACCTGCCGTTCGACTTCAACGGCGGCTTCGTCGGCTACCTCGGCTACGAGCTGAAGGCCGACTGCGGCGGCAGCGCCGCTCACCGCTCGACGATGCCCGACGCCGCCTTCCTGTTCGCCGACCGCCTGATCGCCTTCGACCACGTCGAGCGCACCACCTACGTCGTCGCCGTCTCGGCGCCGGACGGGGTCGAGGAGGCCGAGCGCTGGATCCGCGACACGAGCCTGCGGCTGCTGTCGCTGCCGCCGGTGACCGAGCCCGACTGGGAGCGCCTCGTCGCCGAGCGCGACGGCCCCCCGGTCGAGTTCCGCCTCAGCCGCTCGCACGCCCAGTACCTCGACGACATAGCGCGCTGCAAGCAGTTCCTGATCGACGGCGAGACGTACGAGATCTGCCTCACGAACAAGATCACCGCGTCTATCCGGCCGGAGCCGCTGCCGCTCTACCGCACGCTGCGCCGGATCAACCCCGCCCCGTTCTCGGCCTTTCTGCGCTACGGCCAGTCGGCGGTGCTCAGCTCCTCGCCGGAGCGCTTCCTGTCGATCGGGCGCGACCGCTGGGCGGAGGCGAAGCCGATCAAGGGCACCTGCCGCCGCGGCGAGACGCCCGCCGAGGACATCAGGCTCGCGGACGAGCTGCGCTCGGACGAGAAGACGCGCGCCGAGAACCTGATGATCGCCGACCTGCTGCGCAACGACCTCGGGATCGTCTGCGAGGTCGGCACCGTGCACGTCCCGTTCCTGATGCACGTCGAGAGCTACGAGACGGTCCATCAGCTCGTCTCGACGGTGCGGGGGCTGCTGCGCGAGGAGGTCGAGCCGCCCGACTGCGTGCGCGCGTGCTTCCCAGGCGGGTCGATGACCGGAGCGCCGAAGAAGCGCACGATGGAGATCATCGACGAGCTCGAGGGCGAGCCGCGCGGCGTCTACTCCGGCGCGATCGGCTACTTCGGCCTCAGCGGCGCGGTCGACCTCAACATCGTCATCCGCACGCTGGTGATCGACGGCGAGACGACGACGCTCGGCGTCGGCGGCGCGATCGTGATGCAGTCCGACGCCGAGGAGGAGTACGAGGAGATCGTCCTCAAGGGACGTGCGCCGATGCTGGCGATCGACCCGCGCGTCGACCCGTTCGCGGAGCTCGAGCGCAGCTGAGCGATCGCGAACACCTTCGTTCAGTCAATCGCGGCATCAATTGCGTGGGCGGCCAGAGGCGGCGCCCACGGAAGTCAGGCGGCCTGTGACACCAGCGGCACGCCGCTGCTGCGCACGGCGGCCTTGCCGCGCGCGCCGGCGGCGAGCAGCGCCGCGGCATCGCTGCCGACGTCCTCTCCCCGGGGCTGCAGCCGGGCGGCGAAGACCAGCGCCGAGCCGCCGAGCGCGTCGGCCAGCTCGACCGCGTCGGAGCCGAGCGCGAGCCGCCGGTCGGCCTCGACCTCCCAGCTCGCGAGGTGGCGGCCGTCGACGGTCGACCAGCGGAGCGCGTCGACCCGCTCGCGGCGTGCCTGCACGACGACGTCGTCGTTGAAGAGGGCGCCGTCGTCACGGCGCGCGGCGGCGGCCCGCAGCGCCGCGCGGCCCTCGGAGGCTGCCGGGTCGGACAGCGCGAGCACCGTCGGCGTGCCGTCGGAGCTCTTGAGGGGCACGCAGAAGACCGCGTCGCCGTAGGAGGAGACGGCGCTCAGCGAGCCGCGCTGAAGCGCGCTCCAGTCAGCCGGGCCGAAGGCGCGCTCAGCCGCTCTGACGGAGGGCAGCTCGCGCAGGCGCGCCAGCTGGCGGGGGTCGGCCGCCGGTGAGAAGCCCCTGGCCGACGCCGAGCCGGCGGACCAGCCGGCGGTCGCCGCCGCACCGACCGCCGCGCTGGCGCCGGCGATGAACGTGCGTCGATTGACCCGCATCCTGCGACCCCCTAGTCAAAAATGGTCTGAATAAAAAATTCAGTGGACAGCAACTGGATCCAGGCTATACGGTTGCGCCAGCTCGGTCAACAATTGCATTTGGGGGACTTCAAGATGGCTGGCAGCCTTCTCTTCGCGAGCGGCGACAGACTCGACTTCAGCGTGTCCGGGACGGCGGTGCCGACCGGCGCGTTCAGTCTCGCGATCGTCATAAAGCCAAGTGCGCTCACTGGGTTGAGAACGTTGATCGAGTCGAAGAGCTCGTCCAGAGACACGCTCGTCTTCCAAACGAACGGAACGGCGCCGGCCGTGACCGTTCCCTCGGGGCTGCTCACCGCGGACACCTCCACGACCAGAGGGCTGATCGTCTCGACGAGCGTCTGGCAGCTGATCGGCATCTCGAAGGCCGCCGGCTCGGCCCCGGTCCGCTTCCACCGCGTCGACCTCTCGACCGGTGCCGGCTACCACGGCGGCGCCGTCGGCGCGCCCAACGTCCCCAACGCCACCGTCGGCCCGTGGGGGATCGGCTGGTACCGCAACAACGCGAGCTGGTACTACGAGGGCGTGATCGCCGCCGCCGGCGTCTGGAACCGCGCGCTCAGCGATGCCGAGTTCGACTCGCTCACGTCGTGGATCGGGCTGATGCACCAGTATCCGCGCGCGCTCTGGCGGCTCGACGGATCCGCGCCGTTCAGAGACGCGACAGGCCGCAACCTGACGGGCAGCACGCCGACGGGCACCAGACACAGCACCGACGCGCCGACCAGCTTCTGGCCGGTCTCGACGACCGGCGCCAGCTACAGAGGCTACGGCGACGGCAACTGGCCGGGGAGCGGTTGGACGCCGTACTCGCAGAGAGGCGTCTGGAACACGCCGATCGACAGCTCGGTCGACGTCGTGCATCCCAACTCCGCCGCGATCGTCGCGGACGTGCTGGCGCTCGGCACGATCGGCAACCTCGTCGCGGGTGTCGCCGACACCAGACGCGACTTCGCCCACCCGCTCTACTTCGCGCGCAGCGACGATCCGGAATACACGATCGAGTTCACGAACGCGACCAGCCCGCTGGAGGGGACGAGAATCCGCATCCCCGACGCCGCGCGCCCCGCCGGCGGAGACGACGGCCACCTGGCGGTCGTGCAGCCGCCCGACGCCAACGGCGAGGCGTGGGAGTACGACTTCTGGCGGGTGAGCAGCAAGCCCGCCGGGGGCGGCACGCTGAGAGCGAGCAACGGCGGGCGCACGAGAGTCGACCGCAGCGGCCTGGGCTCGAACGCGACCGCCTCGCACTTCGGCCTCGCGGCCGGCACGATCCGCGGCGCCGAGCTGTCCGCCGGCCAGATCAACCACGCGCTGTTCGTCTCCGTCATGGGCGGCGCGCGGCCCGACGAGACCGGCTTCGGGTACGGGACGCAGATCAGCGCCAGCGGGGACGGCACCTACGTCTCGCCGTCGGAGAACGGCGACGCCTACCCGCCCGACACGACCGAGTGGGCGAGCTTCGACAACCTGCCGCCGATGGGCGCGCGCTTCTGGCTCGACATGACCGCGACCGAGATCGACGCCCTCTCGGTGCCGGCGTGGAAGAAGACGATCCTCAAGGCGCTCGCCAGATACGGCGCCTACTTCGGCGACACCGGCGGCCCCGGCTTCGGCCTCCAGTTCGAGTCCGGCCAGAGCTACACGAGCTTCGGCGTCGCCGACCCGCTGGTCAGCTACGCCGCCGCCAACGGCGTCACCAACTACCTCGACCCCAGCGACGCCAACGGGCTGGACGTCTGGGTCTACGACGTGAGAGCCGGCGTCGACTGGGCCAGCAAGCTGAAGGTCGTGCTGCCGCCCTCCTACCCGGTGATCGTCGGCGGCGACGTGCCCGTCTCGTGGTGGCGCCTGGGCGAGAGCTCCGGCACGACCGCGGCCGACGCGATGGGCGCCAACCCGGGCCAGTACAGCGCCAGAGGCATCACCTACGGCGTCGGAAGCCTGCTGCCGTCGCGGCCGAGAGAGACGGCCGTCGCCCTCGACGGCGTCGACGGCGACATCTCGATAGCGGACGCCGGCTCGCTCGACCTCACGAGCCAGTTCTCGCTCGAGGCGTGGATCAAGCCGTCCTCGCTGCCGACCGACGACGAGATCACCGCGATCGTGTCGAAGGAGCTCTCCTACGGGCTCATGTTCTTCAACGACCAGCTGACGTTGGTGACCTTCAACACCTCCGTCGAGGACCGCTACGAGCTGCGGGCCAGAAGCGGCCTCATCTCCGTCGGCTCCGCCTACCACGTCGTCGGCACCTACGACGGCGCCACGATGCGGCTCTACGTGAACGGCGCGGAGGTCGCCAGCATGGCGCAGACGATCCCGCCCGCCGTGACCTCGACCGAGGTCACGATCGGCTCCTACGACGGCGGCGCGAACTTCTTCCACGGCGTCGTCGACGAGGTCGCGCTCTACAACCAGCCGCTTTCTCCCCAGGCGGTGAAGCGCCACTACCTGGCCGGCACGGCGCTCTGACGGCGAAAGATCGGGCCCAGGCGATGGGCCCGATCGCCCGCCGGCCTCCCGCCGCTCAGGCCGAGCCGGGCACCGACGGCGGGAACTCGGGCGGGAACGGCGGCGCCTGCCCGCAGCCGAGGAAGCCGTCGGCCGTCTGCGACGGCGCGTTGTTGAAGTCGAAGACGCCGCGCACGATCACGCGCGCGCCGGGCGGGCAGGTCATCGCCTCGATGTAGCCGCGCTTGACGACGCGGCCGCCCTCTCTCACGCGTGCGGTCATGCCGCCGACGGTCGCCTTGAACTGTCTGAGCGAGGTGACCATCCCGTCGGCGATCTCCTGCAGGCCGGGCGGGACCGGCAGCGTCAGGCGGAAGCCGTATCTGGGGTCGTGCCGCAGCTGCTCGAATCTGGCGTCGATCAGCTCGCTGATCTCGACGGGATTGGAGGCGCGGAAGTAGAAGACCATCGATCTCCCGCCGGGCCCGTTGTAGACGTCCATCTTCAGTCTCGCCGTGACGCTGATCGCCGAGCCGAAGGCCCAGCCGCCGCCGATCCGCGAGCCCTTCGGGCAGGCGCGCGCCGAGCCTCTCAGCGCCGCCAGCCGCCGCGCTCTGCAGCTCGGAAACCATCTGCCGTTGACGCGCGCGCCGTGCGTGAACGAGAGCACGATCTTCCGCGTCGTCGCCGGATAGGCGCCGTCGATGTCGTCGCCGGTCAGGCGGCCCTCCATCGTCAGCCTCACGTTCTGGGGCGTCGTCGGGAAGCCGGTGATCGACGGCGTCACGTTGCCGCTGAGCGCGACCGAGGTTCTCGCCGTCGCCGGCGAGGCCGCCGCGACGCCCGCCAGGCAGGCGATCGCCGCCACCGCTCCCACGCTCTTGAAAACAGACATGTCTCAAGCGTACCGGCAACGGCGTCGCGCGTGGGAGAAGTTGCGGCGCCGTGCCGAGCGCCGCGACCGTCATCCGATAGGCTCCACTTATCATGCGTAAGCGCCACGCGATCGTCCTGTCGTGGCGCGAGGAGTATCGTTAGGGCGCCCTCACGCGCTGCCCCCACGAGCGACGAAAGGAGCGTGATCGACGATGGCGAGCTACCCGCGCCGCGAAGAGCTCGCGGGCCTCAGACGATCCGAGGTCCTGAAGGCGTCGCCCCGCATGTTCGAGTCGAACCTGCTCGACAAGCTGTCGCGGGTCCACTGGAGCGTGCCGGCGTTCATCTTCGGCCCGGCGATCGTGATCGCGCTCGTGCTGTCGTTCGGGGAGATCGCGATCTGGAAGATCCCCCTGCTCGCGCTCGGCGGCTACCTCTTCTGGACGCTGACCGAGTACTGGCTGCACCGCATCGTCTTCCACTTCGAGCCCGACCACGGCGTCGGCGCGCGGCTGCACTGGATCATCCACGGCGTCCACCACGACCATCCCAACGATCCGCTGCGGCTCGTGATGCCGCCGTCGGTCAGCGTGCCGCTGGCGGCGCTCTTCTTCGCGCTGTTCGCGCTCGTGCTGGGGACGCCCGACGCCTACGCCGCCTCGGCCGGCTTCTGGGCGGGCTACCTCTTCTACGACCTGACCCACTACTACCTCCACCACCTGCCCGGCGGACGCAAGCCGCAGGGGTTCGTGCTGCGCAAGCTCCACGAGGCGCACATGCGCCACCACTTCAAGGAGCACGACAAGGGATACGGGGTCAGCGCGCCCTTCTGGGACAACGTCTTCGGCACCGCCACATCAGCAACACGGCGGAATCCAACAGAGCGATAGCGCTCGCCGTACGACAGGCGATATCGCCGCCCACAAAGGGGCATTCACGCTTTAGCGTGGGTGCGTGCACACGACCACGGTCCGCTTCTCGGGCGAGACATGGGCTCAGCTGAAGGAGGTCTGCGAGCGGGACGGCATCGCCACCGCGCAGTACATCCGAGAGGCGACGATCGCGCGGCTCGCGCAGAGCTCGCGCCTGCCCCAGGTCGAGCGCCAGGACCGTGAGCTCGAGGAGCTGAGGGGCCGCGTCGAGCGGATCGAGCGGGCCCTCCAGCGCCGCATCGCGCGCTGACTCCCACACCTGTGTTGTGCCGGCGCCGCTGACGGCGCCGCCCGCGCCATCGGCGTTGGCGACGCTCCAGAAGTTCGGGTAGCTTCGACGGCGTCGTCGCGCCCGGCACCGGCGAGCCGATAGCCAACGCCGCCCCGTCGTCTCCCCCACGATGGGCACCCGTCGAGCGCTCCGACAACCGCCCTGTGGCGTCCCGGTTCCAACTCCCCTTGCGGGACCGGGACGCCGGCGGCGCGTCACGCCACGACAGCAGACGGTTCTCTCGGGGACGAGCTGCGAGTCATGCAGAGACGGCGCAGCCGTCTCGTGTCGCGACTGCGCGCGTGAGAATCGCGTCAAGCCGGGAGGAGCCGTTCTTGACGACGACCTTGACTCCCTTCTCGCCGGCGAGCTTGCCGAAGAACTCGTCTGCGAACGAGTAGCTGAAGTTGGCCACGCCGGCGAGGTCGATGACGACTTCCACCGCACCGGGGTACCGCTCCAGCAGCCCGTCGCGAAGCTCGGCACCCCGCTCTCGCGTCGCGAACGCCCGACCGTAATCGCTCAGGGTGAACACAGCCGTCATGCCGCCCTCCTGATGCAGATCGTCGTATCCACGTGTTTCAACCCTAGACGTCATCGCGGACGCTGGCCACCACCTACACCGTTCTCACGACATACGTGATCCATGTCCCGCGACGCCCTCGTCCGACGGTGCCGCGCTCGGCCTTCTTGCGACCGTCGATCAGCTCGACGACGACGCGACCCTCACCAGATCGCAGGTCGATCGTCACCGCGGAGCTCGACTGCGTCATCAGCTTTGCGAGCGAGTCGTCGAAGACCTCGGCGAAACCATTGCCGCGGTGCGGATCGGCGGTGCCCGTCACTCCGCGTTCAAGGGCTCTGACGATCGCGGCAGTGTCGTCGTACCACTCTGGATGCCGGGCGCGCACGTGCTCGGGGATACCGATGCCGAGATCGGCTATCGCAAGGCGGAACTCGCGGTGCGACCCAGTCGTCCGATCGGCGGCCACGTAGGCATGAAGCGGATTCCGCCCGTGCTGGAGCGCATTGCCGCACAGCTCGGAGACGGCCATGTAGGCAGGATCCACCCAGCTGGCGAGCACCGGCACCTGCTGTCCGAGCAGCTCCATCGCCGCAAGCGAGGCGTCCTCGACGTCATCCGCACCTCTGAGGTTGCGAACGCCGAGTGGCGCAGGCGGCTCCGCATGCGGCCAACCCGGGACGACGTCCGATGGCAGGCCTCGGACGAGCCCGGCTTCAGCCAGCTCGAGCGCGATCGCCTGGTCGGACGGAGGGACGACGCGGATCGTGTGTCCAACCATGAGGTGCCAGTCGACGAACAGCCGCAGCCGGACGAGGAACATCGGGTGGCA
>Ga0164243_10001725_pt1 | contig 36668 bp, 26 predicted proteins | sample OricompcompostOP_FD_108781 | JGI IMG/M metagenome (GOLD analysis project Ga0164243, IMG submission 108781) | Organic Plus compost microbial communities from Emeryville, California, USA - Original compost - Organic plus compost (OP) | ecosystem: Engineered > Solid waste > Mixed feedstock >...
GAGCCACCGCCGCTGAAGCCGCCCCCGCCACCGAAGCCCCCGAAACCCCCGCCCCCACCGCCGCCGAAGCCGCCGCCTCCACCAAAACCGCCGCCATGCCAGCGATTGCGCCGACCACCTGACGCGCTGGCCAGGATGAGCCACGGCAGACAGCCGCCGCGACCTCCGCGCCGCCCACCCAGCATCGGCAGGATCACGAACAGCACCACGAGCCAGACGAGCGGCGAGATCCCACCACCCGACGAGCGACGCTGCGCGCGCTGCGCCTGCGGCACTGCCGCCTGCACGCTGCTGTCGATCGCGAAGTTGAACTCGTTCGCGAAGCGCTGCGCGACGCGCAGCGTGCCGATCTCGATTCCGCCGCCGTAATCACCGGCGCGGAAGTGATTGATCATCTCGTCGCGAATCTGCCCCGTGGTGGCGTCGGTGATGAACCCTTCGGCACCATTCCCCGTCTCGATGCGGATGTGCCCCGAGCCGTCCTTGCTGGTCTCCTTCGGCACGACCAGGATGATCACCCCGGTGTTGCGCGCCGGATCGCCCGGCTTGCCGTTGCCGCCGACCTTCCACTGGCGGCCGATGTTCAACCCTACTTCCTCGATCGGACGACCGCCCAGGTCGGGCAGCGTCACGACGACGATCTCGCCACCCGACTTGGCGCGGACGTCGTCGATGATGCGCGAGATGGTCGCGGCGTTGTTCGGCGGAATCACCCGCGCGAAGTCGTTCACGTAGCCCACCGGCGCGGGGAGCTGAAGTCCCTGGGCGACCGCCGCCAGAGCCGGAACGACGAGCAGGGCCAGCACCAGCCCCACGCGCCGCGGCAGCGCGGAGGCCGCGTTGCGTCGAATCATCGGGTTGGGCATCAGCGATGACCGAGGCGGACGTCGGGACGATCGATCAACGCGTTGATCAATCGCGCCGAGAACTCGCGCACTTCCTCGGTGATGAATTCAGCTTGACTCATGAGGTACCCCCGGGCAAGCGTGAGAACCGCGGCGACGCCCAGCCCGAACTCGGTCGGCACGACGGCGTGTGCCAGTGCTACCCACAACTGCACGTTATGATCGCCGGCTGCCGGCGCGTTCAGAAACGCGTCGTGAATCGCGTCCACCGTGCCGACAAGTCCGACGAGGATCGCGACCGTCGCCAATGTCGGAAGGTAATTCAGCCGCCGCGAGAGTTTGGGCAGCACATGGAGCGCCGCGGCACCGGCGACGTTCTGCAGATCGCTCTCATCGCGGCTGCGACTCCGCAGAATCAGCAGCCCCATGTCCGACAGAGCGGCCGCGGACGCCGCGCACGCCTTGATCGCCTCGTCGACCTTGCCGGTGCGGACGAGCTGGATCACGCGCTCGATGAACGCGCGCCCCTGATGCCGCGCGCGAATCACGACGACGTACAGCCGCTCGACGGCGACGGTGAGACCAGCGATCCCGACCAGGAGGATCAGCAGCATCACTGGTCCGCCTTCTGAGTACCAGCCGAGCATCGCGCTCATGAACGATTCGGAGTGGGCGTGACGGGTTCGACGACGGAACCGCAAACAGGGGGGCGGGTGCAAGACATATGCCCTCCACGACTCCCGAGACTGCAGCGCACCGCTTTGTCGGACAAGGGTTTGTGACCTCCGCGCCGAACACGTAATTTACGCGGTCGAATCTCGTGCCGGACGTCCCCTCCTCTCCGTTGACATGACTCCTGTCCGTCGCCGTCTGCTCGCCGCGGCCCTGAGCGCCGCGGCCATCGCTTGCTCCCGCGCCGAGACGCGCGCCGATACCACGTCACCGGCCAGCAATGCTTCCGCTGCCGCCATGGTGACGCCCGAAGGCGGGCTTGCCGCCGCGACCGGCGCACCGCGCGACAGCATCACCGATCGCGCCGATCGCGGCCGCATCACCGGCAACCCCAAGGCGGCGATCTGGGTGATCATGCTCAGCGACTTTCAGTGCCCATACTGCAAGCAGTGGCACGACGCGTCGTTCGCGAAGGTCATGGAGTACGCCAACGCCGGCAAGATCCAACTCGCGTTCATCAATCTACCGCTCAACATCCACCCCAACGCGATTCCCGCCGCCGAGGCGGCGATGTGTGCGTCGGTGCAGAACAAGTTCTGGCCGATGCACGATGCGCTCTTCGCCACGCAGGACCAGTGGGCCCCGCTGCCTGATCCCACGGCGAAGCTCGAGTCGGTCGCGAGCACGCTCCCGGGAATCGACATCGCGTCGTGGCGGACGTGCATGACCAAGCACCAGACCAGGCCTCTGGTCGACGCCGATCACGATCGCGCGCGCTCCGCGGGCGCGAACTCCACGCCTGCCTTCATCGTCGACGGCAAGATGGTGCTCAACCCCGACGGTTCGGCGCCGGGCGCCGGCGCGAACGTCGCCGCCGCGATCGAAGCGGCGTTGAAAACCAAACCCTGAGCGCGTGCGCTTTCCCGTTCAGTTGGGGTACCGTGCCCTCGGGCAGCTCGCCCGAGGCGCGGCAGTCGTCGCGCCGGACAGTGAATCGAAGCTGCTGAAGACCCTCCGCGCGCGACGTGGCATCCGCGCGCGGTATCGCGAGTGGGGCCAGACGGTACGCGATCGTTCGCGCCCGCTGCTCTGGATGCACGCGCCGTCGGTGGGTGAAGGCCTGCAGGCGCGCCCTGTGCTCGACCTCATGCGGCAGCGCCGTGCAGACGCGCAACTCGCCTACACGCACTACTCGCCGAGCGCATCGGCCTTCGCGCGCGGCCTCGACGTCGACTTTCACGACTACCTGCCGTTCGACACGCCCGGCGACGCTCGCGTCGCGCTCGACGCGCTCGCGCCGACGGCCCTCGTCTTCTCGAAGCTCGACGTCTGGCCGTTGATCACACGCGAGGCGAGAGCGCGCAACGTCCGCCTGGGGCTGATCAGCGCAACGCTCGCCCGCGGCTCGTCGCGCCGGTCGCGCACCGCGACGGCGCTCCTGCGCGAGGCCTACGCAGCGTTGGAGATCGTCGGCGCGATCGACCCGGCCGACGCCGATCGCCTGGTCGAGTTGGGCGTTCGCCCGGAGGTCATCAGCATCACGGGCGACACGCGCTACGATCAGGTCTGGCTGCGCGCGCAACGCGTCGATCGCGCGACGCCGATGCTCTCGCGACTGCGCGATCCGCGGATGACGATCGTCGCGGGATCGACGTGGCCCGCCGATGAAGCGGTGTTGCTGCCGGCGTTCGAGGCGCTGCGCGCGACCAACCCGGAGTCGCGCTTGATCATCGCGCCGCACGAGCCCACGCCGGAACACGTCGGGCGGCTGCTCGATTGGGCAAAGCGTGCGCGGATGGCCGGCGTCCGGCTCGACGACCCGCACCAGGCAACCGCCGACCTGATCGTCATCGACCGGCTCGGCGTCCTTGGCGACATCTACTCGGCGGCGGACGTCGCGTACGTCGGCGGCGGCTTCCACGCGGCGGGCCTGCACTCGGTGCTCGAGCCCGCGGCGTTCGGCGCCCCGGTGCTGTTCGGCGGCCGGTTCGAGCCGAGTCGCGATGCGGCGTTGCTGGCGCAACGGTCGGGTGGCGCGTCGGTGTCGACGGAAGCGGAACTCGTGCGGCGGCTCAGGCTGTGGGCGAACGATCCGCGCGCCCGCCGCGAAGCCGGCGACTACGCACGCGCGCTGGTCCGCGGCGGCATCGGCGCGGCGGAACGCTCATTCGAGCTCGTGAATCGATTGATGCGCTGAGCGACGCGATCTCGACGAGATCACATCGCCGCACCATCGCGAGCGCTACGCGCTGACCGTCTCCTTGCGCGGCGGCGTGGCCGCGTGCGACGGACGGTGCAGGTAGAAGCCCTGCACCAGATGCACGCCGAGCTGCTTGACCGCATTGAACTCTTCGGCGCGCTCGACGCCCTCGGCGATCACCATCGCGCCGTGATCGTTCGCGAACTTCACCATGGTCTCGACCAGGTTCTGCTTGATGAAGTTCGTATCGATCGCGTTGATCAACGAGATGTCGAGTTTGATGAAGTCCGGCTCCAGGTTCGCGATCGAGCCGAGCCCCGCGTAGCCGCTGCCGGCGTCGTCGACGGCGAACCGGAACCCGCGCGCCCGGAACGCCTCCAGACGGTCGCGGAACTTGGGGTAATCCTTGATCGCGGTTCGCTCGGTGATCTCGATGACGACCCGCTCGGGGCTGGCGATCTCCAACTCGTTGAACGCGGGATCGCTGAAGTCGTGCGGATCGACGTTGATGAAGAGCAGTTCCTTCCCGTGCAGCCGCGACTCGATGCCTTCGATCGCCCGGCTACGGCACAGACGGCTCAGCTCCCAGACCAGATCGGCCTCGGCGGCCACGTCGAACATCACCTCGGGGCTGCGGAGGCTGCGCATCACGCCACGGGCGAGCGCCTCATAGCCGAAGATTTCCTTCGTCTCGGTGACGACGATCGGGTGATAGTCGATGTACACCGCGCGGTCACGAAGGCTCGTGCGGAGATCGGCCACCCGGCGCGCCCGCTCCCGCTCCTCGATGGAACGCGACGCGTTCGCCGCCTCGCGGATGCCCCGGTAGATCAGGCGCTCGAGGCGAATCTTCGGATTGTAGTAGACGTGCGCCCGCCCGACATAGATGTCGAAGAGAGCGGCAATGTCCTCGCCGTGCTGCGCCTCGATGCGGGACCCGACGTGCGTCTGCAGCCGGCTCACCAGCTCCGTGATGTCGTTCTCCGTCGCCGCCGCCACGCCGACCGCCGGCACGTGGAAGAAGATGAAGTCGTCGTCGTTGGTGAAGCTCACCATCACGCGCGACGAGCTCATGGACGTATCGTCGAGAAACTCGCGCACGGCGGCGGCAGTCGTCTCGAGCACGGCATCCAGCTTCTCCCAGCCGTAGATCTCCTCGATCTTCGAGTAGCGCACGAAGCTCAGATAGAGCACGACCAGCTCGCCGCGCTCCTTGAACAGCGTACGCGATCGCTCGATCATCACGGGCAGCGTCGGCAGGCCGGTGAGCGAATCGTGGAGCATCTGCTCGTATTCGACGTTCTCGACGCGGTCTGCCGTGGCGTGCGACGCGACCGGCGAACCGCGCCCCACCGCCGCGCGCACGCGCTGCGAGATCTCGTCGGCGTCGGCCGGACAGCGGAACCACTCCTCGACCTTGAGCTCGACCGCGCGACGGCGGGCCGTGTCGTCGGCGCATCCCACGATAACGGGGATTCCGTTGTCGTGCGCGCGTTCGACGACCGTGCGCAGCTTCGTCGGATCATCCGTCGTCACCACGACGGCACGGACGTTCGGCTGCGCGATCGCTCCGGCCAGGTCGGATTCGGCCACGCGCTCGAACGCCCAGCCGTCGAGCGAGCCTACGGCCTGCTCGACCTCCGGCTGCGTCGAATCGGTGAGAAGCACGGACTCACTCACGCGCCCGATGTCCTGCTCGTGTTCACGATGGCGTGCGTTGCATGGCAAGGTTGCGCTGGACGGTGGTTGCCAGCGTCGGGAGATCGAACGGCTTCTCAACGTAATCGTCCGCGCCGATCTGCAGAGCCTCGCGCTTGTCCTGCCATTCATCAAGAGCGGTCACCATGATGACCCGCACCGTCTTCCCGAGCGTCGGATGCTGCTTCATCATGCGGCACACTTCCCATCCGTCGCGCCCGGGCATCATCACGTCAAGCAGGACGAGCGCCGGGCGCACGCGCTCGAACATCGACAGCGCCTCGTCGCCGTCGTGCGCGACCGAGATCGGGTATCCCCGAATCTCGAGGTACTGCCGGATGATCTCCGCGTTGTCGTGATTGTCGTCCACCACCAGAATCGGTGGGTGTCGCTCGTCGCTCATTTCCCCGGCCCAGTCCGCCTCGGTGACATCACGCGCGGTCGCGCGCACATGCCGTCCGGACAAGGGCAAGTCACAAGCCACACGCGCCTTACGCCACGCCCCGGGCTCATCGGCCGAAGCCATACGAGACGCCCAACCCGACCTGCGCCGAGCTCGGACCGCCCAATTCCGACGCGCGTGTGCCACCGAAATCCACGCCGATCGTGGCGCCGATCGCTCTGGTGATCGCCACATCCGCGCCGACCGCGGCTCGAAACAGCCCGGTGTTGTCCGCTCCACCCGTATAGAAGACCCACGCCGGCACCGCATAGACGGAAACGCCGCGCGTCTGGCCGATCGCCCACCGATACCCGATCGATGCACCTACAGGCACCTCGGCGGTCGACGAAACGTCGTCATCGATCACCACGATGGTGTCGACGCCGACGTGCACGTGCCTGCGTCCGCGCGGTCCACCCCCCACCCCCGCGAACGCGGCGAGGCCGATCGCGCCACTCGGATCGCCGAACGGCACGGCGACCCGCACCCCGTACACGCCGCGGCCATCGAAGTCGCTGCGGTTCTGATAGCCCGCCCCAGCGCTCACCTGGAACCGGCCCGTGGCTCGCGCCCACGCGCCGGCCACACCGAACAGCGATCCGCCGGACCCTCCGCCGTAGTTCGCCGCGACGGCAAATCCCGGCGCGGCCCAGGCGCTCTGCAAGACCGGCGTGCCGGGCATCTGCGCACTCGTCGTTCGTGCGGTAACAGCCAATGCGCATAGCCCGATGAACCACATCACACGCCAGGCGCGATCGTCGCTCGGGTCGCTCACCGAAAAAGCCGATGTCAGGTCGTGCATGAATCCTTGATTCGAGTGTCCACGACGGCGATGCGCCGACGTCGGGCGTCACCGGAGTCAACCGCGAGCAAGCATCGTGCGCGGTCCAGTCGAAGCCGATGGGTCTCGGACCATGAACGGGGCTATTCGGGCGCCCGCGCAGCCGGGCTCGGGTTTGCGGCCCGGCAAAGCGACAACCGGTACAAACGAAAACGCCGGCGATCGATTACTCGATCGCCGGCGTTTCGAACAGCGCGTCGGGGATTACGCGACGGCGGAGGCCTTCTCCGTCACGACGCGGACGACGTTGTCGGCGACCTGCAGGAAGCCGCCTTCGACGTTGAACCGCTGCCCGGTGCCGAGCCGGATCACGCCCCTGCCGAGCAGCGCCATCATCGGAGCGTGGCCGGTGAGAATGCCCACCTCGCCGTCGAACGCCGGCGCCACGACCGAATCGGATTCACCCTCGAACAGCACCGCTTCCGGCGAGATCACGGAGACCTTGAGCATCGTCTAATCTCAGCCCTGGAGCTTCTTGGCGTTCTCGACGACGTCGTCGATGCCGCCGGCCATGAAGAACGCCTGCTCCGGGAGGTTATCGAACTCGCCCGCCACCAGACGCTCGAACGACGAGATCGTCTCCTCGAGCTTGACGTAGCGGCCCTTGATGCCCGTGAACTGCTCGGCGACGGTGAACGGCTGCGACATGAAGCGCTGAATGCGGCGCGCGCGTCCGACGATCTTCTTGTCGTCTTCCGAGAGCTCGTCCATGCCGAGAATCGCGATGATGTCCTGGAGCTCCTTGTAGCGCTGCAGCACCTTCTGGACGTCGGTCGCCGCCTTGTAGTGGCGAGCGCCGATGAACTGCGGATCGAGAATACGAGACGACGACGCGAGCGGATCGACGGCGGGATAGATGCCGAGCTCCGTGATCGCGCGCGAGAGCACGACGGTCGCATCGAGGTGGGCGAACGCCGTCGCCGGCGCCGGGTCGGTGATGTCGTCCGCGGGGACGTAGATCGCCTGCACCGACGTGATCGAGCCGTTGCGCGTCGAGGTGATGCGCTCCTGCAGGTCGCCCATCTCCGTCGCGAGCGTCGGCTGGTAACCCACGGCGCTCGGCATACGGCCGAGCAGCGCTGACACCTCGGAGCCGGCCTGCGTGAAGCGGAAGATGTTGTCGATGAACACCAGCACGTCCGCGTTCTCCTGATCGCGGAAGTACTCCGCGACGGTCAGACCGGAGAGGCCGACGCGCAGACGCGCGCCCGGCGGCTCGTTCATCTGGCCGTAGATGAGCGCCACGTTCGGGAGAACGTTGGACTCCTTCATTTCCAGATAGAGGTCGTTGCCTTCGCGCGTGCGCTCGCCCACGCCGCAGAACACGGACTTGCCGCCGTGGCCCTTCGCGACGTTGTTGATGAGCTCCATGATGACGACGGTCTTGCCGACGCCGGCGCCGCCGAAGAGACCGATCTTACCGCCCTTCACGAACGGCGCGATCAGGTCGATGACCTTGATGCCCGTCTCGAAGATCTCGGTCTTGGGCTCGAGGTTCACGAAGTCCGGGCGCTTGCGGTGAATCGGCCAGCGCGTGGCGTCCTTCGGGATGGGCGCGCCGTTGTCGACCGGCTCGCCGAGCACGTTCAGGATGCGGCCCAGCGCCGGAGCGCCGACGGGCACCGCGATCGGAGCCCCCGTATCGACCACTTCCATGCCGCGCACGACGGCGTCCGTGGACGACATCGCGACCGCGCGCACCTGGTTGCGGCCGATGTGCTGCTGGACCTCGACGACGACGTGAATGTCGTTGCCGTCCGGCGCCTTGGCGTTGATCTCGAGCGCGTTGTACAACTCGGGCAGGTGCTCGGCCTCGAACTCGACGTCGAGCACCGGGCCGATGACCTGAACGACTTTTCCAATGTTATGGATCGCAGTGGCGGTGGCCATGAGATTTCCCTAATAGCGATTGAATGTTCTTCGAACGATCTGGGTCACTGTCTCGGGTCCGGGGACACGCCAGGGTCGGTACGACCCGTGACCCAAGCCCGTGACCTGTCCTTCGGGTCTAGCCCTGGAGCGCTGCCGCACCGCCCACGATCTCGGCGATTTCCTGCGTGATGCTGGCCTGGCGCGCGCGGTTGTACGTGCGCCCGAGCACCTTGAGCATGTCGCTCGCGTTGTCCGTCGCGTTCTTCATGGCCGTGCGCTGCGCGGCGTAGAAGGCGGCGGTCAGCTCGACCAGCGCGCGGTACACCGCGTTGCGCACGTACAGCGGCAGCAGTTCGCCGAGGATCGTCTCGGCGTCGGGCGAGAGGATGTAGTCACGCTGCTTCGCGCCCGCTTCCGGCGGCTGCACCGGAAGGATCTGCACCGCCGCCGGCGGCGCCGCGAGAATCGACTTGAAGTTCGGATAGACGACGTACACCGCGTCGAGCTCGCCCCGCGCGAACGCGGCCATGAGGTCGTTCACGATCTCCGCGGCCTGGTCGGCCGTCGGCCGGTCGCCGATGTCCACGCGCTGCGTGAGCACCTCGCGCCCGAGATACCGGAAGTACCCGATCCCCTTCTTGCCGACGCCGTGGACGTCGACTTTCACGCCCTCGCCCTCGAGCCGCGCCAGCGTGGCGCGCGCTTCCTTGATCAGATTCGCGTTGAAGGCGCCCGCGAGACCGCGGTTGGCCGTCAGCACGATCAGCGCCGCGCGCTTCACCTGCGTCGGCTGCCGCAGCAGCGGAAACCGCTCCGCCAGCTCCGGCGAGTACAGACTGCCGATCACCTCGCGCAGCGATTCCGCGTACGGACGCGCCGCGGCCACGCGATCTTGCGTCCGCTTCATCTTCGATGTCGCGACCATCTCGAGCGTGCGCGTGATCTTGCGCGTGTTCTCGACGGACTTGATGCGACCCTTTAGTTCGCGTCCCTTAGCCATGGATCCGACGGACCACCGTTAGAGATCAGCCTTCGTGATGCCGGCGGCCTGCGCGGGCTGCCACGTCTTGCGGAAGGCCTCGATGCCGTTCTTCAGCTCGGCCTCGATCTCCTTCGACAGCACCTTCCCCGTCCGGATGCCGTTGCCGACCTGCGGGAACGAGCGCGCCATGAACTCGTGGAAGTTCTTCTCCCACTCGCGCACCTGGTTCACCGGCACGTCGTCGATGAAGCCGTTCGTGAGCGCGTAGATGATCATGACCTGCTGTTCGACCGGCAGCGGCGAGTACTGACCCTGCTTGAGCACTTCCACCGTGCGCGCGCCGCGGTCGAGCTGGCGACGCGTCGCCGCATCGAGGTCCGACGCGAACGCCGAGAAGGCCTCGAGCTCGCGGTACTGCGCAAGGTCGAGACGGAGACGTCCGGCGACCGAACGCATCGCCTTCACCTGCGCCGAGCCGCCCACGCGCGACACCGAGATGCCGGCGTTGATCGCGGGACGAACGCCCGCGAAGAACAGGTCGGACTCGAGGAAGATCTGGCCGTCGGTGATCGAGATGACGTTCGTCGGAATGTAGGCCGACACGTCGCCCGCCTGCGTTTCGATGATCGGCAGCGCGGTGAGCGAGCCGCCCGGCTTGAGGATGTTCTTGCCGTCGACGACCGACGGATCCTCGCTGATCTTCGCCGCGCGCTCGAGGAGGCGCGAGTGGAGATAGAAGACGTCGCCCGGGAAGGCTTCGCGACCCGGCGGACGACGGAGCACGAGCGACAGCTGACGATACGCCGCGGCCTGCTTGGACAGGTCGTCGTAGACGCACAGCGTCGGCTTGCCCTCGTTGTACATGAAGTACTCGGCCATCGCGCAGCCCGAGTAGGGCGCGATGTACTGCATCGGAGCCGGATCGGAGGCCGACGCCACGACGACGATGGTGTAGTCCATCGCGCCGGCTTCCTTCAGGCGCTGCACCACGGACGCGACGGTCGACGCCTTCTGGCCGATCGCGACGTAGACGCAGATGACGCCCTGCCCCTTCTGGTTGATGATCGTGTCGATCGCGACGGCGGTCTTGCCGATGCCGCGGTCGCCGATGATGAGCTCACGCTGGCCGCGGCCGATCGGGATCATCGAGTCGACGGCCTTGAGACCCGTCTGCATCGGCTCCTTCACGGGCTGGCGCACGATGATGCCCGGCGCCTCCGACTCCACCTTGCGCGTGAGCGTCGTGTGGATGTCGCCCTGGCCGTCGATCGGACGACCGAGCGCGTCGACGACGCGGCCGATCATCTCGGGGCCGACCGGCACCTCGAGCACGCGCGACGTGCGGCGAACCTCGTCGCCTTCCTTGAGCTGGAGATAGTCACCCAGCACGACGGCGCCGATGTTGTCTTCCTCGAGGTTCAGCGCGAGGGCGGTGACCTGGTTTCCCGTCTCGGACGACGTGATCTCGAGCATCTCGCCGGCCATCGCCTTGCCGAGTCCGTAGATGCGCGCGATGCCGTCCTTCACCTCGAGGACAGTTCCAACCTCTTCGACGTCGAGCTCGTGAAGGTCGGCGGCTTCGATCTCGCGAAGGAGAATGTCCTTGATCTCGCCGGGGCGGAGTGTGGTGTCAGTTGCCATACACTGGGGTCGGGAAACGGTCGACGGGAATTTTTTTATGGATTGCTCCGCCCTTCAGCGCTGCGCGCCTCCGGCCGGAGTGCTCTCGTTCCAGATGTCATCGCTCCTCGCTCGGGCGCGTTGCGCCTCCGGTCGGAGTACTCTCGTGCTGGTGGTATCGCCCTCCGATCGTCGGCGCGCGGGCACTGTCGGTCGGAGTGGTGGACTGCTGGCTCTCGTGTCTCGGGCGCGTGGCGCGCCGAAGGAGGGCCGGTGTTCAGAAAAATTTCGCTTGTGAAAAATATCACAAGGATCCCCCGCCCGGCAATCCCCGGCCAAAAGCCCTGCAATTTCGCGCCACTTTGTACCGGTTGGCAATCGTTCGATGACGCGAAAATCGACCGAACCGCCACTTTCGGTCCATGTCTGCCAACATTCGCGACCTCAAGGTCTGGCAGGAGGCCGTCGCCCTCGCCGCCGAAACCGTCAAGGCGGCCCGCCAGAACGCTCGCCGGGAGACCAAAGTCCTCTCGGACCAGCTCATGCTCACCGCGCTCGGCGTCGCCGGCGCGATTTCCGACGGGTACGGCCGCTACACCGCCCCCGAGCAACGTCAGCTGTATCGGGTCGCAAAGCGCGAATTGATGCGGTTGGAAACACAATTGGCCGTCGCTCGCCAGGCCGAACTGCTGGCCGCCCAGCCCTACGCCGGCCTCACCGCGCGCGTCCAGGCGGTTTCCCGCCTACTCGGCGGCTATCTGGTCTACCTGGAGCGGCAGTTGACGTCCGAGGCCGCGGCCGAGCGGCCCAACGCCGGCTCGGCCGCTCGATGAGAGGAACGCCCTCTAGCGCTCCGCCGGCTTCACGACTTTCACCTTCATCCCGTCCACCAGGTCGGCCGAGGGATTCGACACCACCATCGTGCCCTTGCTCACCCCGGATTGGATCTCGACCGTTCCGCCGTAGTCCCGCCCCACTTTCACCGGGCGGAAATGAATCGTCGCTGGCTCGTCACCGGCGGGCGGATCGACCGTCACTACCTCCGCGCCATTCGAGCGGACGACCAACGCCGTCGACGGAATGAGCAACGCCGGCGCGCTATGGGTCAGCTGGAGATGCGCCTGCGCGTACATCCCAGAGAGCAGCGTCATGCCGGGATTCGCGATGTCGATCTCGGTGAGTAGCGTGCGCGACGCCGGATCGAGCGCGCCCGAGGTCCGCACCACCCGCCCCGCGAACTTACGATCCGGAAGCTCCTGCACGCTCACGTCGGCGGTCATGCCCGGCTTCATCGAGAGTGCATCGGTCTGCGGGACGGAGATGTACATCCGCACCGTATCCGTCTGCGCGATTCGAAAGAGGCTGCCCGCGCCCGTCGTCCCCGCCGCCGAGACGGGCGAGTTCGTGGCGCCGGCGGCCGAGATGAGGGAGCCGATGTCGACGTTCCGCGCGGTGATCATGCCATTGAACGGCGCGGTCACACGGGTGAATCGCTGCGTCTCGGTGAGGCGGCGCAGGTTCGCCTCGGCGGCGCCGCTGTTGGCGACCGCCGCATCATGGGCCGCGGTCTTCTGATCGAGCTCCTCGCGGCTCACCGCGCTGTCCGCGGCAAGAGCGCGCCACCGCTCCAGATCGGCCTTCGCCAGGCCGAGGGCCGCGCGGGTCTGCGCGAGTTGGTGCTGCGCCTGTTCGACCTGCTGATCCAGCTCGGGCGCGTCGATCTCTGCCAACACGTCCCCGGCCCGCACGACCCGGCCGATGTCGGCATACCAGTGCTTCACATAGCCGCCGACGCGCGCGTAGATCGCGCCTTCGTGCAACGGTTGGATGGTCCCCGGCAGCGTGAGATCTCCGCCCGTCGCCGCCTGCTCGACGATCGCCGTCTGCACCGGCGGCGGGGCGTCCTGCCCCGCCACCTCCGCCTCGAGCTCGCGCGTCACGCCGTGGCGCGGAATAGCCGACGACGCGAACAGCGCCAGCAACACGACCACCGCGCCGGCGCCGATCGATACCATCCGTCTCGTCGACGCGGGCTTCACCGGCGGAGCGGCTCCGACGTCCGCATGATGCTCGCCGTGCGGATGATGGCTCTCGTGCTCCGCGAGCGCCTGCTGTGGACTGAGGTGTGTTCCGTTCGAGTGGTGCGTCATGATTGCACGTTGGGTGAGACGCCGGGCAGCGAGACCGCCGGCTGAAGCGACTGTGTGCCGAGACTGCCGGCGCCGGCGCGCACCCCGGAGGTCTCCGAGGCGGCGTCGTGGCGCAGCACACTATAGATGACGGGAACGATGACGAGCGTGAAGAAGGTCGCGACGAGCAGGCCGCCGATCACCGCGCGGCCCAGTGGTGCATTCTGCTCGCCGCCCTCACCGATTCCGAGCGCCATCGGCAGCATGCCGATGATCATGGCGAGCGCCGTCATGCACACCGGCCGGAGGCGCGCGTACCCGGCGTCAACGGCGGCCTGCAGCGCGGTGCGGCCGATCGAGCGCTGATCGTCGGCGAAGGTCACGAGCAGCACGCTGTTCGCCGTCGCCACTCCCATGGCCATGATCGCGCCCATCAGCGACGGCACCGTGAAGGTCGTGTGAGTGACATACAACATCCAGACGATGCCGGCGAGCGCCCCCGGCAGCGCCATGATGATGATCAGCGGATCGAGCCAGCTCTGGAAGTTGACGACGAGAATGATGTAGACGAGAACCACGGCGAACAGAATGCCGAGTCCGAGTCCGGTGAACGACTCGCGCATGCTCTGCACCTGGCCGCGCACGGTGATGTTCGACCCGCGGGGCAACGTGCCGCGCTCCCTGGCGACGATCGCGTCGACCTCACGAGCGACACCGCCCAGGTCTCGGCGATCCGCCGAGGCGTAGACGTCGAAGATCGGCTGGACGTTGTAGTGGTTCACCACCGCGGGTGACGTACCGCGGCTCGCCGTCGCCAGGTTGCCGAAGAGCTGCGGCGTTGCCTGTCCGGGCGCGGTGATCGGCGTGTTCACCACGGCGTCGACCGTTCCCATCTTGTACTGCGGCGTCATCACGTTGACGGCGTACTGCACGCCGTTCCGCGGGTCGAGCCAGAAGTTGGGCGACGTCTGCCCGCTCGACGACAGCGAGATCAACACATCGCTCGCGACGTCGCGCTGTGAGAGTCCGAGTTGCTGCGCCTTGATACGGTCGACGTCGAAGCGCAGCTCGGGGGCGTCCATCACCTGCTGCACCCGTACGTCGACGGCGCCGGGAATGCGCGCGATCTCCTTTGCCAGCTTCTGTGCAACCGCGTAGTTGCCGGCCGCGTTTCGTCCGGCGACCTGCACGTCGATCGGCGCCGGAAGGCCGAGGTTCAGCACCTGGTTCACCATGTCCGCGGGCTGGAAGAAGAACGTCACCCCCGGATACTGCCTGGGAAGTTCCTTCCGCAGCTTGCGCACGTAGTCCCACGTGGAGCCCTCGTGTTCGGGGCTCAGCTGGACGAGCATGTCACCGTCCTGCGAACCCACGGTCGCGTTGGCGCCGATCGCGAGCGACACGCCGTACGTGGGCAGGCCGATGTTGTCGAGAATGAGCTGTAGATCTTTCGGCGGGATCACGCGGCGCACGGTCTGTTCGACGCTCGCGAACAGTCGCTCCGTCTCCTCGAGCCGCGTCCCCGCCGGCGCGCGAACGTGGAGCTGGAACTGTCCGCCGTCCACCTGCGGGAAGAAGTCCTCGCCGATCGCCGGCACGAGCAGAAAGGAGCCGAGCACGAATGCCGCCGCGCCGCCGATGACGATGCCGCGATTCTCCATCGCCCACGCGAGCATCGAGTGATAGCCGGCGCGGAACTTCTCGAACCCGCGATTGAATGCCGCGATGGTCCGCGTGAACGCGGTCGGCGGCGGTGGGTTGCCTGCCCGGGTGGCGCGGTGCGCGTCGACCTCCGACGGCAGCATGTACGCCGCCATGGTCGGCACGAGCGTCCGCGACAGGAAGTACGATGCGGCCATCGCGAAGATCACCGCGAGCGCCAGCGGACGGAAGAGCGCCGCGGCGGGGCCGGACAGCGCGAAGATCGGAAGGAACACGAGACAGATCGAGAGCGTCGACACGAATGCCGGCACCGCGATCTGATCCGCACCCTCGACGATCGCGTCGTACAACGGCTTTCCGTGCTCGACGTTGCGATGGATGTTCTCGATCGCGACCGTCGCGTCGTCGACGAGAATGCCGACCGCGAGCGCGAGTCCGCCAAGGGTCATCACGTTGAGCGTCTCGCCCATCGCCCAGAGGCAGATGATCGACACGAACACGCTGAGCGGAATGGACACCGCGACGATGATCGTCGATCGCCAGCTGCCGAGGAAGACGAGGATCATCAGGGCGGTGAGCGCCGCCGCGATGACGCCCTCACGCAGCACACCGGCGATCGTCGCGCGAACGTACGTCGACTGATCGCCCAGAATGTTGACGTTGACGTCGGCCGGCACGCCGGCGCGAATGCGCGGCAGGGCTTCCTTCACCTGGTCGACGATCGCGAGGGTCGACGCTTTCGCGTTCTTCAACACGGTGAGATACGTGCCGCGACGGCCGTTCTCGCGCACGATGTTCGTCTGGATGCCGGCGCCGTCGCGCACCTGGGCCACGTCGTGCAGGTACACCGTCGCCCCGTTCACCTGCTTGATCGGCAGGTTGGCGAGGTCCTTCGACGAGTCGGGCGAGCCGTTCAACTTCACGAAGTACTCGCGCGATCCCATCCGCGCGCTGCCGGCCGGCATGATCACGTTCTGCTGATTGATCGCCGCGCTCACGTCGGCCGGCGACAGTCCCTTGGCGAACAGCGCCTGCGGATCGATGTCGACGTTGATCACGCGGGGCACGCCGCCGTACGCGGGCGGAATCGAGACGCCGTGAACGGTCGCCAGCGGCACGCGCACGAAGTTCGTCGCGAAATCCGCGAGCTCGGCTTCGCTGCGCTTGGGGCTCGCGAGACTGAGCTGCATGATCGGCACGTCGGTGGCGTTGAACCGGATCATGAACGGCGGCGAGATCCCGGGCGGCATGCTGCGCGTCACGCCCTGCGACGCCGCCGCGAGCTGTGCCATCCCCGCATCGACGTTCGCGTCCGGCTGGAAGTACACCTTCACGACGCTCATGCCGGGCATGATCTGCGACTCGACGTGCTCGATGTCGTTCACGTAGCTCGAGTACACCCGCTCGGCGAGCGTGACGATGCGCTGCTCCATGTCCGACGGCGAGAGCCCGGCGTACTGCCAGATCACCGACACCACCGGAATGTTGATCGCCGGGAAGATGTCGATCGGCATGCGCAGCACCGCGACGATGCCGAAGATCAGAATGAGGATCGACGTGCAGACGAACGTGTATGGGCGCTTGAGCGCCAGATGCACCAGCCACATGGCGCCTACTTCTCCTTTGCGCGGCGCATCAGAGCGTCCGCCCTACGAGCGCCTCGAGCTGCGCACGTGTGATCAGATAGTTGAACCGCGCGGCGACGAGGCCGAGCTGGGCCTGCGTGACCGCGAGCTGTGACGTCAGATGATCGAGCTCCGTCGCGATGCCCGCCTGATATCGCTCGCTCTGCACGCGCAGATCCTCCTGCGCGGCGCGAACCGCTTCGCCGGCGAGCGCGATGTTGCGCTCCGAGAAACGCAGGCCGGCGAGCAGACGCGCCGCCTCGGCGCGCGCCTGCCGCGTGGCGTCGAGCGCGGTCGCGTGCGCCACTTCGGCCGACACGTCGGCGCGGGTCACGGCGTCCTCGCGCTGGAAGCCGTTGAACAACGGATAGCTCGAGCCAACCGCGACCGACCAGCCGGGACGCACGGCGCCGGCGAGCGTCGTCTGGTTCGCCCAGTTGTAGCCGCCCGTCACCCGAAGCCCCGGCACGTAGGTCGCGCGCGCCGATTTGGTCAGCGCCCGCATCGCCTCCTCGTTCGCCTGCGCGGTGCGGACCGTCGGCGACGTCTCGACCGCCAGGCGAACGATCTCGCTGTCGCTGAGTGCCAGGGCATGCGGCTCTTCGGTCGACGACCGCTTCGCGCCCACCGGTCCATTCGCGCCGACCAGCCGGCCGAGCGCGTAGGCCGTGGTTTGCAGTGTGTCGAGCGCGGCGACCAGCTGCTGCTCGCCCGACGTCAACTCGAGACGCGCGCGCAGCTCGTCGGACTTGGTCGTCGTTCCCGCGCGAATTCGCGACTGGGCCGACCGAAAGCCGCGCTCCGCCTGCGCGATGCGCGCGCGGGCGACGTCGACGAGGTCGCTCGCCCGCAGGTTGTCGTAGAATGCGCGCTGCGCCGCCAGCGTCACCGCGAACCGCTGCGAGATGTCGGACACCTCCGCGGCCTTCGCGTTCGCATTGGCGCGATCGCGATCCGCCGACCGTCGCCCGCCGGTGAAGACGTCGATGGACGACGCGAGCCCCGCGGAGTAGCTCGACGGCAGCGATCCCGGAACCGGCGCGAGGGTCACGTTCGACCGGTAGAGCGACGACGTCGCGGCCAGTGACGGCATGTACGCGCCGGTCGCGACGCGTTGCTCGGACTGCGCGCTGCGGACGTAGCCTTCGCTGGCGACGATGATCGGACTCGCCGCGAGCGCCCGCTGTACGGCCGTCGGAAGATCGATGAGAGTGTCGATGCGAACCGCGAGGGTCGAATCGAGGCCGGCGGCCGGTGCCGCCTGCGCGATCGCGCGCGAACTGAAACACAAGAGAACTGCAACCGTCGAGACGCGCGCGTGCCGTGATCGGTCGGCGAGGCGGCGAAAGACGGCAATGTCACGAGACATTGGCGTCGGACTGAAGAAATCGAAAGATGTGTTCGAAGACCTTGCTCAGGTACGTATAAGGGTACGACCAAGCCCCTATGAACGTTTGCCGGACAAAGCTTCCTTCACGCCGGCGCCGTGCGCGTCGGCACACACGTCACGATCACCCCCGGCTCCGACCGTGCCCTCGGACGAAGCGTTCGACGAGATCGACCGTACGCAGCCGGGTGAGCGACGCAGGCTTGGCGCCGATGACGCGCTGCACCGTGCTCCCCAGGTGCGACGGCGACGCGAACTCGAGGATCGCCGCGACGTCGCGCAGGTCGTAGCCCGGGTTCTTCGCCAGTTCCGCCGCGGCGATGATGCGCACGAGGTCGATGATGCGTTTGAGATTCGGCGCGCCGTCCGCCGCGAACGAGCGGCTCAGATGTTCGCGCGTCACGCGGAGATGGTCGGCGAGCGTCGACGTCCGCACCGGACGGCCGGCGTGTGCGACGACGAAGCGCCACGCCGATCGCTGGAGCGGCGCGTCGAGCGCGAGCGGCTCCGGCGGGTCGGCGAGGGCGCGCGCGAAGCGAGTAGAAAAACTCGCGCGTTGGACGAGGTCGCGGACCACACCGTCGTCGACGCCGTCGATCAGCAGGTCGGCCAGTTCGCATGTCGCGCACTGCGCGAGCAGCGGGCCTTCCGCGGCGCGGAGCGCGGCGAGGCCGAAGAAGGGGATGCTCGGATATTCACGCGCCAGCCCCGCGACGCGCCACGTCTCGTCGTGCGCACCGCTCAGGTCGACGACGACCGCGTCCACGAGATTCGATTTGAGCGCGCTGTCGAAGTCCTCGAACGTGCGCGCGGACACGACCCGCGTTTTCCGCCGCGGGAACGCGGTCCTCAGCAGCGCCTTCGTTCGGTCGCGCTGCGCGTAGGCGACGATCGCCGGGCCCGCGTGGGCCGACGATGCGGTGGCGCCGGACGCGGCGCCCTGCGGCGCGGTGGCCATGTCAGCTGATCGCCGAGGTGCCGACCATCGCCTGCGCGCGCCGGAGGACGTTTCGCGCGTTGGCGTACGAGATGAGTGCGTCGGCTTCGCCGAACTTCGTCCACCGACAGGCCGTGATCCCTTCCGCGCGCAGCGGGCGCGTCTCGGCGTCGACCGTTTCGATCAGATAGAAATGACAGAACTTGTGGATGAGCTGTCCACGAAAGCGAAAGAACCAGCTGATCGTGTCGATCCCGCCGCGCAGCGTGAGCGCGTGCAGCCCGGTCTCCTCGGCGACCTCGCGCAGCGCCGCATCTTCCGGGCGCTCGCCCGCCTCGACGTGTCCCTTCGGGAAGCCCCAGTTCTGGTAGCTGTCGCGGATGAGCAGCACGAGCGGCTCACCCGCGACGAAGCGAACGACCACGCCGCCCGCCGACGTCTCGTCTCGCGCGCCGACGGCCGCGCCGTCCCCCATCGGTCGCACTCAGACGGCACCACGCCCGGCCATCTCGGGCTCCGGCTCGATGTCCGGCTTCCCGTCGATGAACTGGCGCACCACCGGGTCGGTCGTCTGCTGGATCTCCTCGACCGTCCCGACCTGGCGCACGCGCCCCTGGTACAACATCGCGATCCGCGTTCCGACCGTGTACGCACTTCGCATGTCGTGCGTGATCACGATGCTCGTGACGCCGAGCTTGTCGCGCATGCGCACCATGAGCTGGTCGATGACCGCGCTCGTCACCGGATCGAGGCCGGTGGTCGGCTCGTCGTAGAGGATGTACTTCGGCCGAAGGGCGATCGCGCGCGCGATGCCGACCCGCTTTCGCATTCCGCCCGACAGCTCCGCCGGAAAACGATTCTCGACGTTGGGCAGGTCGACCAGGTCGAGCGCTTCGTGAACGCGCGTCTCGATCTCCTTGGGCGTCAGGTCCTGCTGCTTGCGCAGCCCCATCGCCACGTTCTCGCCGATCGTGAACGAATCGAACAGCGCGGCGAACTGAAAGACGTAGCCGATGCGCGCGCGCAGTTGATAGAGGTCGCGCCGCGAGAGGTGTGGCACGTCGAGGCCGTCGACGATGACCTGGCCGCGGTCGGGCTCCAGCAGCCCCACGATGTGCTTGATCGCGACCGACTTTCCCGTGCCCGAGTAGCCGATGATGACCATGGTCTCGCCCTCGTTCACGTCGAGGGTGAAGCCCTGGAGGACCTGCTTCGGTCCGAATGCCTTGTGGACGTCGATCAGCTTGATCATGGCGAGCGGGGTGCGGCGGACAACGTGCGGCGGACTTCGGTGGTGCTTCAGAAATGTGATCCGGCGCGGGGCACGTTGCTAGGGTTCCCCTTCATCGCGACGGTTATCGGTCGTGCCGAAAACACGAAGGGCCGGCGAGTCGCCGGCCCTTCGGTGTTGCTGCGTGCACTGCGAAATCGCTGCGATCAGGCGGCAAAGCTGCCGAGCGCGCGGCCGACATCGCCTTCGCGGAGGCGCTTGAGGGCACGGTCGCGCAACTGGCGCACGCGTTCGCGGGTGACGCCGAGCATGGAGCCGATCTCCTCGAGCGTGTGCTCGCGGCCGCCTTCGAGCCCGAAGTAGAGACGGAGGACCTTTGCATCGCGCGGCGGCAGTGTGCCGAGGGCCTGCTCGATCTCGTCGTTCAGGAAGCGGTTCATGGCTTCCTCTTCGGTGTCGGGCATCTCGTCGGCGACGAAGCGCTCGATGAGCGAGCGGTCGCCTTCGGGATCCATGGGCGCGTCGAGGCGGACGTCGCTCGTATTGAGCGCCGCGAGCGACTGCACCACATCGACCGAGAGGCCTGTCAACTGCGACAGCTCTTCGGGGCTAGGTTCGCGATTGAGCTTCTGACGGAGGATTTCCGACGCCTTGATGATGCGCGAGAGGTCGGCGGTACGGTTGAGGGGGACGCGGACCGTGCGCCCCTGCCGGGCGAGCGCCGAGAGGATCGCCTGGCGGATCCACCACACCGCGTAGGAGATGAACTTGACGCCCTGATCGGGATCGAATTTCCGAGCGGCCGTGAGGAGGCCGACGTTGCCTTCACCGATGAGGTCGATGAGGGGCAGGCCTCGGTTCTGGTATTTTTTCGCGACGGAGATGACGAAGCGCAGGTTGCGCTTCACGAGCTCCTGAAGGGCATCCTGGTCGCCGGCGCGGATTTTCTTGGCCAGGTCGATTTCTTCGGTGCCCTTGAGGAGCGGATACGTCGACACCTCATAGAGGTACTGGTCGAGGATGTCGCGTTCGGGTTCATTCGGAGCGATCCCAGCGGGGGCCGCGCGGCGGCGACGACGCTTGAGTTCGGTCATGATTGCAATTTGCCTCGCGCAGAGCGCGTTCGAGTCGGCATCTATGGAGCGGCGGCATTATGGTACAACCGCGTCGCTACGGCTAGTATTTCGCGCACGCCGAGGGGCAGAACGACGTGGAACTGTCGCCCGTGCGTCGTCGCGCGATCTGCCTAGATCGCTCGGTAGCGAGTACCTAGTCAGCGCTGCAAAATACCGGCCGAGGAGATTTCCGCCAGTCCTAATTCGTTGACATCGGATATACCCTTGGCTATACTCTGTGGTTCCTGTCCAGCGCCTTAAGACGTTTATATGGCGTCGGTTGGGATGAGGGGGCGTAGCTCAGTTGGGAGAGCGCTTGAATGGCATTCAAGAGGTCAGCGGTTCGATCCCGCTCGCCTCCATGAATGCGGCGCCGGTGTGACTTCGTTCACGGCAGTCCGGTGTCGCAACGCGGTTCTGCCTCGGATGTATGCCTCGGCGTGAGGGGACCGGTGAGATTTTTCCCGGTCGCATCACACGGCGTCCGAGCGGTAGGTGTCGGGCAGTACGAGCAGTGTGCGGGAATAGCTCAGTTGGTAGAGCACAACCTTGCCAAGGTTGGGGTCGCGGGTTCGAGTCCCGTTTCCCGCTCTGTTGGATGTGAAGGGGCGGTTAGCTCAGTTGGTTAGAGCGCCACGTTGACATCGTGGAGGTCACAAGTTCGAGTCTTGTACCGCCCATGTGTTGGTTTGATGGTGCAGTCGCAGTTGCTGGACCTCGTAGTGGAAATTAGGTTGCACGTCCGTTCGTAGGCGCCCATAGCTCAATTGGATAGAGCATCTGACTACGGATCAGAAGGTTGGAGGTTCGAGTCCTTCTGGGCGCGTCCACGCAAGCATTGCGGTTCTACCGGCCACGCGTGGTTGAGTTCGTGACGACGTCGGCGGGGCGTAGCTTAGCCCGGTAGAGCGCCTGCTTCGGGAGCAGGAGGTCGCTGGTTCAAATCCAGTCGCCCCGACCATTAAGAAATTGCCCTGCAACGACTTACGTTGCGGGGCTTTTTCGTTGCCCCGAAGCCGTCCTTAGTTTCCCCCGTTTTTCGCAGAGATTCCATCTCGGGGGTGTTCGAGATCTCTGATGGACGGCTTCGAGTCAGCCGGTCGTTCCCGTCACGCTCGCTTCGGTGACCTTCCTCGGCTCGCTCATGACCGCGAGCATGGTCTGGCGATCGGCCTGCTGGTAGCACGTGAGCAGCGTTCCTACGTCCTTCCAGCCGCCCGCTGCGGCCACGTCCTTGACCCGGAGATCCTTCCGCTCCGTCGCCCACTTCCGGCGATATGCGTGAAGCAATCCACCGGAGCTTCGTCAGGCCGGCTCGTTTCTCCAACGCGAGAATCCAACGAGCGAGAACGTCGCGGCGCATCACTTTCTTCGGCTTCTTCTCCGAAGGAAAGATCCAACCGCCGACGACGCTCAGCTTCGATCGCAAGGCCCGGATCTCCTCGACCAACGCGGCAAGGATCGGCGTGATCCACTGCTGACGCTTTTTGTCCGCCTCGGCGCGCCAGGTGATCTCTGACGCGGCGAGGTTGATGTCGTCCCAGCGGAGTTGTCGAATCGAACCGCTCCGTCGACCAGTCGCTTCGAGGAGCACGAGCGCGAGCTCCGCCCTCAACCACTTCGCGCGATCGGCTTCAGCAGCAGCGAGTCCTTCGTCGGACTTCGGGTTGGCGATCCGTTGCTCCGCTTCCGCCGTCAACTCCTGCGCGGCCTTCCTCGCCCGCCCGAAGCGTTCCCACGTCGTGATAGGGCGCTTCGGGTTCTTCTCACGCGGACGACGTACACCTTGCAACGGGTGATGATCGAGAAGGCACGTACCCTTCCGAACTCTCACCGACGTTGCCCACCTGAGCGCCGCGTAGAGCAACTTCAGGTCTGACTCGACGGATCGAGCGCGAACGGCGCGCGTCAGCTTCGGCTTTCCAGTCTTCCGGTCGACGCCATACTTCACGCCGCCCTTGAGGCGCCACCGCGTGTACGCAACGACATCGTCCTCGTTCAGTTCGCGAACGCCGCACTCCTCACCGAAGTAGGCGCAGAGAACTTTGACGCGCGTCTCTCCGTCGTCTCGCGTTGGCTTGCTGTTGTCGAGGAACGTCGCGGACTCCTTGCAGTACCGATCGAGCAGGTATCGCAACGTGACCACTTCATTCGACGGACGTTCTCCGTTCGCTCGGATAGGCAGTCCCAGCGAGTTCGTCGCGATCCTCCGTCCGACCTATGGTCTTACCAGGGCGCGACGCCGTGTCGTCAAGTATAGATCGCGCGAATTAGACATTCGCCGCCAGCCTGGACTACTGCTTGCCGCTCTGCTGCGCGACAGCGATCGCGGACTGAAGGGTCGTCAAAGTCGCCAGGTCTTTCGCAACGATCTGCGTCGCACAGGTCAGGCAATAGTGCTTCCAGCTTCGGCCATCTCTGACCTTCAACCGAGCATCCCCTTTGAACACCGTGTGCGCTGCGTTACGCCGACAGCTGTGTTTACGGGAAGCAGTGTCGATTTCAATACGACAAAGCAACGACTTGAGGGAAGCCACTAGAAGGTCTCCTTTACGGCCTTCTCGACGATGGAGTCCCATTCGGCGTCGACCTGATCAAGCTGCTGTCGAGTAAACTCGGCACGCTCTCCGCTCTTCCGGCCAACGACCTCATTCACGTTGCGGTGCAACGCCGACATCATCACCACCAGATTCGTCTTACCCAGGCGCACACGATCCAACTCCTGGCCACCTGGGTTGATACCCCGAGCGGCAAGTATTTCAGCGGCCTTTGTCTTTACCCTTTCGCTGATCTCAAGGCGTTTGGCCTGGCGAGCACGAACCTTTGTCACCGGGATCGGGGCCAGCTCGTTCATCCGCTCCTGGAGTGCCAATGCACCGTACTTCGCAACTAGTCGATCGAGCTGAGCGAGGTCGTCCGGGTCATCATCGATCAGAGGAATCTCTTCGAGAAGGACACCGGTTTGGCTCTTCACTTCGACCTGATTCGTAGGCCGTTGCCCGCGAGTATCGGGTTCGATTACCAACTCGTCAGCGTTGTTAAAGTCCAGACCCTCAAGCGGGAGGAGCTGATCGAAGTAGTCCTGATCCGCTTCACTGTATTGCTGAAAATCCTCCCAGCGCCTCGCTACGTTTGCACCTGCATGAAAGACGACAACTCCGTTATTCGCCGGATCGCCAGGGGCGTTTTGCTTAACAACGCGCATTACGCGACCGACGAACTGCACAAACGGCGAAAGACTACTAAAGACGTTGAAAACTGCCGCCACAGCCAAGTACTTGTGATCGAATCCTTCGCCCAGCTTGCGCACTTGGACTATGACATCAAGTTGGTGATTTTCCAATTTATTCATAACCGCGACATTCGCCGCACCATCCTCGCGTGAATGCACAAAGCCCGCGCGCAGGCCGCGCTCGCGGTAGGCCGCGACGACCTGAGCGCAGTGGGCAAAATTCAGAGCTGCAGCAATAATCTTGAGCCGATTGTCGCTGGCTCCTGTGCGCAGTTTTTGTAGCTCGCGAATTGACGCGTCGACGATGGTGCCCAGCGTTTCCTTGGACGTCAGAATGCTTCGACGGAAATCGGAGTCGTCCTCGCCGAGCCGCTTTACTTCGTCCAGTGTTACGTCGATCTCGACACCGTCTTCGTCACGGACGTACCGGAGCGTTCGGGGATTGAGCACGACCGCCTTAAGCCGTTTGACGTAGCCTTCCTGGATGGCTCTGGCAACGGGGTAGGAGTAAATAACCCGCCCTGCCATCAGCTTGCCGTCAGCTCTGAGCGGTGTCGCGCTAAAGTTCACAATCTTCGCACGAGGGAATTTGGCCTTCAACGTCTCCCAGCTGCTCGCGACGTTATGGTGGCCCTCGTCAAATAGAACCAGATCGAAGTAGTCGTCAGGAAGGCCTTGCAACCAGCGATTACCCTCTCCTTGCAGCTGCTGGATGTTGGTGATCACGACGTGTCCTTCGTCGAGATCTCCCCGGTTGGTCGTGTTGCCGCGGATCTCGACCGGCTCAGGATAGGGCCCACCGATGAGCGTCCCAGACTTCGTGTAGAACATGTCCGTGTTTGCCGGATCGAAGTCGGAGTGGAGCTGACTTGCGATCGTTAGGCCGGGAGCAACGACGAGCGCGCGACTGGCTTGGAAGGCGAACGGGGCAAGTGCGATACATCCAGACTTGCCGCATCCCACTGGGAGAATGATCCCAACCTCGCGCTCGGCATCCGCGTCGACAGCGTGGTCGCGAAGACGTCTGTATGCCTCGCGCTGAGGGGTTCGAAGCCCCTCGTTGTCGTCGACTACAGGCTGGCGTGTTTGGAACGGGGTGGGCATCTGAGTACGCTATTCAAATTGGTGGATTTTGCCCCTAGTATACGTCGCCCGGCTGCATTTTAGAACGTCCCCGGAGGAAACGGGCCTGAACGATGCACCGAATCTTCAAGGGATAATCGAGCCAGAATCCCAATCTCCACGCGGAAGCTCGAAGGCATGCAATACCCTACCCGCGACCGTTTAGATATTCAAACCTGAATACCTCGACGGCGCACACCACTGACAAGCTCGATCTTGCCGCGATTAGCCGAGCCCCGACGCCGTGGCGGCATGACGGGCGGTTCGGGGCTCCCCCACCACTCCGCTTGCGCGATCGGCGGCTTGACGCCCTGCGAAATGGCAACGCCAAGCGCGTGAAATTCCGTCCTCAGTCTGTCCTTAGTTTCTCCCTGCGACCCCGTCATCCGTGCCGGGAAAGTCCGGCGCCGACGCTCGGAACTCCCTCAGAATCGAACACGGTAAGAATCGATTTCCCATCGAGATACGTGAATGTCTCGACGCGGATTGGGGTTGCACTGCCGGACCGCGTTCGGTCGCCTGGGCCTGCTTCGGGAGCAGGAGGTCGCTGGTTCAAATCCAGTCGCCCCGACCATCGATAATCCAGCGGCCGCATCGTGAACACCACGGTGCGGCCGCTTTTCGTTTCCCCTCACTCGCCCCCTCGCCTTCCCCCGCCGCCCACCCCGCACGGAACGCCTTTCGCATCGCGGTCAGGCCTCACCCGGAGGAACGATGAGGAAACCGATAACGCCGTTCGCCCACGGCATCGTCGACTACGCGACCGTCGCGACCGTGGCCTGCGCGCCGAAGCTCATGCGGCTCTCCCGGCGCGCCGAAGCAACCTGCTACGCGCTCGCCGGCGGCTACGCGATGCTCTCCATGCTCACGGACTATCCGCTCTCCGTGAAGAAGGCCATTCCCTTCAAGGCGCACGGCGTCGCCGAGGGCACGGTCGGCGCACTGCTCCCGGCCATCCCCTTCCTGCTCGACTTCGCGGACGAATCACCCGCCCGCAATCTGTGCTTCGGACTCGCCGCGTTCACCGGCGTCGTGGCCGCACTGACGGACTGGAACAAGCAGTCCGAGCGCATCGCACGGCGACGCCACCGCCGGAAACCCAGACTGGTCCGCGCGGCCTGACAACGCTCGGCCTCGCGCGACCATCACCACCGTCGCGCGAGGCCGTCGCGAACGTGCGTCGGCCGACGCACCCGGCGCCGGCCGACACATCCCACCCGACGTGCTCTCGCGTCAACTGGCCTTGAGCACCACCTTCTCGCAGCCGTCCTCCTTCTTGAGGAACAGCTCGTAGCCGTGCGCGGCGTCCTCCAGCGGCAGGCGGTGCGTGATGATGAACGTCGGATCGATCCGCCCGGCCTCGATGTGCTCGAGCAGCGGCTTCATGTACCGATGGACGTGGCACTGCCCGGTCCGAATCGTGAGCGACCGGTTCATCAACTGGCCGAGCGGGAACTGGTCCACGAAGCCCCCGTAGACGCCCATGATGGACACCGTGCCGCCGTTCTTGCACGCGAGGATCGCTTCGCGCACGGCGAGCGGACGATCGAACTGCATCTTGATCGCCTGCTTCGCGCGGTCCATGCCGTACAGCAGGTGATTCGCCGAGTGCGCTTCCATGCCGACGCAATCGATGCAGGCATCCGGACCGCGACCGCCGGTCAGCTCCATGAGCGTTTCATGAACGTCCTGCTGCTCGTAGTTGATCGTCGTCGCGCCGACCTTGTCGCGCGCGATGGCAAGACGGTACTCGAACCGATCGATGACGATCACCTGCTCGGCGCCGAGCAGGAACGCGCTCGCGGCGGCAAGCTGCCCGACCGGGCCGGCGCCCCAGATCGCGATCACGTCACCCGGCTGGATGTCGCACATCTCCGCCCCCATGTACGCGGTCGGCAGGATGTCCGACAGGAAGAGCACCTGCTCGTCGGTCAGTGAGTCCGGCACGCGCAACGGTCCGACGTCGGCGAACGGCACGCGCGCATACTCGGCCTGCCCGCCGGCAAAGCCGCCGGTGAGATGCGAGTATCCGAAGACACCCGCCGCGTGATGGCCGAGCATCTTCTCGGCGAGCCAGGCGTTGGGATTCGAGTTCTCACAGAGCGACGTCAGCCCCGCGGTGCACGCCGCGCAGGCGCCGCACGCGATCGGAAACGGCACGACCACCCGGTCGCCGACGCGGAGATTGCCCACGCCGGAACCGACCTCGACGACTTCCCCCATGAACTCGTGTCCGAGGATGTCGCCCCGCTCCATCGTCGGCATGAAGCCGTTGAACAGATGCAGGTCGGAGCCGCAGATGGCCGTGGACGTGATGCGAACGATCGCGTCGCGCTTGCTCAGGATCTTCGGATCCGGCACGTCGACCACTTCGACTTTCTGCTTTCCCATCCAGCAGGTCGCCTTCATTCCTCGTTCTCCGGTTCGGGCTGCGCGGGGTGCGGTTTGTGTGGACCGTTGATCCATGCGTCCGACACGACGACGTCGCCGGTCTCGAGGATCTGCTTCAATGCGAAGAGCTCGTCGAACGCGTACTGCTCAGGATCGTCATGGCGAATCTTCGCGATCATGCGCGCGATCGGTCCCGATTTCTCGTAGGTGCGCTCGAGATGGACTTCGGTGCCGCGGCCGCCCGGGGCCGCAACGAAGCGCACCTGCTCCGAGAGCGCGCCGTCGCCGGATGACAGCTCGGTCCAGAAGGCGGCGACGTCTTCGGGCGAGCGATTGATGGTGATCGCGCGGCGTACCTCGCGCACGTCCGTCGAATCCGCTTCCATGGCGGTCGTCTCCGAGAGAGAAGTCGAACCGTCGCGCTCGTTCGAGAGCTTGGCGGCTGTGAGCATGTCGAGCGCCGTGACGCCGGCGACGGCGACGGTGCTGATGATCGACGCCCCGTTTCGCTTCGAATCGCCCGCGAGCACCCGGCCGAGCAGCGCGAGATCCATCAGATCGCCGGCAACGCGGGCGCGCATCCAGGCCTCGGTGCGCTTCCCCGAGAGGATGCCAATGCCGGACGAGAGCTCGCGAAGGCCCAGCGCGCGCATGAGCCGCACGGTGTCGGCGTTCGGCTCCGCACCGACCATGCGCGCGACGTTCGCGGGGATCGCGATCTGCGCGAGCCCGAGCCCGATGCTGAACCACCCGAGCGCGCTGGCCAGGCGATGCACGTCCTCGGGAGTCTCGCGCGGGGCTTCCCGCCGGACGCTCGTCACCGACAACTCGGCCATGCCGGTGGCTTGCAGTTCTGTTTCCATCGACCTTCCTGTTCCGAGGGATGCCCAGAGTAAGCACGGCGTATGCCGGACGGCCCGTGGCGGCTCGAACGCCCGCAGCCGCAGCTGCGCGGCAAGAACAGCCCCGGGCGCCGTCTTGCCGTGCCGGCAAGGCAATGAGCGTTCTATAATACGTCTTTACCCTGGCCGCCGATCATGAGCGCGGCGCGGCACGCCGGAGCGAGTTTTGCTGGGAGCCGCCTCCCCACAAACCTTCACGGAGGCGGCGATGTTCTTTCATAACGGCGGCAAGCTGCAATACCCCGTACGCGTGACCACCCCCGATCCACTGTTCGCGCGCATGCTCCAGCAGGCGATCGGTGGAGTTGAAGGCGAGATCCGGGTCGCCATGCAGTACATGTTTCAGGCGTGGGGCTCTCGCGGCCCGAAGAAGTACCGCGACCTGCTCCTCGAGACGGCCACGGAAGAGATCGGCCACATCGAAATGCTCGCCACTGCCGTGGCATTGAACCTCGAGGGCGCGCCGACGTCACTCGTCGACGAAGCAGCCGAGGACGGCGCGGTGCGCGCGGTGCTCGGCGGGATGTCGGCTCGGCAGTACCTCTCGGCTGGACTCGCGGCGACACCCGCGGATGCCGACGGGCATCCGTTCAACGCGTCGCACGTCTACGCGAGCGGCAACACGGCGGCGGACATGTACTGCAACGTGGCCGCGGAAGCGACCGGACGCGCACTCGCCGTCCGTCTCCACAACATGACCGACGATCCCGGCATGAAGGACATGCTGCAGTTTCTGATTGCGCGCGACACCGCCCACCAGAATCAGTGGCAGGCTGTCCTCGAGGAGATGGGCGGCCTGACCGAAGCGCTGCCGATTCCGAACAGTCATCCGCAGAGCGAAGAGAAGACCGAGTTCAGCTACAAGCTCATCTCGACGCACGTCGACGGGCCGATGATCGACAAGGCGTTCGTCCGAGCGGCGCCCGACGGGAAGGGCAGGTTCGCGGTCGAGCCGATCCAGGCCTTGGGAGAGGAGCCCGAGCTCGCTCCGCCGGTCCCCGGCGGCGGCGCACAGTCCGAGCAAATGGAGGGGGGCCTGGTCAGCCGCATGAAAGCGCCGCTCTGATCGAGGTTCCCGAACCCAGGCGATCGTCAACGGCGGCCGTGCGCACCATCGCGCAGGGCCGCTTTGCGTGAACGACCGGCGCGGCGAAGTCCCGGCGCGGCGTCCGCCACCTTGCCAATCGAACCATTTGGAGGGATAGTATGTCTACCCCTTGACCGTCTAGCCCAATCCTCATGCCGCCCGACTCCCGCCGCGACCTTATCCCCGGCCTGCTCGACATGCTCGTCCTCAAGACGCTCACCGTTCAGTCCATGCACGGCTACGGCATAGCGCAACAGCTTCAACGACTGTCGGACGACGTCATTCGCGTCGAAGACGGCTCACTGTATCCCGCCCTCCAACGCATGCGCCAGAAAGGCTGGATCAAAGCAGAGTGGCGAATGACGCCGAACAACCAGCGGGCCCGCTACTACACCATCACCGCGGCGGGCAGACGGCAGCTCGGCGAACAACAGGACGGCTTCACCACGCTGATGGCCGCGGTACAACGCATTCTCCGGCCAGCGTAGCGACATCAGTCATCTCACCTCCGCAACACCATGCGCGAATTTCTGAACCGCATTGCCGACTGGCTTCGTCGAGACCGCCTCGATCGCGAGCTGTCCGAGGAACTCCGCTTCCATCGCGAGCAACTCGAGCGCGACGCGGCTGCTGCTGGAAAGGACGTCTGGTCGGCGCGACGCCGCCTGGGCAACGTGACTCGCGCTCGCGAGGAGTCCCGCGACCGCTGGTCGATTCCGTCGCTCGACGATCTGTTGCAGGACGTGCGCTATGCGCTGCGTGGACTCCGCCGGTCGCCCGGTTTCGCGACGAGCGCGATCGTCACCCTCGCGCTCGGCATCGGCGCGAATGCGGCCATGTTCGGCGTCGTCGACCGGCTGATGTTCCGGCCATTCGCGTACCTTCGCGACCCGGACACGGTCCACCGGGTCTATCTCCGGGCCACGAACCGCGGCGTCGAGTCGTGGGACTACGGCGGAGAGTACACGGCCTATCTCGACATCGAGCGCTTCACCACGTCGTTCAGCGCATATGCCGGGTTCGCGCACTCGGCGATGGCGATCGGCACCGGCGAGGCGTCGCAAGAGCATGACGTCGGCATGGTGAGCGCGAGCTTCTTCGATTTCCTCGACGCCAGGCCGGCGCTCGGACGCTACTTCGTCGCCGCCGAGGATACGACGCCGGTCGGGGCGAACGTGGCTGTGCTTTCGTACGAGTTCTGGCAATCGGCGTTCGGCGGCCGCGATGTACTCGGCGAGAAGCTGCAGGTCGGCCACATTCCCACGACCATCATCGGTGTCGCCCCGCGCGGCTTCACGGGGGTCTTCCTCAACTCGCCGCCCGCGGTCTACATCCCGATCACGCTCTACGCGGGCTCGAACCCGAGTCGGGAGAACGCGGCGACGTACTACACGCGGTACAACTGGGGCTGGATGTCGACGATGGTGCGGCGCAAGCCGGGTGTGACCGTCGAGCAAGCCTCGGCCGACGTTGCGCAGGCGTATCGCCGGAGCTGGCAGGTGATGCGCGACCTCGAGCCGTCCGAGATGCCGCTCGAGCTGGCGAAACCCGGCGGAATCGTGGGCTCGCTGAAGAGCGGCGCCGGTCCGAACGCACCGCTGGAAGCGCGCACCGCCCTCTGGCTCACGGGCGTCGCGGCGATCGTACTGCTGATCGCGTGCGCCAACGTCGCGAACCTCTTTCTCGCGCGCGCACTTCGCCGACAGCGGGAGGTCGCGGTGCGCCTCGCGCTCGGCGTGTCGCGCTGGCGGCTGATGCGCCAGACGCTCATCGAGAGTCTCGTGCTGTCGCTCGTCGGGAGTGTCGCCGGGCTCGTCGTCGCGCAGTGGGGCGGGGCCGCGATTCGACGGATGCTGATCACGACGGAAGCGGCGTCGCTCGACACCCTCTCCGACTGGCGCACGCTCGGCGCGGTCGGCGCCATCGCTGTGGTCTCGGCGATTCTCACCGGGATCGCTCCCGCCCTTCTCTCGGCGCGCGGCGATCTTGCGAAAACCCTCAAGGCCGGCGCACGCGAGGGAACGTATCATCGATCGCGGGCTCGAACGGCGCTGCTCGTGGCGCGGGGAGCGCTCTCGGTGGTCTTGCTGGTCGGCGCGGCGTTGTTCGTGCGGAGTCTCGACAACGTCAAGCATCTTCGCTTCGGGTATGACAGCGACGGCGTCCTGCTGGTCTCGCGCAATCTTCGGGGAACGATGCTCGACAGCGCCCGGCTCGTCGAGCTGCGCCGTGAGCTCGTGGCGACAGCGCAGGCGCTTCCCGGCGTTCGCCGCGCGGCGTGGGCGAGCAGCGTCCCGTTCTGGAGCACCTCGTCGACCGGTCTGTACGTAGCGGGGATCGATTCGGTTCGCCGGCTGGGTCGCTTCACCTATCAGATGACGACGCCCGATTACTTCGCGGCCTTCGGCACACGAATCCTTCGCGGCCGCGGCTTCACGACGGCCGATCGCGACGGCGCTCCTCTCGTCGCGGTCGTGAGCGAAGGGATGGCGCGCGCGCTCTGGCCGGATCGGGACGCGCTCGGCCAGTGCATGCACGTGTTCGACGAGACCAGTCCGTGCACGACCGTCGTCGGCATCGCGGAAGACATCGTACAGCAGACGAGCCAGTTGTCCGAGTCGAGCCGGTATCAGTACTACCTGCCGATCGACCAGACCAGGCCGTCGGCCGGCAACTACCTCCTCGTGCGAGTGGCCGGAGACGCATCGCAGAGTGTGGAGTCGGTGCGTAAGGCGTTGCAACGTGTCATGCCCGGGCAATCCTACGTCACCGTGCGGCCGTTTGCCGAACTGGTGGACGGCGCGCGCCGATCATGGCAGATGGGCGCGACGCTCTTCGTGGTCTTCGGCGCGCTCGCCCTCGCGGTCGCGGCGATCGGTTTGTACGGAGTGATCGCGTACAACGTGACCCAGCGGATGCACGAGCTGGGCGTGCGCGTGGCACTCGGCGCCGAACGCGCGGACATTCTGCGGCTCGTGGTCGGACAGGGCGCGAGGCTGGCGACGGCGGGGGTCGTGGTCGGGTGCGGGCTCGCGCTGGTGTCGAGCCACTGGGTGCAGCCGCTCCTCTTCGGGCAATCGGCGACCGACCCCTTCGTTTACGGGGTGGTCGCCGCGCTGATGCTGGTGGTCGCGCTTGCGGCGTGTGTCGGGCCGGCGCTTCGCGCCGCCGGCGCCGACCCCAACGCCGCGTTGCGCGCCGAGTAGCGATCGATCGACGAGCCGGCGCCCGATCAGGCTGACTGGGCGCCAACTCGTCCCGCCTCGACCACGAACGAGCGATCGGTTCTGATCTCCGCCCCGGGACGCGAGACGAACGGCATCACCCGGTAGTCGCTTTGCCAGCGATCCGGCGTGATCGCGCACCGCACGTAGCCGCGCAGCGCGTTGTAGTACTTCACGTGGGGGTTCTCGTCGAGAATCGCCTGGCCATTCGCGTGCATCGCGGCGCCGTCGCCACCTGATGTGATCGACGTGCCGACGAACTCCGTTCCAACCACCGTCGACCTCGGATCGAACGCGTCGAGCGCGATGTCCGTCACCCAACTCTGATGGACGTCGCCCGTCACCACGATCGGATTCGACACCTTCCGGTCGAGGATCGCCTTCACCACCCGATCGCGCATCACCGCGTAGCCGCTCCACTGGTCCATCTGGAAGCCGCGCTCTGCGCCCGGGATGCGATCGATGTCGGCCATCGGCAATTGATTGCCGATCAGATTCCACGTGGTCTTCGAGGTGGCCAGTCGATCGAGCAGCCATCGTTCCTGCGCGTCGCCCATGATGGTCTGGCCGGGCGAGAGCGACTGCTCACAATGCGGCGTGACGCGGTCTCCGCACGGCTGGTCGCTGCGATACTGCCGCGTGTCGAGCATGTCGAGCGACAGGAGACCGCCGAACTGGAAACCGCGATACAGGCGAAGGTCGGCGCCGATCGGACCCGTCGGCATCTGCGCTTTTCGCAGCGGCATGTGCTCGTAGTAGGCCTGATAGGCGGCGGCGCGCCGCTTCAGAAACTCGTCGGCCGGATCGTCGTGCTCGGAAATGGCGCCGGCATAGTTGTTATCCACCTCGTGGTCGTCCCACGTGACGGTCCACGGAAAGTTCGCGTGCGCGGCCTGCAGATCGCGGTCGCTCTTGTAGAGCGCGTAGCGATTGCGGTAGTCGTCGAGCGTCGTGATTTCAGGGGACGTATGCCGTCGGACGGCCGTCGCGCCGATGCCGCCTTCGTAGATGTAATCGCCGAGGAACACGACGAGATCGAGATCCTCGTCCGCCAGGTGCCGGAGCGCGGTATAGTAGCCGTCCTGAAAGTTCTGGCACGAGGCGAACGCCAGGGTGAACTTGGCCACGTTCGATCCGACTGCCGGCGCCGTTCGAGTGCGACCGACCGCGCTCTCCTGGCCGCCAGCGGTGAATCGATAGAAGTACACGCGGCCAGGTGCGAGGCCCTCGACCTCGACGTGGACGGAATGCGCGAGCTCCGGCACCGCGAGCGCAGTTCCGCTCTGAACGATCTTTGCGAAGCCTTCGTCGGCCGCGATCTCCCATCGGACCGGCACGCGGACCGACGGCATCGCGCCTCCCCGCAACGGATCGGGTGCCAGACGTGTCCACAGTACGACGCCGGTCGGAGTCGGATCGCCCGACGCGACGCCGAGCGTGAACGGATAATCGCGGAAGCGCGGCCGGACATCGCCGCGGCTGGCGGGGACCGTCCCGAGCGCGAAGAGCCCGGCCATGCCGCCGCCGGCGCGGAGGAAGGCGCGCCGGCTCATGCCGTCCTGCAAGAGACGGTGAATGTCCATCGGGTTCATGTGATTTCTCTCATAGACGGTGGAGAGGACACGGCGGCGGCTGCCGCCGTCTCCGACTCGGTCAGAATCCGGGATTCTGCTTGAGGAGCGCGTTGCGGTTGATCTCGTCGCGCGGAATGGGGCTGAAGTACATCTTGTCGTCCCAGTGGCGCGTCTCGACGTCCATCACGGTGTACGTGTAGTCGTGATAGGTCGACCGATCGAACTGGTTCGTCGCCTTCACCTTGATGTCGATGCCGTGCGCGTTCTCGTTGTTCACGGTCGGGGCGATCATCCATCGCCGGACGTCGAAGTACCGCTGGTCCTCGAACGCCAGCTCGACGCGCCGTTCGTTGCGCAGCTCGTCGCGGAGTGCGGTGCCGGTGAGGGTCGACGGGAAGTCCGGCATCCGCACGCGATGGCGAATCCGGTTCGCCATCGCCCGTGCGGTCGCCTCGTCGCCGAGCTCGTACGACGCTTCGGCGTAGTCGAGCAGCACCTCGGCGTATCGGATGAAGATCCACGGCACGTCCTGCGAGACGAACTGATGGTCGACGGCCGGATCGATCATCTTCTTCTTGTAGTAGCCCGAATACGTCGCGTTCCAGTTCTCGATCGGACTCGCGTGGGTGTCGACGCCCGCGACGGTCGTTCCATTCGGCAGCGTGAGCTGGGTGAAGGTCTGGATGATGCCCTGCGGCTCGAGGGCCAGCACGTCGGCCGGCCGCTTCACCCACGGTTCCCCGTCGAATTGAATGGAGGCGTAGAGGCGAGCGTCGCGGTTCTCGTAGGGATGCGCGCGGTTCGCCGAGTCGCTCCAGTCGAACCGGGATCCGTCCGCCATGCGATAGGCATCCACGAGCTGGCCGGTCGGCGTGTTCGAGCCCCAGTTGTGGTAGCCGTTCGGGCCGTCGTAGCGGCCGACGTTCGGAAGATCCGTGGTGCCGCGCGAGGTGAGGAAATAGCGGGCGAAGATGATTTCGCTGTTCGTCCGACTGAGCCAGATCCCGTTGTAGTTCGCCGAGAGCGAGTCGCTCGGGCTCGGGTCCGCCTTGTAGAGATCATAGACGCCGAGATCCACGACTGCCCTGGATGCGTCCCGGGCCCGACGCCACAGCGCGCCACGATCCACCGACCCGACATGACCGGTCTCGGCTCGCCGACTCGGATTCACGGCGAAGAGGTCGCTTGCCGCGTGCACGAGTACTCGGGCTTTCAGGGCCATCGCGGCCCCCTTCGTGGCTCTGCCGAGATTCGCCGCGTCCCACGTGAGCGGCAGCATCGCCGCCGCCGAGTCCAGGTCCGACACGATGAACTCGACCGTCGCGTCGAAGCTGTCGCGAGCGACCTCGAAGTCGTCGCTCAGCCCGTACGGGGTCCTGATGATCAGCACCCCGCCGTACATCTTGAGCAGATTGTGATAGTAATAGGCGCGAAGGAAGAGCGCCTGCCCCTTCATCACGGCGCGCGCCGTCGGATCGAACTGCGCGCTGTCGATGCCGGCGAGGAACACGTTCGTCTCGCGAATCGCCTTGTAGAGCGGCCCCCACAGGTAATGCCCGAAACGGCTCGCGTCACCGAGCGCCTGGAGGTCGCTCGCCGTCACGAGCCCCTGGTTGTGGCGCATCGCGCCGCCGCCGCGGGTGTTGTGCCCGTCGTCGGTGAGCGAGAACAGCGTGGTGCCGTAGTACCCATGCCCGATTCCGCGATACGCGTCGTTGAGGAACGCCTGCGCGAGGTTCACATCGGAGAACACGGCCCGGCCCGAGATCTGGTCGACCGGAGTGACGTCGAGGATCGAATCATTACATGCCGACAGCGTGAGTGCACCGGCGATCACCGCGACGGCGAGGCTGGTCAGTTTCATGAGCGTCTCGTCGA
>Ga0164243_10001726_pt1 | contig 36657 bp, 34 predicted proteins | sample OricompcompostOP_FD_108781 | JGI IMG/M metagenome (GOLD analysis project Ga0164243, IMG submission 108781) | Organic Plus compost microbial communities from Emeryville, California, USA - Original compost - Organic plus compost (OP) | ecosystem: Engineered > Solid waste > Mixed feedstock >...
CGAGCACCGTCAGCAACGACTGCAGAACGCTCGCGACACCCTGGGCGCGGTCGAGCACCCGGTCGCGGTCGACCCGACGTTTGTAGTTCACGTACTCGGCCTGCAGGCGCTGCAGGTCGGACGTGCGCTCGGCAACCTGCTGCTCGAGCACGGCGACTGGGTCGATGGACTCTTCATCGGCCACGTCGGCGTCGGCCGGCGCCCCCTCGGGCGCCGGCTCGACCTCGTCAGTGACCTCGGGCTCGGTGACGTCGTCCGGATCGGGCTGGGTCACTTCTTCTCCTCGTCGTCCTCGACGATCTCGGCCTCGACGACGTCGTCCTCATCCGCAGAGGCATCGTCGCCCGAGGGGGTCGCCTGCGCCTCAGCCGCAGCGGCCTCGTACATCGCAGAGCCCATTTTCGAGCTGGACTCGCCGAGCTTGGTCACGGCTGCCTGCACGGCGTCCGCGTCCTCGCCCTTGAGCGCCTCCTCGAGCGCGTCGAGGTCGGCCTGCACCTCGGCCTTGACCTCGTCGCCGACCTTGTCGCCGTTCTCGGCGAGGAAGGTCGTCGTGGAGTGCACGAGCGACTCGGCCTGGTTGCGGGTCTCGACGGCCTCGCGACGCTTGCGGTCGTCCTCGGCGTACTGCTCGGCGTCCTTGACCATCTTGTCGATGTCGTCCTTGCTCAGCGCGGAGCCGCCGGTGATGGTCATCGACTGCTCCTTGCCCGTGCCGCGGTCCTTGGCCGACACGTTGACGATGCCGTTCGCGTCGATGTCGAAGGTGACCTCGATCTGCGGCACGCCACGCGGGGCCGGCGGAAGGCCGGTGAGCTCGAACGTGGCCAGCAGCTGGTTGCCTGCGGCCATCTCGCGCTCGCCCTGGTAGACCTGGATCGCCACGGACGGCTGGTTGTCGTCGGCCGTCGTGAAGACCTCGGAGCGCTTGGTCGGGATGGTCGTGTTGCGCTCGATGAGCTTGGTCATCACGCCGCCCTTGGTCTCGATGCCCAGGCTCAGCGGGGTGACGTCGAGCAGCAGGACGTCCTTGACCTCGCCCTTGAGGACACCAGCCTGCAGGCTGGCGCCGATGGCGACGACCTCGTCGGGGTTGACACCCTTGTTGGGCTCGCGGCCGCCGGTCAGCGACTTGACCAGCTCGGTGACGGCGGGCATACGCGTGGAGCCGCCGACCAGCACGATGTGGTCGATGTCGGCCACGGCCACGCCAGCGTCCTTGATGACGCTCTGGAACGGCGACTTGGTGCGCTCGAGCAGGTCGCGCGTGAGGCGCTCGAACTCGGCACGGGTCAGCGTCTCGTCGAGGAACACGGGGTTCTTCTCCGCGTCGACGGTGATGTAGGGCAGGTTGATGGACGTCGAGGACGAGCTGGAGAGCTCGATCTTGGCGCGCTCGGCGGCCTCACGGACGCGCGGCATGGCCATCTTGTCCTTGGTGAGGTCGAGGCCCGTGCTGGCCTTGAACTTCTCGACGATCCAGTCGACGACCTTCTGGTCCCAGTCGTCGCCACCGAGGTGGTTGTCGCCGCTCGTGGCCTTGACCTCGATGACGCCGTCGCCGATCTCGAGCAGCGACACGTCGAACGTGCCACCACCGAGGTCGAAGACGAGGATCGTCTGGTCGTCGCCCTTGTCGAGGCCGTACGCGAGCGCGGCCGCGGTGGGCTCGTTGATGATGCGGCTGACGTTGAGGCCCGCGATCTCGCCGGCCTCCTTGGTGGCCTGGCGCTGGTGGTCGTTGAAGTACGCCGGCACCGTGATGACCGCGTCGGTGACGGGCTCGCCCAGGTAGGCCTCGGCGTCACGCTTCAGCTTCTGCAGGATGAAGGCAGAGATCTGCTGCGGGTTGAACGACTTGCCGTCGATCTCGGTGCTCCAGTCAGTGCCGATGTGGCGCTTGACCGACCGGATCGTGCGATCGACGTTGGTGACGCCCTGGCGCTTGGCCACCTCGCCGGCGAGCACTTCGCCGTCCTTGGCGAAAGCGACGACCGACGGCGTGGTGCGTGCACCTTCGGCGTTGGCGATGACGGTGGGTTCTCCACCTTCGAGAACGGCGACGACGGAGTTGGTCGTCCCCAGATCGATTCCGACCGCGCGGGCCATGTTGTTCCTCCTGTGATGGTGGTGCAGGTCTGTGTCGGTGACCCGGCGGCATGCCGGACCCGGATCAACTGACTTGAGTCATACTGTATCAACTTTGTTCAAGGCGATCTTGTTCCGGGGTCTCGGGGGGCGCATCGGGCAGCTCGCAGCTACGTTCTTCACATGCTGTCTCTCCCGCGCTCCGCCGCCGTCCTCGCTGTTCTCGCCTTGGCCCTCGCCGGCTGCGGAGGAGGCGACGACGACAAGCCCACCGACGAGACGACGTCCTCGAGCGCCTCGGACGACACCGTGGATGTCGAGGCTGCCAGCGGCGACACGATCGAGACGGACGACTTCTCCTACACCCTGCCTGACGGCTGGAAAGACGCCAGCGAGTCCTCCGCCGCCGCCAATATGCCCGCGAGCGCCGTGAGCCTCGCTGGCGACGCCACCGACACGTCCGACGGCTTCACGGACAACGTCAACGTCCTGCGCCTCGACCCCGCGCCGGTCACCGACCCGGATGATCTTGAGGACGCCGCCCTGAAGGAGCTCCAGGGCGTGGGTGGCAGCGATCTCAAGGTCGCCGACCGGGTCGATGTCGACGGCAGCACCGCCATCCACCTTTCGGGCAGCATGCAGACCCAGGGCATCAACGACGTCATCGAGCAGTTCCACATCATCCACGAAGGCGCCTCCTACGTGGTGACGTTCTCGTTCAGCCCCGACGTGGCGCAGGATGATCGCGACGAGGTCAGCCAGTCGGTGCTCGCGTCCTGGTCCTGGGCCGCCTGACCCTCCGGGCCCTGCTTCCGATTCCTGGAGAGACATCCCAGCACGATAGGTTCTCGGCCATGGTTTCCCTTGCCCGTTCCGCCTCTGTCCTCGCCGTCCTCGCGCTGGCCCTCGCCGGCTGCGGTGGCAGCGATGACGACAAGCCCACCGATGAGACGTCCTCGAGCGACGTCGCCGAGATCGACGCCGATCCTGCTGACGGCGACACGATCAAGGCCGACGACTTCTCCTACTCCGTCCCCGAGGGGTGGGAGGACGCCAGCGACCTGGACATCGCCAAGGGCCTGCCTGCCAGCGCAGTGAGCCTGAGCATGGACCTGACCGACACCGACGGCTTCGTCGACAACATCAACATCCTTCGTATCGACCCCGCACCGGTCACCGACCTGGGCAAGCTGGAGGACGCCTCCGTCCGCGAGCTAGAGACGGCCGACACCACGGACGTGAAGGTCGGCGACCGCGTAGCCGTGGATGGCAGTCCGGCCATCCACATCACGGCCGGCATGACACAGATGGGCGCGTCGTACCTCGTCGAGCAGTTCAACGTCATCCGCGACGACGTCTCCTACGTCGTCACGTTCTCGTTCAGCACCGATGTGACGCAGGCCGACCGCGACGAGGTCAGCCAGTCAGTGCTCGCCTCGTGGCAGTGGGCCGCCTGACCCTCATTCAGCGGTCTGACGCCTCGGTCGCCGGGGCTCGCGGATACCGGACACGAACGCCCCCGCGAGCCTTCAGCGGCGTGTCGAGAAGCCATTCTCGCGTCTTCCATCCGAAGAGTGCATCAGCACCCCGCATGATGAATACCAAGATCCCAAGGGCCGAGAAGACGCCCCACGCCGAGCTGCGCAGGCTCTTCGCCTTCTCGCCCCACGGCGGCAACACGAAGGGATCCGAGGTGCTCATGGGCAGAGGATGCCAGAGATCGACCCTCCTCGGAGGAGATCCCGCCGACCCGCAAGACGCCGCCGAGGGCCGTGTCAGGTGCCGTCGTTAGAGTCATAAGGTGCCAGTGCCCCGACTCGACGAACTGTCGTCGGTCGACCTCGAGCGTGCGTTCGACGCCGGGACGATCGTCCGCGGGCGCAGCTATGCCCACGACGGCCACGTCACGGCACTCACGGTCCACCCGGAGCGCTCGCTGCTCCAGGGCGAGGTCCGCGGGGCGAGTCGCGAGCCGTACACCACGGTCGTCACCTGGACGTCCGGCAGCCAGCCGGGCCAGACCACGATCGACGCGCACTGCACCTGTCCCGTCCGTCGCCAGTGCAAACACGCCGTCGCCCTCATCGTCGCGGCCCAGGAGGGCTCCACCATCCCCACCCGAGCGCCAGCCACCCCGTCGGCCTGGAAGCGTCCCCTCCAGCCGCTGCTGCGAGCCGACTCGGCTCGCCCCCTGCGTGAGGCCTCACCGCTCGCGCTGCGGTTCACCCTCGAGCGTCCAGAGGCACAGCGTCGTCATGTCGCGTCGGCGGTCACGCGCACCAAGCTGACCATCCGTCCCGTGGTGCTCGGGATGCAGGGAGGCTGGAACACCACCAACGCCGCGTGGCAGGACATGGAGTACCAGCAGCACGACGCCGGTCAGATGCCCGAGCACCGCGCCTTCATGCGCGAGCTGCGCGCCGCCTCGCGCCCTCGCAACGCCGGGTACGGCAACTACGGCAACCAGACCGAGGTCGACCTCGCCGACGTCGGGCCGGGCCTGTGGCGCCTGCTCGAGCGCGCTGACGACCTCGGCGTCGAGCTCGTCCCAGAGAACCCCGACGACGGCCCGGTCGAGGTCGAGGTCGGCGCTGCCGTCGTCACCGTCGACCTCAGTCGCGACGCCACGTCAGGCGACATCACCCTCGTGGCCGTGGCCACCGTCGAAGGCCCGCACACCGAGACCCTGCGGCTCGACGGGCCGGGCACCGAGTTGCTCGGCAGCCCCGCGCACGGCCTGTTCACCTGGAGCGACGACCCCGCCCGTCCGCCACGCATCCGGCTCGTGCGCTTCACCCACCCGCTGCGTTCCGAGCTCGGCTCGTTCGTCTCGCAGCACGAGGCCGTCGTGGTCCCCGACGTGGACGTGCGCGAGTTCTTTCACGACTTCTACCCCCGCCTGGCGATGCTCGCCACGCTCACGAGCGCCGACGGCACCGTCGTGCTTCCCGAGATCATCCCCCCGCGGGCGCGGCTGACCGTCGGCTACCCGGGCGACGGCACGGCCACGCTCGACTGGGGCTTCACCTACGTGCGCGACGACCAGACGTACCGCGTCGACCTCGTGCCTGGCCCGAACGAGCCCCTCGTGCGCGACAGCGAGGCCGAGCGGCGTCTGCTGCGCGACCTCGAGGTGCCGCCGCGGCTGGCCCCGGCGCCCCGGCTCGTGCTCCACGGCTACGACGTCGTGATGCTCGCCGAGGAGCAGCTGCCCAAGCTGCGGGCCGCCGGCCAGGTCGACATCGTCGTCGTGGGCGACGAGCCGACGTTCCGCGAGGCCGAGCACGCGCCCGTCGTGCACATGCAGGTGCGCGACACCGAGGCCGGCCGCGACTGGTTCGACCTCGGCATCGAGATCAGCGTCGACGACGAGACGATCCGCTTCAACGAGCTCTTCGTGGCACTCGCCTCGGGCCAGACGCACCTCGTGCTGCCCACTGGCACGTGGCTGCCGATCGACCGGCCCGAGTTCGCCCAGCTGCAGGCCCTCATCGACGAGGCCCGCATGCTGCACGACTCGCCGCCCGACGAGCTGCGCATCAGCCGCTACCAGGCCACGCTGTGGGACGACCTCGCCGCGCTCGGCGTGCTCGACGTCCAGTCGCAGCGCTGGCAGCGCAGCGTCCAGGGGCTCGCCGACGTCGACAACATCGAGCCGGTGCCTCTGCCCGCCGGGCTGCGGGCAGAGCTGCGCCCGTACCAGCACGAGGGCTACACCTGGCTCAGCTTCCTGTACGACCACGAGCTCGGCGGCGTGCTGGCCGACGACATGGGCCTCGGCAAGACCGTCCAGACCCTCGCCCTGATGTGCCGCGTGCGCGAGGCCGACCCGACCGCCCGCTTCCTGGTGGTCGCCCCCACGAGCGTCGTCGACAACTGGGCCCGTGAGGCCGCGAAGTTCGCTCCCGACCTGCCGACGGCCACCATCCATCAGACCCTCAAGCGCCGCGGGGTCCCGCTCGCCGAGGCCACGGCGGGAGCCGGGCTCGTGCTCACGTCCTATGCGCTGTTCCGGCTCGAGTTCGAGGCCTACGCCGCAGAGACCTGGTCGGGGCTCGTGCTCGACGAGGCGCAGTTCGTCAAGAACCACCAGAGCAAGGCCTACCGCTGCGCACGCACGCTCGACGCGCCGTTCAAGCTGGCCATCACCGGAACCCCGCTCGAGAACGGCCTGATGGACCTCTGGGCGCTGCTCTCGATCGTCGCGCCCGGCCTGTATCCCGAGCCACGCCGCTTCACCGAGACGTTCGTCAAGCCGATCGAGCGCGGCGAGGCACCCGAGCTGCTGGCCACGCTGCGTCGCCGCATCCGTCCGGTGATGCGCCGGCGCACCAAGGACGATGTGCTCATCGATCTGCCGCCCAAGCAGGAGCAGGTGCTCGACATCGCCCTGAGCGAGAAGCACGCGAAGATCTACCAGACGCACCTGCAGCGCGAGCGCACCAAGGTGCTCGGGCTGCTCGAGGACGTCGACCGCAATCGCTTCGAGATCCTGCGCTCCCTGACGCTGCTGCGGCAGCTCAGTCTCGACCCGGCGCTCGTCGACGAGGCCTACGAGGGCGTGGGCTCGGCCAAGATCGATGTGCTCGTCGACCAGCTCACCGAGATCGTCGCCGAGGGACACAAGGCGCTCGTGTTCAGCCAGTTCACCGGGTTCCTGGCGCGCATCCGCAAGCGTCTCGACGCCGAGGGCATCACCTACGCCTACCTCGACGGCAGCACCCGTGACCGCTCGGCGGCCATCGACTCCTTCAAGGACGGCGAGGCGCCTGTCTTCCTGATCAGCCTCAAAGCCGGCGGCTTCGGCCTCAACCTCACCGAGGCCGACTACTGCTTCGTGCTCGACCCGTGGTGGAACCCCGCCACGGAGGCCCAGGCCGTCGACCGAGCCCATCGCATCGGCCAGTCGCGCACGGTCATGGTCTATCGCTTCGTGGCCAGCGACACCATCGAGGAGAAGGTGATGGAGCTCAAGGCTCGCAAGCAGCAGCTCTTCGCCAGCGTCATGGACGGCGACGGCGAGCTCGCGGGGGCCCTCGACGCCCGCGACATCCGCGCCCTCCTCGACTGACCCGCTCCCCGAGATTTGCCGGGTAGACCACCACCGAGACGTCGCGCGGTGGTGGTTGACTCGGCAAATCTCGGGGCCTACTCGGCGGTGAGGGGCTTGGCGATGTTCTCCAACGACTGTCCCTCGGCCTTGACACCCAGGAAGATCGCCACGACCCCCGCGCCGATCATGAGTGCCGCGCCGATGAAGTAGCCGACCGCGATGCCGGTGATGTCGCCGGAGTCGCTGGCGTCGTCGATGAGCCTGCCGAACAGCAGCGGGCCGGCGATGCCACCGATCGCGGTGCCGACGGCGTAGAAGAACGCGATGCACAGCGCACGCGTCTCCATCGGGAAGACCTCGCTCGCCGTCAGGTAGGCCGAGCTGGCCCCGGCCGACGCGAAGAAGAAGATCACCACGCCGAATGCCGTCAGGGTCACGGCTGTCAGGTCGCCCAGCACCACGCCGGCGAGCGCCAGCAGGACACCGGAGAGGATGTACGTGCCGGCGATCATCGGGATGCGACCGACCCGATCGAAGAGCGGGCCCAGCGCGAGGGCGCCGATGAAGTTGCTGAGCGCGAAGACCGCGATGTACCAGCCGGTCTGCTTCACGTCGAGGAAGGTGCTGAGGGTGTCGCCGAAGGTGAAGAAGAAGGCGTTGTAGAGGAAGGCCTGGCCGGCGAACAGCGACAGGGACAGCACGGTGCGTCTGGGGTACAGCGCGAACACCGTGTGGGCGATCGTGCGGAACGGAATCACCGTGCGCTGCCGGATCGTGATGGACTCGTCAACCGGGTCGAGGGTGAGGTGGTCCTCGTCCTGCACCGTGCGCTCGATCTCGTCGACGATGCGCTCGCCCTCGTCCTCGCGACCGTGGATGAAGAGCCAGCGCGGGCTCTCCGGCACGTTGCGCCGCACCCACAGCACCGCGAAGCCCAGGATCGCGCCCAGCCCGAACGCGAAGCGCCACCCGATGCCCTGGTCGAGGACGTTGGGGTCGGTCAGCGGGATGGTCAGCAGCGCGCCTGCCGCGGCACCCACCCAGTAGGAGCCGTTGATCGTGATGTCGATGCGGCCGCGGTACTTCGCTGGGATGAGCTCGTCGATCGCGGAGTTGATGGCGGCGTACTCGCCGCCGATGCCCGTCCCGGTGATGAACCGGCAGACGAAGTACCAGCCCGGGTTCATCGAGAAGGCGGTCAGGATCGTGCCGAGCAGGTACACCAGCAACGTCGCCATGAACAGCTTCTTGCGTCCGAAGCGGTCGGTCAGCTGGCCGAAGAACAGCGCCCCCAGGCACGAGCCCGCGACGTAGATCGCGCCGGCGAGGCCGATGTCCGAGCTGCTCAGGCCCAGGCCGTCGCTGCTCTTCAGCACGTCGGAGAGGTTGCCGACGATCGTGACCTCGAGTCCGTCCAGGATCCACACGGTGCCCAGGCCGATGACGATGAGCCAGTGCCATCTCGCCCACGGAAGGCGATCGAGCCTCGCCGGGATGTCGGTGGTGATGCGGCCGATCTCAGGACTCTTTGACGAGGTGCTCATGATCTTCTCTCTGCGAAGAGGGACGGACTCACGCCCGAGAGCCGTGTACCCGCTCGATCGTCGACCTACACCTCAGGTGAAGACCGAGAGAACCACCCCGACGACGATCACGAGCACCAGCAGCCCGACCGATCCGGCGAGCAGGGCCGCGCCTCCGAACCCCGGCATCGGGGACGCCGAGCGCAGCGAGCGCTCGACCGCCCGCCAGCGAAACCAGGCCAGCCAGGCGCACAGAGCGGCCAGGACGAGCAGGCTCAGCGAGAGCGTCACTCGCACCCACGAGGGCAGCTCGAGCAACGGGCTGTGCACCGCGAGGGCACCGGCGACGAGCGCGAGCGCCGTGCGGACCCAGGCCAGGAACGTGCGCTCGTTGGCGAGCGAGAACCGCGGGTCGGGGTCGTCGCCCTCGTCGTAGACGTCCGCGGGAAATCGCTTGTCGCCCATGCTGCTCCTCCCGATGCCATCGACCGGCGGAGGCGCGGCGGGCCCGGACCCGGGATCGCGTTCGCCTGTCCGTCGACCACAATAGGTCCGGTGACCTCATCTCAGGGAGACATCGAGATCGACGGCGCGAGCCGCGTCAAGATCGGGACCGGCGCCGTCGTGCGGTGCGAGCCACCGGTCAACTTCCGCAACGGCCTGCAGTTCAACACCTCGACGCAGGTGGGCGCCTTCACCTACTTCTACAGCGGCCTCGTGGTCGCCGCGGCGTCGATCGGCCGCTACTGCTCCATCGCCGGCGGCATCCGGGTCGGCGACCACGAGCATCCCGTCGACTGGCTCAGCACGAGCCCGTTCCAGTACAACCTCAGCCGGTTCGCCTTCTCTGCCGCCGCGGACGACTACGAGGGCCTGCCCGAGCTCGAGGGCGAGCACGCCTTCCGCAAGCAGGCCCCGACGATCGGCAACGACGTGTGGATCGGCACCCGTGTCACGGTGCTCCGCGGCGTGACGATCGGCGACGGCGCGATCGTCGCGGCCGGTGCCGTCGTCACCCGAGACGTCCCTCCCTATGCGATCGTCGGCGGCATCCCCGCGCGGGTCATCCGCCACCGCTTCGACGAGGCGACGATCGCCCGCCTCCTCGAGGTGCGGTGGTGGCGGTTCACCCCGAACCAGCTCTCCGGCATCGTGTTCGACGACATCCACGCCGCCCTCGACGAGCTCGAGCGCCGGGTCGCCGCCGGGATGGAGCCCTACGAGCCCGAGCTCATCGAGCTCCCGCTGCCTCCGCCGCCGCCCAAGGCGCCAGCACCGAAGCCCGCGCCTCCCACCGGCTGGGCGAAGGTGCGCCGTCGGCTGCGTCCGCGCACCCGCCTGCGGAAGTTCCTGCGCGGCTGATCGCCCTCAGGCCGCCACGGTGTGCAGCGCGCAGTGGTCGTCGGCCGCGTGGCAGCTCTCGCACCGCACGACCTGGCGGACGCATGCCACATCAGCACAGTCGACGACCTGGTTGGTCGGCGTCTCGCAGCGGTCGCAGCCGCCCACCAGCGCCGCATGGTCGGAGAAGTCCATCGTGATGCGGTCGTCGAAGACGTAGAGCGAGCCCTTCCAGAGCCCGTCGTCGCCGTATGCCTCGCCGTACGTCGCGATGCCGCCGTCGAGCTGGTAGACCTCGGTGAACCCACGGTTGCGCATCAGCGGCGTCAACACCTCGCAGCGGATGCCGCCGGTGCAGTAGGTGACGACCGGCTTGTCCTTGAGGTGGTCGTACATCCCGCTGTCGAGCGCTGCCACGAACTCGCGTGTCGTCTCGACCGGTGGGCGGACGGCGCCGTCGAAGTGCCCGATGGCCGACTCGATCTGGTTGCGGCCGTCGAAGAAGACGACGTCCTTCGCCGCGACGAGCTCGTGCAGCTGCCCGGGGCTGAGCTTGGTGCCACCGTCGACGACTCCCCGGTCGTCGACGCTCAGCTCGTCGGCCGCACCGAAGGTGACCAGCTCCTCGCGCACACGCACGCTGAGACGCGGGAAGTCGGCGGTCGAGCCGTCCTCGTGCGCCCGGCCCTCGCTCCACTTGAAGTCGATGTCCTTGAACGGAGCGTAGGCGCGGGTGCCGCGGACGTACTTCTTGAGCTCGACCACGTCACCGCCCACGGTGGCGTTGATGCCGTCCTTGGAGACGATGATGCGTCCCCGCACCCCCAGCGAGGACGCCAACGTGTGCTGCCATAGCCGGATCGCCTCGGGGTCGGCCAAAGGCGTGAAGGCGTAGAAGAGCAGGACCTTGGGTGTTGCCACGTGCCGATTCTAGGCGGCGCGCGACGTCCCCCACGACGACGTACGCTCGGGGACGTGACCGACCTCCACGAGCTCGACGCCCACGACCAGGCCCAGCTGCTGAGACGACGCGAGGTGTCGTCGGTCGAGCTGGTCTCGCACCACCTGGCCCGGGTCGAGGCCCACGCCGCGACCCTCGGGGCCTTCGTGACGGTGACGCCCGAACGGGCGCTGGACGAGGCGCGCGCCGCCGATGCCATGCTCGCTGCCGGCGACGCCCCGCCGTTCTGCGGTGTCCCCACCGCGATCAAGGACCTCAACTCCACCGCGGGTGTGCCCACGTCGATGGGCTCGGCGCTGATGCGCGACAACGTCCCGACCACCGATGCGTACGTCGTCGAGCTGATCCGCGCCGCCGGCTTCGTCAGCCTGGGCAAGACGAACACCCCCGAGTTCGGTTTGTCGTCCTACACCGACAACGACGTCATCGGCCCGGCCCGCACCCCCTGGGACACGAGCCGCAACGCGGGCGGCTCGAGCGGCGGCGCCGCGGCCTCCGTCGCGGCCCGACTGCTGCCGCTCGCCCAGGGCAGCGACGGCGGCGGGTCCATCCGCATCCCCACGAGCTGCTGCGGTGTCTTCGGGTTCAAGCCCAGCCGCGGGCGGGTGAGCGCAGGGCCGCTCGGCAGCGATGTCATGGGCCTCGCCGGCGACGGTCCGATCGCCCGCACCGTGCGCGACGCCGCCGCCCTGCTGGACGTCCTGGCACGACCGATGCCCGGCGACGTCCGTCCGCTGCCGGCGCCTGCCGTGCCGTTCACCGAGGCCGCGCGACGCGACCCCGGCCGCCGACGCATCGCCCGCTGGTCGGCCCCGTACCTCGACGGCATCGAGTCGTCACCCGAGTCGATCGCGGCGTGGGAGCACACCAGCCAGGTGCTCGAGGGCCTCGGCCACGAGGTGGTCGACGTGCCCAACCCGTTCCCGGCGGCCCTCGAGCCACAGTTCAACGTCATCTGGTCGACCGGCATCGCCTCGGCCCCGCTGCCACCCGAGGCCGAGCAGCTGCTGCGGCCCAACACCCAGTATTGGCGGGCGCGCGGACGTGAGACGTCAGGCATCGAGCTCGCCGCGGCGATGCAGTTCCTGGAGCTGACGACGCGTCAGGTCGTCAGCGGGCTGCAGGACTTCGACGCCTTCCTGACGCCGACTCTGGCCCTTCCGCCCCAGCCGGTCGCCTGGTTCAACGAGTCGGGCGATCCGGCCACCGACCACTGGCGCGAGCTCCTGTTCACCCCGTTCACCGCCGTCTACAACATGAGCGGCCAGCCGGCGGCGAACCTGCCGCTGTACTGGACGGACGAGGGACTGCCCATCGGGACGATGCTCGCGGTGCACCCAGGGCAGGACGCGTCGCTGTTCGCACTGTGCGCCCAGGTCGAGGCAGCCGCATCGTGGCACGACCGCCGGCCGCCAGGGTTCGCCTGAGGCTCAGTCGGGCAACACCGGAGCAGCCCAGCCGTCGCTGCGGCCGACCTGCACGGCACGCTGCACGGCCCCCGACCCGAAGCGGCGACGCACCGCGTCGACGACGTCGTCGAGGGCCCCGCCACTCGTGGCCTCGAGGGGCAGGGCGAGCTGCTCGGGGGCGTTCACGAGGTTCTCGGCGGCGACCCCGACGAGCGTCAACCCACGACGTCCGACCTCGGGCGCCATCCGCGCCAGCAGGGTGCGAGCCGTGCCGAGCACCGTCAAGGTGTGTGCGGTCGGCGCCGGAAGCGTGTGCGAGCGGGTGACACGGGTGTAGTCGCCGAAGCGCAGCCGCAGCGTGACCGTGGTCGCCGAGCGATCGGCCGCCCGCAGCCGCCGGGTGACGCGGTCGACGAGCCCGAGCAGCACCGTGTCGACCTCAGCGGGAGACAGCCCCGAGCGCGGCAGCGCGTGCTGGGCACCGACCGATCCTCGACGACGTCCGACCTGCACCTGACGGCCGTCGTGACCCCGCGCGAGCGCATGCAGGTGCCTGCCAGCCCCGGGGCCGAGCAGCAGCACGACCTCTCGCTCGTCCATCGCCGCGAGCTGACCGACGGTGCGGATGCGGGCCGCGTGCAGCACCGACGTGGTGGTGGCGCCGACTCCCCACAGCCGTTCCACCGGCAGCCGGTGCAGGAAGGTCAGCTCTCGGTCGACCGGGACGACGAACAGCCCGTCGGGCTTGCCGTACGCACTCGCGACCTTGGCGAGGTACTTCGTGCGAGCGACGCCGACGCTGATCGGCAGGCCGACACGCTCACGCATCTGCTGCCGCAGGGTCGCGGCGATGGTCGAGGGGGCGCCCCGGATGCGATGCAGGCCACCGACGTCCAGGAAGGCCTCGTCGATCGAGAGCCCCTCGACGACCGGGGTGGTGTCGGCGAAGACCTCGAAGGCGGCCCGGCTGGCCTCGAGGTAGGCCTCGAAACGAGGGGGGACGACGATCGCCTCAGGGCAGAGACGGCGCGCCTGGCGGCCACCCATCGCGGTGCGCACGCCACGTGCGCGGGCCTCGTAGCTGGCCGCCAGCACGACCCCCGCACCCACGATGACCGGGCGGCCGCGCAGCCGTGGGTCGTCTCGCTGCTCGACCGAGGCGTAGAACGCGTCGAGGTCGGCGTGCAGGATCGTGCCCTCGGCCGTCACGAACACATGTTCGCATCAGACCATCTGAACTGCAAGAGTGCGGCGAACGTCAGTCGCGTGCGCTGAAGACGATCGGGTCGCCGTCGGTGATGGCGATCGTGTGCTCGCTGTGGGCACCGCGTGAGCCGTCGGCGCTGCGGATCGTCCAGCCATCGGGGTCCATGACGATCTCGTCGGTGGTCGCCAGCAGCCACGGCTCGATGGCGATGACGAGCCCCGGCTTGAGCGGCAGGCCACGGCCAGCCCGCCCGTCGTTGGCAACGTGCGGGTCGCCGTGCATCGTGCGACCGACGCCGTGGCCGCCGAACTGCGTGTTGACCCGGTAGCCCGCGTCACGGCACAGCTCGCCGATGGCCGCCGAGATGTCGCCGAGCCGGTTGCCCGGACGCGCGGCGGCGATGCCCGCGTCGAGCGCCGCGCGCGTCGTGGCGATGAGCTTCTCGTCGCCCTCGCGGGGTGTGCCGACGATCACCGAGACGGCCGAGTCGGAGACCCAGCCGTCGACCGAGGCGGCGAAGTCGAGGCTGACGAGGTCGCCGTCCTTGAGCCGGTAGCTATGGGGCAGCCCGTGCAGCACCGCGTCGTTGACCGACGTGCACAGCACCTTGCCGAAGGGCATCGCCCCGAAGGACGGGTGGTAGTCGATGTAGCACGACTCGGCGCCACGCTCGCGGATCATGTCGTGCGCCAAGGCGTCCAGCTCGAGCAGGTCGACACCGACATCGGCAGCCTCGACGAGAGCCGTCAGGACGCTGGCGACGAAGCGCCCGGCGGGGCGCATCTCGTCGATCTGACGGGTCGAGAGCAGCTCGATTCCCACGGGGTTCCTCTCGTCGAAGGCGCTGACCCGCCCATCATTTCAGATGCTCATACCGCGACCAAGAGACGCTCAGCCGATGACCCGCGCAAGGACGGGGACGCAGCCGAGCAGCATCGCGACCACGACGGCGAGCACGTCGAGCCGGGCCCACGTCGCCGGTTCGGCCCACGTGCGGCGATGGGCGTCGGCGAAGCCCCGGGCGTCCATCGCCACCGAGGCTCGCGAGGCATCCCGGAGCGCGTGCACGAGCAACGCGAACGACATCCCGCCGGCGTACGTCAGGTTCGTCAACGGGTTGCGTGTGCGCCCGAACCCCCGGGCACGACGGGTGCGGTCGAGCTGCTGCCACGCCTGCCCGAACCCGGTGAAGCGCTGCAGCGCCGCGGCGAAGGCCGCCACGAAGCGGGCGGGCAGGTGCAGCGACTGCGCCAGGTGGTCGGCGAGACGCGTGGGGTCGACGTACCCGGCGACCACCGAGCCGGGCCAGGCCAGCACGACGATGCGCAGGCCCGCCGTCAGGGCCACCTCGAGATCGCGCCCACCCAGGCGCCACGTCGAGTACACGATCGTCACCGCGGCGACCGTCGTGAAGAGCAGGCACAGGAGCGGGTACCGCCACGTCGGCAGCAGCAGCGCTGCGGCAACGAGATAGGCCCCCAGCGCGACGAGCGCGACCGGCAGGCTGCGGATCCAGAACGAGCCGAGCAACGAGAACAGCCCTACCGAGAGCAGCGCGAGCGGGTTGGCTCGCAGGACGAGCGTCCTCACACGACCGCCCCCGCCCGCAGCTGCAGCTCGACGTCGAGGGGGACGCTGGCGTCGTGGGTCGCCACGCCGACTGCCGCACCCGCGCCGGCGGCCGCACGCATCCAGCCGACGACGGCGGCCCAGGTGTCGCGGTCCTGACCCACCGTCGGCTCGTCGAGCAGCACCAGCCCGGGCCGGTGCGCGAGCGCGGCGACGAGCGCAAGCCGCCGCTGCTCGCCGCCGGAGAGCCGGTAGGGGCTGGCCGGCCCGTACCGTGCCAGGCCGAAGAGCTCGAGGAGCGCCCCGACGTCGACGGACCGCCCGAGGGCTGCGCCCGTGCGGCCGACCTCGTCGGTGACCGTCTGCGCCAGGAAGCCGTGCTCGGGGTTCTGGGGCACCCAGCCGACGAGCCGCGCGAGCTCACGTGAGCTGCGTCGGTGCAGTGCCGGCTCGAGCACCCCGGACGTCGGACGCAGCAGGCCGCCCATGACGGCGAGCGCGGTCGACTTGCCCGCCCCGCTCGGACCCCGCAGGCCCGTGACGGCGCCCGCACGCAGCTCGGCAGTCAGCCCGTCGAGCGCTCGGGTGCGCTGCGTGCCACGCATCGAGCGGGTCACCAGCTCGAGCCCGACGTCGGAGGCTCGGACCGCGACGACGTCGGACGTCGGACGCACCCACTCCTCGGGCACCTCGAGCGGCGTCGGGTCCGGCAGGCCTGGCATCCACAGGCCCCGAGGGGGCGTGGCGGCCAGGAAGTCGGCCACCGAGCCGTCGGCGACGACCCGGCCGGCATCCATCACGACGACCCGCTGGACATGGGGGAGCCAGTGCTCGAGGCGGTGCTCGACGACGAGCAGCGTGCGTCCCCGCGCGGCATCCAGGACGGCGTCACGCACGGCCGCGGCGTTCTCGTCGTCGAGCATCGAGGTCGGCTCGTCGAGCAGCAGCACGTCGGGACGCATCGCCAGCACCCCGGCCAGGGCAAGCCGTTGCAGCTCGCCACCCGACAGCGCCGCGGTCAGGTGGTCGCGACCGTACGGCATCCGGACGGCGTCGAGCGCCTCGTCGACCCGCGACCACAGCTGGGCGCGGTCGAGCCCGAGGTTCTCCGGCCCGAAGGCGACGTCGCGGCCGATGCGCTCGGCGACCACGCCGTCACCGGGATTCTGCAGCAGCAGTCCGAACCGGCCCTCGACGTCCGCGGTGCCCGAGAGCTCGCCGGTGAACGTCGTGCCGAGGGCCCCGGCCAGGCCGTGCAGCAGGGTCGACTTGCCCGATCCGCTCGCCCCGACGAGCAGCACCCGTTCGCCGTCGGCGACATCGAGGTCGAGGCTCGTGAGCGTCGGGGTCGAGCGGCCGAGCGGGCGCCAGGTGAAGTCGCGGACGCGCACTCCACCCATGCGGCTAGACCTCCGCGGCTCGCTCGCGGCCAGGCCCGAAGGCGTCGAGCACCCCCGCCAGGGCGAGCGCCCGGACGAGCAGCCAGCCACCGGCTCCGGCGACGACGGCACCGGAGAGCGCGAAGAAGCCCAGGTACGCGAGGCGGTAGCCCAGGTCCCAGTCGGAGTAGTAGGACGACCACTCGTAGAACGACTCGAGGACGCCTGCCATCGCGCCCATCAGGACGGCGACCGGCAGCGTGAAGCGGCGGTAGAGGAAGACGAGCACGATCAGCTCGGCGCCGAGCCCCTGGAAGAGGCCCGAGGCGAAGACGCTGAAGCCCCACTGGGTGCCACCCACGACGATCGTGGAGACGGCCGCAGCGATGAACTCCGTGGCGAAGGCGGCCCCGGGCCGGCGGATGATGAGCCCGCCGACGACACCGGCGATCAGCCAGGGTCCGGCCAGCAGCGCCGAGCTGGGCGGGAACGAGAACACCGCCAGCGCGCTGAGCGGTTCGTAGAGCTTGCCCCAACCCCAGAAGACGACGCCGAAGGCGACGCCCAGCGTGGTGACGGTGACGAGATCGACCGTCCGATAACGGATGGAGGGTCGAATGGACATGACGGCAGAGTTCATGATGACTCCCTTCGCCGGTACTAACCGGAGCAGGTTCAAGGGTCTGCGGCTGATCCGCACTCTCAGCGCCCTCTGCAGGCGCTCCCCTGTCGTGGTGACTCGACACTACCCCGTCGGGTCTCGGCCCAGCAGGTCGGAGCGCCCGAACATCTCGGCGGTGGCGCGCGCCGACGGAGCGCCGGCCTCGGGGTCGGCGCCCGCCGCGAGCAGCACGCGGACGACCTCGTCCTCACCCTTGAAGAGCGCCCCGGCGAGGGGGCTCTGGCCGCGGTCGTTGAGCGCGTCGACGTCGGCACCTCGCTCGACGAGAGCCGCCACCACCTCGGCATGGCCGTGATAGGCCGCCAGCATGAGCAGGGTGTTGCCGGCCGCGTCGGTCAGGTTCGCCGGGGTGCCCGCGTCGACGTAGGCGGCGATCCGTGCGGCGTCCCCGGCACGGGCGAGGTCGAACAGCTGGTGGGCCAGCTCGACGAGCTGCGGGTCGGGTTCGCTCATGCCGCGAGCCTACGGTCGTCCTGCCGTCCCCGCTGAGCGCGAGACGTAGGGTCGAGGCATGAGCACGATCGAGAACGTCCTGCTGGTGGGCACCGATCCGGTCAGCGGCACGACACGCATCCGTTCGAGTGTCAGCCAGCCCATGCTCGGCGGTGCCATCTTGTTCGACCTCGTGAGCGAGAGACGGCTCGTGGTCGAGGGCAGCACGAAGCGCAAGCTGCGGGTCGTCGTGGCCGATCCGACGCCGGTCGGCAACCCGGTGCTGGACGCCGCGTTCGACCGCGTGCGCCACCGTGGACGTCAGACGCCGCGCACCGTCGTCGGGCGGCTCGGCAAGCAGGCGCAGAAGAACACCTACGCGCTGCTGACGGCGCGCGGCCTCGTCCGCCCGCGCCGCGAGAAGGTGCTCGGCCTGTTTCCGGTGACACGTCACGACGTCCTCGCCCAGGGGCAGCGCGACCAGGTGGTGCAGGCCACCCGCGCCGTCCTCCTGCACGAGCAGCCCGCCGACGGCACGACGGGCCCGATCATCGGACTGCTGGCCGCTGCCGACCTGCTCAAGCTCGTGGTCGAGCGCCCCGACCTCAAGGCCGCGAAGCGGCGCGCCAAGGTGGTCAGCCAGGGCGACTGGGCGAGCGAGGCCGTCCGCGACGCCGTGCAGGCAGCGCAGGCAGCCGTCGTCGCCGGAGTCGTGGCGGCCTCCGCCGCCACCTCGAGCTGAGGCCACCAGCGGGTTGCCGACGTCGTGACACCCGGGGTGGGTGAGAATGAGCCATGGCGTCCGTGCGTACCCCTGATCCGAATCCCGGCTGGCTCTCCGACTTCGCGCTGGACGAGACCCGATCACGGGTTCCGATCCTGTACGTCGAGGCCGTGCCCGTGCGCATGGACGCGATGGGCCGCGTCGAGCACCTCGGCATCCTGCTCCGCGGATCGGCCACGGGCGCGATGAGCCGCACGCTCGTGTCGGGACGCGTGATGCACGGCGAGTCGGTCCGCAGCGCGCTGCTGCGCAACCTCGAGAAGGACCTCGGCCCCGCCGCGTTCCCACAGCTCCCGCTCAGCACGGTGCCGTTCTCCGTCGCCGAGTACTTCCCGCTGCCCGGCGTCACCCCCCTGTACGACGAGCGCCAGCACGCCGTCGCCCTCGCCTACGTGGTGCAGGTGACCGGCGAGTGCGAGCCGCGCCAGGACGCCCTCGAGCTCACCTGGCTCACACCCGAGGAGGCCGCGTCCCCGTCCGTCCTCGACGACATGGAGGGCGGCCGCGGAGCGCTCCTCAAGGAAGCCCTCGCCTATCTCGGCGTCCTCGCCTGACGGCGATCCCACCCTCGCAGCACCCGGCGTCCACCTGTCGGACCGTCGGCTTGTCCTCCTGCCTGCACCGAACGTAGTCTTACATTCTGAGAACTGCGTATCAGGATGTGGACACAATGGGACTGAGAGCCAAGCCGAACCGCTGGGCGATGCTGGGTGTCGCCATGTTCGCGCAGGTGGCCGGCACCGCCGTGCTCAACGCCGCCCCGTTCCTCATCCCCTACCTGCACCTCGTCAAGGGGCTGAGCCTCGTCGAGGCCGGTTTGGTGGCCGCGGCCCCGCAGGTCGGCACGATGCTTACCCTCATCGCCTGGGGTGTCATCGTCGACCGGACCGGCGAGCGGGTCGCCCTGCTGGTGGGCATGGCGCTGATGACGATCGCCGCGTTCGCCGCGGCGTTCTCGACCTCACCCGTCGCGCTGGGGCTCCTGCTGTTCCTGGCCGGTGCCGCGGGTGCCGCCAGCAACTCCGCGAGCGGGCGGCTGGTCATCGGCTGGTTCCCGCCTGAGCGGCGCGGCCTGGCCATGGGCATCCGCCAGACGGCCCAGCCCCTGGGCACCGGCATCGCCGCACTGGTGGTCCCGGGCCTGGTCGCGAGCGCAGGGCTGCGCGAGGCGCTGCTGGTGCCGGCGGCGCTGTGCGCCCTGTCGTTCGCCCTGACGGCACTGCTGCTGGTCGACCCTCCCCGTCCGACCCGCGCCCAGGCGCAGGACCTCGGCCAGCTGGCCAACCCCTATCGGCGCGACGACCGTCTCTGGCGGGTGCACTTCGCGTCGATGCTGCTGGTCGTCCCCCAGTTCACCGTGTGGACCTTCGCGTTGGTGTGGCTGATCGACGAGAAGGGCTGGTCGGCGATCGCGGCGGGGTCGCTCGTCGCCGCGATGCAGGTGCTCGGCGCCGCCGGACGCATCGGCGCGGGCGTGTGGTCCGACCGTGTCGGCAGCCGGTTGCGTCCGCTGCGTGTCATCGCCGCGGTCGCCGCCGGCGCGATGCTGGCCCTCGGACTGCTCGACGGGACGTCGTTGGCCATCGCCCTGATGACGCTCGCCGCCGTCATCAGCGTCGCCGACAACGGCCTGGCCTTCACCTCGGTCGCCGAGATCGCCGGCCCGTACTGGTCGGGACGCGCGATGGGCACCCAGAACACCGGGCAGTTCCTGTTCGCCGCCGCCGTGCCACCCGTCGTCGGCGCGCTGATCACCGGTGCCGGCTACGGGGCCGCCTTCGCGATCGTGGCCGTGGCTCCCCTGCTGGCCATCCCGCTCGTCCCGGTGCGTGGCGAGCACACCTCATCGCGCGCACCGGGGTCCGCCAACCGATAAGATCAGGTGCACGCACCCGGCTATGGGTGTCCTTACCAACCAGGCCAATCATCCAACGGATAGTGTCGGCCCTACCTGTCTCGTCGCCCAACCAGGAGGGTACGGATGCGCATCGTCGCCATCGTCGTGTCGCTGTTGATCACCGTCATCGCGGTGGGTCTCGCGGCCAAGGCGATCCGGGACATGTTGGCTGTGGTCCGCGCCGGTCAGCCGGCCGTCGGTCGCACCGACAACCCGAAGTCGCGCTGGAAGAACATGTTCGTCGAGACCATCGGTCACACGCGCATGCTGCAGTGGCACTGGATCGGTGTCATGCACTGGTTCGTGTTCGCCGGCTTCATCTTCCTGTCCTCCATGGTGCTCGGCGCCTACTTCCAGGTGTTCAACGCGCATCAGGCGCTGCCGATCATCGGCCACTGGGTCGTCTACGAATGGCCGGCCGAGGTGCTGTCCTGGCTGACGCTCATCGGCATCGTCTACTTGATCACGGTGCGCCAGCGCAACCACCCGCGCCGTCTCGAGCGCAAGTCGCGCTTCTTCGGCTCGACCTTCTGGCAGGCCTACTTCGTCGAGGCCATCATCTTCAGCGTCGTGCTGTGCGGCTTCCTGCTGCGCACGCTCGAGTACGCGATGGAGAAGGTCGTGCACCCCGAAGAGAGCCTCGTCCTGCACTACCCGCTCACGTTCTTCCTGGGCGAGCTGTGGGGCGGCCTCTCGATGGGCACGCTCGAGAACCTCGTCTACATCATCGCCATGGTCAAGATCGTCATCTCCATGACGTGGCTCATCACCATCGCGCGCAACATCACGATGGGCGTCGCCTGGCACCGCTTCACCGCCTGGTTCAACATCTGGTTCAAGCGCGAGTCCAGCGGTCGCACCGCCCTCGGCGGCCTCAAGCCGATCTACGTCAAGGGCAACGCCCTCAACATGGAGACGATGGAGGAGCTCGAGGAGGAAGACTTCGAGAAGCTCGGCGTCGGCAAGGTCGAGGACTTCACCTGGAAGGGCATCCTCGACTTCACGACCTGCACCGAGTGCGGCCGCTGCCAGAGCCAGTGCCCGGCCTGGAACACCGAGAAGCCGCTCTCGCCCAAGCTGCTCATGATGGGCCTGCGCGAGCACGCCTACGCCAAGATCCCGCTGCTCGACGCCGACCCCGAGACCCTCACCGAGGAGCAGAAGCGCGAGCTCGAGCGCCCGCTCATCGGCGACGAGTCGATGTTCGGCGTCATCGACCCCGACGTCCTGTGGTCGTGCACCAACTGCGGCGCCTGCGTCCAGCAGTGCCCCGTCGACATCGAGCACGTCGACCACATCGACGACATGCGCCGCTTCCAGGTGCTCGTCGAGTCGAACTTCCCGGCCGAGCTGAACAACATCTTCAAGGGCCTCGAGCGCAAGGGAAACCCCTGGGGCATGAACCCCAGCGGTCGCCTCGACTGGACCAAGGACCTCGACTTCGAGGTCAAGCAGGTCGGTGTCGAGGTCGAGAGCCTCGACGAGGTCGAGTGGCTGTTCTGGGTCGGCTGCGCCGGCGCCTTCGAGGACCGTGCCAAGAAGACCACCCAGGCCGTCGCCGAGCTGCTGAACACCGCGGGTGTCGACTTCGCCATCCTCGGTGACGGCGAGACCTGCACGGGCGACCCCGCCCGTCGGGCCGGCAACGAAATCCTGTTCATGCAGCTGGCCATGGAGAACGTCGAGACCTTCAAGGAGATGAAGGTCAAGAAGGTCGTCTCCACCTGCGCCCACTGCTTCAACACGCTCAAGAACGAGTACAGCGAGTTCGGCATCGAGCTCGAGGTCGTCCACCACACGCAGCTGCTCAACCGGCTCGTGCGCGAAGGCCGCCTCACCCCCGTCGCCCCCTCCGGCGGCGAGGTCGCAGGCAAGACCATCACGTACCACGACCCCTGCTTCCTGGGCCGTCACAACCAGGTCTACGAGCCCCCGCGCGAGCTGCTCAGCGTCATCCCCGGCACCACGTTCAAGGAGATGCCGCGCAACTCCGAGAAGTCCTTCTGCTGCGGCGCCGGCGGCGCTCGCATGTGGATGGAGGAGAGCCTCGGCTCGCGCATCAACGTCAACCGCACCGAAGAGGCCATCGCCACCGGCGCCGACCAGATCGCGGTCGGCTGCCCGTTCTGCCGGGTGATGCTCTCCGACGGCCTCAACCTCAAGCAGTCCGAGGGTGCGGCCCGCGAGGAGGTCGAGGTCATCGACGTCGCACAGATGCTGCTCGCCTCGATCAAGCGCGCCCCGGCCGTCGCCGAGCCCACCGCCGACGATGTGGCCGATGCCGACTCGATCACCGACACCGCGGCGGTCGGCGCGGCCGCGCAGGCCAGCAGCGACGACGCTGCGTCCGACGACACGACCGGCCAGCCGGTCGAGCAGCTCGACGAGCCGCAGTCCGGTGACGACGACCAGCAGGTCGCGGCCAAGAGCAACATCCAGGTCGACGACTCCGGCGCGGCCCACGGCACCCCCGACCCCGTCGCGGAGGCCGAGCCGCAGGAGAGGCCAGACGGTGGCGAGACCGACGATCCGGAGCTGGAGTCGGTGCCCGAGCAGCCGACGCAGGTCGAGGACCTTCCTGACCGCGCGCCGTCAGAGGCGCCCGCCGAAGAGGTCACCGCCGTTCCAGACGAGACCGAGCCGGTCGAGGGCGACGCCCGCGACGAGGAAGCCGAGCAGCAGAAGAAGAAGGCCGACGAGTCCTGAGCTCGCCGGCAAGACCCTCGCGCTGCCCATGCCTGAGCGGGCTCGACTACGACGAGTGCTGCGGCCGGCTCCACACCGGAGCCGCCGCAGCACAGACCGCCGAGCAGCTCATGCGCTCGCGCTTCTCGGCCTTCGCCGTGGGTGACACCGCCTACCTGCTGGCGAGCTGGCACCCGAGCACCCGCGAGTCGTCCCTGGTGCTCGACCCCGAGACCCGGTGGTACCGGCTCGACGTCCTTGCCACCGGTGCCGGCGGGCCTTTCGACACCACCGGCACCGTCGAGTTCCGCGTGTTCTACCGGCACCCGGCCCGCAACGGCTCGCAGCACGAGGTGAGCCGGTTCGTCCGCGAAGACGGTCACTGGCTCTACCTCGACGGAGTCGCCGGCACTCCGTAGCCCTCTCAGGCGTCGCGGCGGCGCAGCAGCGCCCAGGCCGCCAAGGTGATCACCGCGAGCTCGACCACGAACAGGCCGAAGCCGGGCCAGGCGTCGAGCAGGTTCGGGTTGAACGACACCGGCGTCGAGATGGCGGCGCCGGCGTTGCCGGGCATGCCCTTCTCCAGCACGTCCCCGACATCACCCGGCACGAGCATCACCATGTTGCCGAGGACGAACACGAACGCGATGACGATGGTGATCGTCGCCGCGGTGTGCCGCAGCAGAAAGCCCACGGAGGCCGCGAGCAGCCCCAGCCCGGCCATGAACAGGCCGCTGCCGTACATCGAGCGCAGCACGTCGCCTTCGAGCGCCATGCCGATGCCCTCGCGGTCCAGGAAGTAGTTGCCTCCTGCGTAGCCGAGCAGCGCCGTGACGGTGCCGACGACGAACAGCAGCGCGGCGAGCACCACCGCCTTGGCGGCCAGCACGCGTCCACGACCCGGAACGGCGGCGAACGAGGTGCGGATCATCCCCGTGCCGTACTCGGTCGTGACGACGAGCGCGCCGAGCACGACCGCCGTGATCTGGGCGATCATCATGCCCCAGGTGATGAACGAGCCCGGCGACTCGTCGGCATCGGCGCTCGCGAGCCAGTCGGCGTTGAGGCCGCACATCAGCACTGTGAGACCGGCGCCGAGCACCACCATCGCCGTCAGCGTCCACCACGTCGAGCGGACGGTCGTGAGCTTGATCCACTCGGCCCTCAGCACCGAGCCGAACCCGGCGCGCGGCGGAGCCTCCTGCATCGCGACTGCGCTCATCGGACGACCTCCTGCTTCTGCTTGGCGTGGTACTCGACGCTGTCGGCGGTCAGCCCCATGAAGGCGTCCTCCAGCGAGGATCGGACGAGTGTCAGCTCGTGCAGCAGGAAGCCCTGCATGCCAAGCAGCTCACCGATGGACGCCGCGTCGGCGCCCTGCACGTGCAGCTCGGAGTCGACCTGCGCGACCTCGAGCCCACCGTGCTGCAGCAGCGTCGCCACCTCGGGGAGCTTCGGCGCCTTGACCTTGACGTACGAGGCGGCGTGGTCGGTCATGAAGTCCTGCATCGAGCAGTCGGCCAGGATGTGGCCGCGCCCGATGACGATGAGGTGGTCGGCCATCAGGGCCATCTCCGACATCAGGTGGCTCGAGACGAACACCGTGCGTCCCTCGGTTGCCAGCTGCCGGGCGAGCGAGCGCACCCAGCGGATGCCCTCGGGATCGAGGCCGTTGACCGGCTCGTCAAGCACGACGACCGGCGGATCGCCCAGCAGGGCCGCGGCGATCCCGAGCCGCTGGCCCATGCCGAGCGAGAAGCGTCCCGCCCGTTGCCCGGCGACGGAGTCGAGGCCCACGAGGTCGAGCACCTCTCCCACACGGGTGGTCGGGATGCCGTTGCTCGCGGCCATCCAGCGCAGGTGGTCGCGGGCCGAGCGGCCGGGATGGATGGCGTGGGCGTCCAGCAGGGCGCCGATCTCGCGCAGGGGCGCCGGGGAGTCGGCGTACCGGTGGCCGTTGACGCTCACCGTGCCGCTGGTCGGGGCATCCAGGCCCAGGATCATCCGCATCGTGGTGGACTTGCCGGCCCCGTTGGGGCCGAGGAAGCCGGTCACCCGTCCTGGCTCGACGGTGAAGTCGAGCCCGTCGACAGCCAGCTTCTCGCCGAAACGCTTGGTGAGACCCTTCGCCCGGATCATGCCCGTACCCGCCCGTCATGCATCGTGGAAGTCATGACTCCACCGTGGCCCGGACGGGTGCCGGCCACATCGGGGACCAACCCCGAGCGTCCCCCCACGAGCCCCTCGGGGTACCCCGGGATCTCCCGGACGCCGCGGCAACGTCGAGCGTCCTAAGGTGAAGGCATGAGCCACGAGGACGCAGGCGCCACCGGCTGGAGACGCGAGCGGCTCGAGGACCTCCTGGTGTTCGCGGCCGGGGCCGCGCTGCCGGCTGGCGGGTTCGGCTGGCTGGACGACGCGGGCGAGGTCGACGGCGCCCGTCCGCGCGAGCTCTGGATCAACGCCCGGATGACCTACGTCTTCTCCCTCGGCGCCCTGACGGTCGGAGGTCACAACGCCGAGCTCGCGGCCCACGGCGTCGCCGCGCTCGACACGACGTTCCGCGACCGGACTCGCGGCGGCTGGCGCCGGGCCGTCGGCGTCGACGGCGAGCCGACGGACGACCGCAAGAGCTGCTACGACCACGCCTTCGTCATCCTCGCCGCCGCGGCGGCGACCGAGGCCGGCGTCGACGGCGCCCGTGCCCTGCTCGACGAGGCCCTCGAGGTCCACCTCGCCCGCTTCTGGGACACCGAGGTCGGGGCCTGCGCCGACATGCTCACCTCCGACTGGTCGAGCGCCGAGCCCTACCGTGGCGCGAACGCCAACATGCACACCGTCGAGGCATGGATCGCGGCGGCCGACACCACCGGCGACGATGCCTGGCTCGAGCGCGCGGCCCGCATCGCCAGCCGCGTCGTCGATCGGGTGGCACGCAGCCACGACTGGCGCGTCATCGAGCACTTCGACGAGAGCTGGACCCCGCAGCCCGAGGTCAATCGCGACCAGCCCGATGACCCCTTCCGTCCCTTCGGCGCCACCCCCGGGCACGCCTTCGAGTGGTCGCGACTGCTGCTGCAGCTCGACGCCGCCACGTCCGGCAGCCATCCCTGGATGCCCGACGCCGCCCAGGACCTCTTCGACCGGGCGGTCGCCGATGTCGTCACCGGCGACCCCGGCATCCCCTACACGACCGACTGGAGCGGCGAGCCCGTCGTCAGCGAGCGCTTCCACTGGGTCGCGGCCGAGGCGGTCATGGCCGCCGACGCCCTGGCCCGGGTCGACGAGGCGCAGCGGCTCGACGCCCTGCGCGATCGTTGGTGGGGCGAGATCGCCCGCTTCTTCATCACTGACACAGGGGCGTGGCGACATGAGCTCTCCGCCACGATGGAGCCGTCGAGCCACACCTGGCAGGGCGCCCCCGACGCCTACCACCCGGTCAACGCGCTGCTGATGCCCGACCTGCCGCTAAGCCCGAGCCCGGCACGCGCACTGCGCGAGGGGCTGACGGCATGAGCGTCCTCGTGGTCGGCGAGGCGCTCGTCGACGTCGTGCGGCACGACCACGGCGACACTGTCGAGCATCCGGGCGGCTCGCCGTTCAACGTGGCCGTCGGGCTCGCGCGGCTCGGAGTGCTGACGACCCTGGCGGCGCAGCTGGCCGACGACGCGCATGGCGACCTGCTGCACGAGCACCTGCTCGCCTCCGACGTCGAGCTCGACGACCTCTCGCCCACGCCCGAGCGCACCTCCACCGCCGCCGCGACCCTCGCGGCCGACGGCACGGCCCACTACGATTTCGACCTCGTCTGGAAGCCCGACTCCCTGCCCGACCCCGATGCGTTCAGTGCGCTGCACGTGGGCTCGCTGGGCACCATCCTGATGCCAGGGTCGCGGCTCGTCGCGCAGATCGTGGCGCGCGCCCACGCGGTCGGGGTGCCCGTCTCGTTCGACGCCAACGTGCGGCTGACGGTCGAGCCCGACGTAGCGCGCTGGCGGCAGGTGTTCGACACGCTCGCTCCCCTGGCGACGGTGCTGAGGATGAGCGACGACGACGCCAGCGTCCTGTTCCCTGGGCGCGACGTCGGCGACGTGGCTGCCGAGCTGGCCACCGAGCAGCGCCTCGTCGCGATCACCCGCGGCGGCGACGGAGCGGTGCTGGCAACGGCCACGCACGTCGTCGAGATCGGGGCACCGGCGGTCGACGTGGTCGACACCATCGGCGCAGGCGACTCGTTCACCGCCGCCCTGCTCGCAGGTCTGGCCGCACGGGGGTGGCCCACGGCATCCGACCTGAGGGCCGACGACCTGACCATGCTCGGCGACTACGCGGCACGTGCCGCAGCGATCACCTGCTCACGTCCCGGAGCCGATCCGCCCACCGCCGCCGACCTCACCTGACCTCCCCGAGATTTGGCGAGTCAACCACCACCGACATCCCATCCGGTGGTGGTTTGCTCGCCAAATCTCGGGGCCAAATCTCGGGGCTGGGGGCGGGCTAGATGTCGGTGCGGTGGAAGTTGGCGTGCGAGCGTGAGGCGGTCGGGCCGCGCTGGCCCTGGTAGCGCGACCCGTACTTCGCCGATCCGTACGGGTTGTCGGCCGGCGACGAGAGCCGGAAGAAGCACAGCTGGCCGATCTTCATGCCCGGGTAGAGCTTGATCGGGAGCGTCGCGACGTTGGCGAGCTCGAGCGTCACATGCCCGGAGAAGCCCGGGTCGATGAAGCCGGCCGTCGAGTGCGTCAGCAGCCCCAGCCGCCCTAGCGACGACTTGCCCTCGAGCCGCGCGGCCACGTCGTCGGGCAGCGTGACCAGCTCGTAGGTCGACCCGAGCACGAACTCGCCCGGATGCAGGATGAACTCCTCGTCTCCGCGGATCTCGACCTCTCGCGTCAGATCGGACTGGTCGGCCGCCGGGTCGATGTGCGGGTACTTGTGGTTGTCGAAGACCCGGAAGAACTTGTCGAGCCGGACGTCGATGCTGGACGGCTGGATCATCGAGCGCTCGAGCGGGTCGAGCTGCACCCGTCCGGCGTCGAGCTCGGCCAGGATGTCGCGATCGGAGAGAAGCACGAGAGAAAACTAACCCATCGAGCGGTGCGGCCGCCCGCTCATGCGGCGGGGCTCACCAGTACGGCAGCCTGACGTCGGCCGACCGACGTCATCTCGCTAAGGGCGAGCCCGGCCTCGTGCGCGATGGCGGCGATCGCGTCGGCCCCCACCACGGCCCAGGCGAAGGGGGGCGTGGTGCGTCCGTCGACCCGCAGACGCCACCGCTCACGTCTCAGGCCTGCTTCCTCGTGAGCGACCTCGACGATGGCCGTGCCGCCCGGACGCAGCAGCCCGCACACGCGTCGCAGCAGCGTGACGGGGTCGCCACCGATGCCGATGTTTCCGTCGGCGAGCAGCACGCAGTTCCAGAGGCCCTCGTGGGGCAGCCGGGAGAAGACGTCGCGGCGCAGCACGTGGGCGCCGCGACGACGCGCCATGCGCACGGCCTCGCCCGAGACGTCGATGCCGAGCGCCGGCACGTCACGCGCCCTGAGCTCGGCGGCAAGCCTGCCGGGACCGCAGCCGACGTCGAGGGTGCGACCACTCGAGCGAGCCAGGAAGATCTCGTCGTCGGCCTGGTCGGGCGCCTCGGCCCAGCGCTCCATCGCCATCGGCCGGAGCCCTCCGACATGGTCGACGAAGTGGCACGCCCGCCCGGCGAAGGCCGCGTCGAAGGCCTCGGCCGTCGTGATGTCGCCGAAGAGGTCGTCCCTCACGAGCCCACCATCGAGTCGTGCACGGCAGCGTGCAGCCGCAGGTGCGGATGCGCGTCGGCGATCGCGACCGCGTCGGGCCACTCGTCCATGTCGCGGAGCGTGCGCACCATCGCGACGTCGTTGCCCAGCACCTCGAGTGTGCGTGCGCCCGTGTCGTCGGCCGACATCACGACGTCGACCAGGCCCTCGGCCTGTGCGGCATGGCGCACCGCCAGCAGCCACCAGCCACCGTCGGCGGCAGGGCCGAGGACGCTCGTGTGCGTGGCCAGCAGGTCGGCCGCGTCCGTGAGGTCGGCGGCCGTCACCTGCGGGGTGTCCATGCCGATCTGCACCACGCCATGACCCTCGTCGGCGTCGGCATGGGCGTGCGCGAGCCGTTCACCGAAGGTCTCGCCCCGCTGCGGCACGACGACGAGCGGCGCGAGCGCGGCGACCAGCTCGGCCGAGTGCGCGGCGTGCGCGACGTCGCCCACGAGGGCGACGACGACCCGCAGCCCCGAGGATCTCGCGGCGTCGAGCGTGTCGAGAAGAGCGGCCGAGGCGATGGCCGCCGCGCGACGGTCACCCACGGTGCGAGCGACCCGCGTCTTGGCGAAGCCGGGCACCGGCGCCTTGGCGACCACGAGGACGGTGGGCGAGGTCATCGCAGTTGCTTCGCGAAGTCGCGGGTGACGCGTACCGTGCCGCGCACCGAGCCGGACACCTTCGAGCGGGTGCCAGCAGCGCGCGGGCGGTAGTCGATGTCGAGCTCGCGCACCGTCCAGCCGGCCTCGGAGGCCTTCAGCATGAGCTCCAGCGGATAGCCGAAGCGGCGGTCCTGCAGGTCGAGGGCCAGCAGATCGGCCCGGCGACACACCCGCATCGGCGCGAGGTCGTGGATGCCGAAGCCGCTCGAGCGGCGGATCCAGGTGGCGAGCAGCAGCGTGCCGGCCCGGGCGTGCCAGGGCCAGACCCCGCGCGCGACCGGACGGCGCCTGCCGACAGCCATCGTGACGCCGTCGTCGTGCACCGCGGCGAGGAGACGCGGAAGGTCGGCCAGCGTCATCGAGTCGTCGCCGTCGACGACCGCGACATACTCGGCGGTCGAGGCCAGGACGCCGGCGTGCACCGCGGCGCCGTAGCCCGCGACGGGCTCGTCCACCACCCGAGCACCGAGCGAGCGGGCGACGTCGGCCGTGCCGTCACTCGATCCGTTGTCGACGACGATGGGAGCGAAGCCGGGCGGCACGTGTGCCAGCACCAATGGCAGGGCGGCGGCCTCGTCTCGGCAAGGAATCACGATGTCGCACGTCGTGACCTCCGACGGACACTCGCTCTCCATGCCTCGACCGTAGTGGTGGCACCTGAGCCCCACCACTCGAGCGTCCTGAGAATCCGCGCGCGATCCTCAGGATGGGCACCCTTCGCCCCACCTGTCTAGGGTGAACGACGTGACCGTGCGCCAGACCTCCCTCCGCCCGGCCATGCTGTCGACGGCCGTCGGCATCGTCCTCGTGGTGGCCGCGATCGTCGTGCCGCGCGTCCTCGACGAGGACGTGCGCGTGAACTGGCCTCCCCTGCACGCCTGGTGGGAGCCCCGGCTCGGGACGGCGACCGTCGTCGTCGCGGTGATCGGGCTCGCATTGTGGTGGGTGCTGCCCCGCCTGCTGCAGCGCCTCTCGTGGACCGCGACCGTCGTCGTCACCACCGTCGCCGCATGGATCTGGACGATGAGCCTCGCCCTGTACGACGGCCGCTACGGCCTGTCGCGGGTGTTCGAGCGCCCGGGTGAGTACGTGCACGACGCGCAGGGGGTCGACGACGTCCCGGCGATGTTGCGCACGTTCATCGACCACATCCCGATCGACTCCCCCGACAACTGGCACGTGCACGTCGCCGGTCATCCGCCCGGCGCCTTCTTGTTCTTCATCCTGCTCGACCGGCTCGGCATCAGCGACCCGTTCTGGATCGCGGTCATCGTCGTGACGCTCGGCGTCACCGGCATCGCGGCCGTGATGCTGCTGCTCGGCCTGCTCGGCAGCCATCAGCTCGCCCGGGCCGCCGCGCCGTGGCTCGTCCTGGCCCCGATGGCGGTCTGGACGGGCGTCAGCGCCGACTGGATGTTCGCCGCGGTCGCGGCCTGGGGCCTCTTCCTGCTCGCCCTCGCCGGCCGGCGCAGGTCGCCGGCGGCCGCGGTGGGCGCCGGACTGCTGCTCGGGTACTGCGTCTACCTCTCCTACGGGCTCGTGCTGCTGGGCATCCCAGCGCTCGTTGTGCTGTTCCTCGTCCGCTCGTGGAGGCCGCTGCCGTGGGCGCTCGCCGGTGCGGCGGTCGTGACGGCGGTGTTCAGCCTCTACGGCTTCCACTGGTGGGAGGCCTACCCGGTGCTGCGCGAGCGGTACCACGATGGCATCGCCTCCGAGCGCGCCTACTCGTACTGGGTCTGGGCCGATCTCGCCGCCTGGACGTTCACCGCCGGGCTCGCGGTCTGGGCGGCGTTCCCGCGCGCGTGGCAGGCGCTGCGCGAGCGCAACCCGCTGGCGGTCATGGCCGCCGGGGCCGGTGCGTCCATCGTCGTGGCGTGTGTGTCAGGCATGAGCAAGGCCGAGGTCGAGCGCATCTTCCTGCCGTTCACGCTGTGGATCGTCGTGCTGCCGGCGCTGCTGCCCGCCCGCTGGCGACGTCCGCTGCTGCTGACCCAGGTCGTGACGGCAGTGCTCGTCCAGGCCTTCCTCACCACCCGCTGGTAGTGGGCCCGCCTTCTCGCTGAGTGTGACGTTTGGGCCCCAAAATCGGTGATTTGGGGCCAAGTCGTCACACTCAGCGAGGGGGTGGGTCAGCGGCCGCGCAAGGGGTCGGACGCCAGCCGGGCGAGGCCGTCCTGCGGCAGCACCTCGGCGCGAAAGCCGAGGGCGTCGACGGCCTTCTGCCCGGACGCCACGATGTGGCGCACGTCGAAGCCCCGGTAGTCGCCGGTGACGCGGGGCTCGGCGCCACCACGTGCGCCGGCCAGGATCGCTGCCATCTCGCCGATCGTGATCGGGTGGCCCGAGCTGACGTTGTAGGGCGTCACTCCCTCGGGATGGGACGCGACCTGCTCGATCGACAGGACGTTCGCCAAGGCGACGTCGCGTACGTGCACGAAGTCGCGCATCTGGGCGCCGTCCTCGAAGACGGCCGGTGCCTCACCGCGCTCGAGCGCCGAGCGGAAGATGGCCGCGACACCGGCGTAAGGCGTGTCCGCGGGCATCCCCGGACCGTAGACGTTGTGGTAGCGCAGGGCGATGGTGCGGGAGTGCTCGAGGATGCACCAGGCCTCGGCGTAGTGCTCCTGGGCGACCTTCGAGGCGGCGTAGCTGGTGCGGGGCCGGAACGGCGTCTGCTCGTCGATGCGGCGCCAGGTGATGTCGCCGTCGCACACCGGGCAGCGGGGGTCGAAGCGTCCGGCGGCGAGGTCGGCGTCCCGGCGAACCGCCGGCGGCACGTCCCCGTCGGTGGGGCACGTGTAGCGGCCGTCGCCGTAGACGACCATCGACGAGGCCATCACCAGGTCGCGCAGGCCGGCCCTCGACATGGCCGCGAGCAGCCGTGCGGTGCCGACGTCGTTGTGCGAGGCGTAGCCCGGCATGTCCTGGGCGTCGACGCCGTTGCCGACCATCGCCGCCTGGTGACAGACGACGTCGATGCCCTCGAGCAGCTCGTCGAGGCCGGACGTCGTCAGGTCGGCCACGCGGATGGCGGCGTCTCGAGCAGCGCCCTCGCCGTGTGCCTGGGGCAGGTACGCGTCCACTCCGACGACCGCATGGCCGCGCTCGCGGGCGACGTCGGCGATGTGGGTGGCGATGAAGCCGGCGGCGCCGGTGAGCAGGATCCTCACGGCAGCTCGATCGGCAGGTCGAGACCGTCGAGGGCGTGGGAGCAGGCGCAGTCGCGCTCGGCGCCCACTGCCGCGACGACATCGGCCAGGACGGCCTTGAGGGTGTCGGTGTGCGAGGCGAAGACCGCGAAGACGTCCTGCTGGTTGACCGCGGAGGCTTCGTCAACGCCCGCATCGTGGTCGGTGACCAGGGCGACCGTCGAGTAGCAGAGCGCCAGCTCACGGGCCAGCACCGCCTCCGGGTGACCCGTCATGTTGACGACCGCCCAGCCCTGGTCGGCGTACCACTTCGACTCGGCGCGGGTCGAGAAGCGGGGGCCCTCGATGACGACCATGGCACCGCCGTCGACCGGGTCGTGCCCAGCCAGGCCGTTCACGAGATGGCCTCTCAGCCGGGAGCAGTACGGGTCGGCGAACGAGACGTGGCAGGCACCCTCGTCGAAGTAGGTCTGCACCCGGGCGGTGGTGCGGTCGACCAGCTGGTCGGGGACGACGAACGTCCCGGGCCCGAGGTCGAGCTGCAGGCCGCCCACCGCACACGGGGCGAGCACCTGACGGACGCCGAGGCTGCGCAGCGCCCACATGTTCGCGCGATAGGGAACCTTGTGCGCCGGGAACTCGTGGTGCGGTCCGTGTCGGGGCAGGAAGGCGACGCGGCGGGCGGCATCCCCTTCGCCGACCGTGCCGATCGCGATGGGCGCGGACGGACGGCCGTAGGGCGTCTCGACCTCGACCGTCTCGGCGTCCTGCAAGAAGGTGTAGAAGCCCGAGCCCCCGATGACAGCGATGTCAGGTGTCGTCACGGACACAGCCTGTCATCCCGGTGGTGGCGCCGCACCCGCGCCAGGCCCGACCCCGGCAGTTGTACAGTGTCGCCATCGCCGATGTAGCTCAGTGGCAGAGCGCTTGCTTCCCAAGCAAGATATGCGGGTTCGATTCCCGTCATCGGCTCCGAGCGCAGCGAGGGGCCGGTCCGCCCGAATCGAGTGGGCCCACGCCGAGCGCAGCGAGGTGGGGATCCCGTCATCGGCTCCGAGCGCAGCGAGGGGCCGGTCCGCGTCTCGCGGTTTACCAGGTTCAGTAGGCAAGTTGTCACTCCTCTGGGCAAATCTGCCCGGAGGAGTGGCGGCTTGCCCGCAGAAGTGCGCAACGCATCATCGCTCGTCCCTTGACGCAAACGCGGGCAGCGCACCTGGCTCGCTACATCGCATCATCGGCTCGAGCGAGACGCTCACGCCTGGTCGTAGGAGATGCTGGGGTACAGGTGGACTCCGATGTGCTCCGTGGCAGCGAACATCGTTAGTCTCGACCCATGTTCGAGCTCGTCGGCTTCCTGGTAGGCAGCGTGATCGACATCCTCTTCTTCCAGGGAAGCAGCGCCAAACGTCGCACGTACGAGGCTTACCGCGACGCCTGGAAGCGGTCCGGAAAGCACGCCACGCCGCAGAACCTCGACCTCCTGCGACAGCAGTTCAAAGACCACTCAGCCCCAGGCGCCTACACCGAGCCCGATGGGCCCGCGCTCACCCCCTGGATCGCAGCTTGGGAGTCCAATCAGCGTCCTCGCGCCGCCTTGCGCACCGTCCGGAGACCCAAGCCCTAAGATCTATCGATCAGTGCGCGAGCCAGCGCAGCACCCCGCTTCCAGTTGCGGGGACCGTGGAAACGCGAGACCTTCGAAGGAGAGGCCGTCAGGCCTTGAGCAACACCTAGTCGAAAGGGGCACCTCATGGCACTCCTACTGTGGATCGCAGCGGTCATCCTGGTGATCGCCGGCATCGTCACCCTCATCGGAGGCAGCGTCCTGTGGGGCATCGTCCTCATCGTCGTCGGCCTTGCCGTGGGCCCCGGCGGTTGGAGCGTCTTCAACCGCAGCAAGAGCTAGTTTTCGCACAAGAGCCCCGGTCTTCTCACGAAGGTCGGGGCTCTTGTCACGTACTGCGTGGCCTTTAGCGTGGCTCGGAGACGATGCCGCCGCCGAGGGGCTCTGTGCCGGCGTCCAGCTCGACGCCGAGGGACGGCCGGGTGCGCCGAGGGATGGCCACGGCCGCGTAGACCGCTCCGATCACCGCCAGCACCGCGCAGATGACGAGCATGTAGCGCACACCGATGACGAACGACTGCTGGGCCGCGAGCAGGAAGGCTTCGCGCACCGCTGCGTCCACACGATCGACGACGTCAAGGGCTCCGGTGAAGGACGAGCCGGCAAGGTCACGGTCGGCCGCATCGAGCCCGTAGTCCGCGGTGTCGAAGTTCGCCCGGAACCCCATCGCGGCCACGCCGCCACCCACGGCGACTCCCAGCGACTGGCCGACCTGACGGGTCAGCTGTGTCAGAGCCGACGCGGCGCCGGACCGTTCGGGCGGCACCGACGTGACGATCGCCTCGGTGCTCGCGGGGGTGTAGATGGAGAACGCGGCGGCCATCAGGGCGAAGCCGACGATCAGGAGCACCACACCGGACGTCGGGGTCATCGTGGCGATGACGAGGGCCGACAGGGCGATCGTGCCCACGCCGGCGGAGACCAGGACCCTCGTCCCGAACCGCGCGATGAGACGTGGCGCGAAGGGCACCACCATGAAGTTGACGAGTGTGATGGGAACGGCGGTGACGGCAGCGGCCTCGAGGGGCGAGTATCCCTTGCCGAGCTGCAGCGACAGCATCGACAGGTACATCGCGCTCGACATGGCGATGAACGCGATGACGAGCGAGATCGACGAGGCACGCAGAGCGGGCTGACGCAGTGCCGACAGGTCGAGCATGGGCGAGGACGTCTTGCCCTCCCAGCGGACGAACGCCGCGCCGAGAACCAGCGCCAGGACGAACGAGCCCAAAATGGCCGGCGATGTCCATCCCTTGTCGGGGCCCTCGATCACGCCCCAGATGAGGATGGTGAGCGCACCGGTCGACAGCGTGGCACCCAGCACGTCGAAGCTGGCCGCGGAGGGGTCTCGCGAGGTGGGCACCCACAGCAACGTTCCGGCGATGGCCAGGATCACCAGGGGGATGGAGACGTAGAAGCAGGCGCTCCAGGTCCACCACTCCAGCAGCAGGCCTCCACACAGGGGACCGATGAACGAGCCGGTGGCGTGCATCAGAGTCCATGTCGCGATCGCCCCGCTGCGGCGTCGCGGCTCGGTGAAGACGTTGACGAGAATCGACAAGGTGGCCGGCATGACGAGCGCCCCGCCGACACCCATCACGGCGCGCCACAGGATCAGCTGCTCGGGCGCGCTCGACAGTGCGGCCGCCAACGAGCCGACCCCACACAGCAGCATGCCGCACACCATGACGCCGCGGCGCCCGAAGCGATCCGCCAGTGCGGCGCCGGTGAGCAGGACGCCCGCGAAGGCGACCGTGTAGGCGTTGACGATCCACTGCAGCTGCGTCTCGGATGCACCGAGGTCGCGGATCAGACTCGGCAGGGCGACGTTGAGGATGCTGATCTGGACCGTCACCACCACAAGGCTCAGACAGAGCACCGCGAGGACGAGAACTGGTCGAACCGTGCGTGTGCGCGCCACGCGCGGCCTCCTCTGTTCGTGGGCGGCTCGCTACGACTGCCCACCCCGTGTCACTTCGGGTGCAAAGATAACAATGAATGGCCCCGGGCAATAGCCCTCATGCACCTTCATCGCCCCATCGACTGCGCGGTGGCGGATTCTCCTACGGACGCGAGGGGTCCGGCAGGTCAGATGTAGCTCCGCGCCACGATCGGGCAACCCTGTGGGCCGCCGGAGGGTTGTCAGGCGGCTGTTCTGTAGCTGCGTTGTCGTCGGCGTAGGGGTGTGCCGTGGCGGTTGGTGAACTCGAACCCGTTGGTGGCGTCACCGGTGATGTGTAACAGGCCGCGGTGGAGGAGGTGGTGGCATCTGACACACAACCCGATCATCAGGTCGATGAGCCGCCCCGGCGTGTCCGGAGAGCTGATTCGTTGGAAGGATCACTCTCATGGCACGACCCAGCAAGTACCCGACCGAGCTGCGTGAGCGCGCTGTTCGCCTCGTGATCGAGGTTCGGGCA
>Ga0164243_10001727_pt1 | contig 36657 bp, 30 predicted proteins | sample OricompcompostOP_FD_108781 | JGI IMG/M metagenome (GOLD analysis project Ga0164243, IMG submission 108781) | Organic Plus compost microbial communities from Emeryville, California, USA - Original compost - Organic plus compost (OP) | ecosystem: Engineered > Solid waste > Mixed feedstock >...
GATCATGAGCGTCGCGGACACCGGCTCGTGCACGAACTCGCAGTCGAGCATGTACGGGCCACGTCGCGCAAAGGGCTCCCCGCGCTCGTCCGCGCTGTACACGGTCGCGACGAGCGAGTTGTGAACGCCGAAGACCACGAACCGTTCGTACTCGTGCGTCGTCAACGTAAGGGTCGGACCGCGCGACCCCGCAACGACGGTCGGCTCACTCCCCTCCGCGAACATCGCACGAAGGCCGCCGACGGCGTTCTCGAGCAGCTCCACCGAAGGGAATTCCGGGTAGTTCACCAGATCCAGTGTGAAATGTGCACCGCCCGGTAGGCCTGCTCGTGCCCCCGCGCTGGGGATGCTCGGACCGACGTTGGTCGGGACCACCTTGGGTGGTGCTGGGGCGTTCGGTGACGGCACGGGGGCAGGCGCGCCTGGAGCCGGGAGGACCTCGCCAAAGAAGGTCGAGATGCGCGCCCAGACCTGGCCGAGATCTTCGCGCCTTCGACCTACTTCTCGATGCCAGACCTGCTCCGGTGCGGTCCGTCGGGACACGAACGCGATGTAGGTCCCTCCGCGGAAGGCGACCCACCCGAAGTACCCGGCCGGCACCGGGAAGATCAGGAGCGGGTTCCACGAGTCGTCCCCGCCGATCCGTACGCCGCCGATCTCGAGCTCGACTCGACGCATCAAGTCGACGATCGCACGCTGCGTGCCAAAACCCATGCTCGGAAGAGTAGGCGATGGGACGTGGACCTATCGGCACCGTTGCGTCGAGGCAAACTAGTTGCCCTTCGGCCCACCGTGGGAGGCTGCGGCCGAGAGAAACCACATCGACGATTGAGCGGACGAGTTCGTCGCGCACTTCATCGAGCATGGGACCTATCCGAACTCCGCGTGGGACAACCACGTCGAGCGCAACGAGGCGAGGATCCGCGCCGACCGCATCCTGCGGTCACGCGGACTCAACCCTCCCAAGCGGCCCATGGGAAAGTACATCGTCGGGGGACTCGTGGCGGTCGTAGTCATCGGAATCCTCACGATGTGCAGCGTGCAGGAGGCCGGCGATGGGTGCGGCCAGACGCTCAACAACCTCCAGACGGGCGTCGAGGCGTGTTGAATCCGTCATCGGCTCCCCGTTTGGAGGTTACGGGCATGACGAGTATCGGGACGCGCTGAGGAAGGGCGCCAGAGGCATCCTCTCGTCGGAGGCTGCTGTCGAGCTGCTAGTTGTCGAAGGGCCGGCCCGCGAAGAGCGCCCGTTCGAACTCGTCCGGCGCGATGGGCTGCCCTGCTGCCACGGTCGCTGCGCGCGCCCATTCAGCGATGAGGCTGCAGTAGGCGACGTAGGTCTGGGTGTACCAGTTGTATGACCCGGCCGGGATCGTCGACCAGCCCGCCGCGTGCAGCGTTGTCGCCACTCGAGCGTCGAGGATCAGGCAGGCGTGCTCGGGTTTTCCGCCGCCCACGAAGTAGAGGAACTTCGTGAAGAACGCGGGCCCCAGGTCGGGAATCGCGCCGCCTCCGCGACGGATCAGCGTTCCGTAGGCCGTCGCAGTGTCGCCCTGACGGGCTGCGGCGGTGGCTGCGCGGAGAAGCCCTACCCGCTCCTCGCGGGCCGTCGGGTCTGTGAAGGCGGCGATCCGCTTGACGTTGTTTCGACGTGACGTGCCCGAACCCCAGGCCAGGACGTGCCAGAGCAGCGTGAGGTAGTCGTCATCGGATGAGCTCTCGTCAAGGCTCGACGCCATACCGAAGAGGTCGCCACGCGTGAGGCCCGGTGTACCGCCCTCGCGGGAGTACAGCCGTACCTGGTGGTCCGTCATGCCCGCCGCCGCAAGGTGATCGTTCCACCACGTCAGGAGTAGCTGGTCGGAGGTGAATCCGTGACGGACGATGAGATCCTCTCGGCGGCCGAGCCAGCTGCCTACCCACGCCGGGGGCGCGAGATCGGGCGGAGGCTCTAGGTTGCGCTGGACCATGCCGCAACAGTGCCAGGCACTCGGGCTGTCGAACAGGCGCGACACGACCCGCACGGCGTCCCACCGCGCACGGGCAGTCGTGCGGTGCAGATTGCGCAGACACGCCGCCGTACCGTGCACACGGCCGGACGAGTCGCCGTGGTTGCGCACGGTTCGCGGCAGCGTCGCCTATGGTGCCGTCTCCGGCGCAGCCTTCCCCGGGCCAGGACGCGGGGCGCGAGCGCGCTGGCGTTGCGCGCGCTCGTACCCCGCCTGGCGCGCCAGGCCCTTCGCCGTTCTGCTCCACCGCGGCTGCGTCCCGAGCTCGCGCGCGATCTCCTTGAGCCGGGTCCGGCGCCGCCGGGCCGGGTCGTACCGATCCGCGGCCAAGGAGGCGAGCACGAGCATCGTCAGACTGGTGGCCAGCCAGGCCTCGTGCGCACCCGGTCGAGGATCCGGCGACAGCGCAACCCCAGCCTCGGTCCCGGGTCGCTCGGTCATGTAGCGGTCCGCCACGGCAGTCGAGGCGTGGCACTCGCTTGAAGCGATCCTCCAGAACGCGTACAGGCGTAGCCCTCCCTCGAGATCCTCACAGCGCTCCCGGAACTTGCGGCCCGACGACCTCATCTCGTCCTCGAGCTCGGCGAGGTACTGCTCGGTGGTGGCCAAGACGTCGTCGTCGACGTTGCCCCCGCTCCTCATGAACTCGGTGAACGTCTGCTGCCGGTTCTGGGCGTGCTCGCTCATCAGCGCGCGTGCGGCCCGCACTCCGTAGGACTCGACCCACAGCACCGTGACCGCACACTCGATGAGTTGTCGCACGAGCGGCACCGCCGCCTGGTGCAGCCCTACGTCGTCGAGGGCGCGGATCCCCCGGGCGAGGTGGTGACAGTGGCTGACGAGCCCGAAGACAATGACCCCGAGCATGTGGTGCTCGCGTGTACGCAACGAAATCGTGCCTGCGTCCATCTCCCACGACGCGAGGATCTCGTCCATCCGTGACCGCACTGCCTCGGGCTCGATCGCCATCTCGGGAACCTACCGCGGACCGCACGAAGGCCCTCGCACCGCGAGTCCGCGGCGCGGCACGTCGACGTCACCCGTGCGGAAAATGATCGAACGCCCCGAGCCGCGCAGGGGGTCGCGGCTGGGGCGCTCGATGTGGTGGTGAGCGTACCCGCACCCACCGACAACCAGATGCGGGTGTGGGTCAGGCGGTGGTGTAGCGGAGGATCGACCAGGCCATGGGCTCGTAGTACGTCGATCCCTGGAGCTGGACGACCTCGACGCTCTTGCCGGGCCGCGGCGCGTGGATCATCTTCCCGTCGCCGAGGTAGATGCCCACGTGCCCGAACGAGCCGGGTGCGCCCGATCCGTCCTGGCTGAACGAGATGACGTCCCCTGGCTGGAGCTGGGCCCAGTCGCGCGGCACGGGCGTGCCACGGGAGTCCTTGCCCTGCGCCTCGGCCGAGTGCGGCAGCGTGATCCCTGTCGCGTGGTGCACGGCGTAGATGACCAGGCCCGAGCAGTCGAACCCGACCGTGCTCGTGCCGTCCAGGCTCGCGCTGGAGTAGATCCCGGTCGTCGGGCCGGTGGTGTCCCCGCCGCCCCAGCTGTACGGGGTGCCCAGGTAGTGCTGCGCCGCGGCGACGATGCCCGCCCCGGTGCCGTCGCCCGGTCCCGGGCCCTCGCCCGGACCGCCGTCCTGGCAGCCCTGCACCGCCCCGCCAGCGGGCAGGTTCGCCAGCAGCTGCGGGTCGTCGGTGAGGGTGGCGACCATCTGCACCGCGTCGGGCCACCGGGACTCGTAGTGGTACGGGTCGGCGTTGCGCTGCGCCTTGTGCGCCGCGATCGTCGGCTCGAGGTCGTGGTACCCGGGCACGCGCAGCAGGTAGTCGTAGAAGATGTTCGCCGCGCCGGTGGGGTCCATGCGCTGCTCGTACGGGCCGCGCTCGGGCCCGTTCTGGAAGAGCCCGATCGTGTCCGCGCGCACCGCGTCCCCGTGGGCCACGTTCGTCAGGCTCGACTCGGCCATGGCCGTCATGACCGCGACGGTGATCGTCCACACGTCCAGCGACCGCGCCTGCCCCGCCTTGATCACGTAGGCGGCGTTGGTAACCTGCTCCCCCTTCCACGCCCCCACCTGCGCGGGCAGCGCGGACACCACGGGCTGGGCCAGGCCCAGGTCACCGCCGGGCGTCAACGGCGCCGGGCCGATCTGCCCGCCCACGACCTGCCCGACCTCGCCGTCGCCGGCGACCTCGGCGACAGCCGGCGCGAGCCCGCTCCCGCCCGGCGCCGGAACGATCAGGCCCTGCGCGGTCAGCCACGGCCGCGGGTCCACGGGCTTGCCGTTGACCTCGACCTCGAAGTGCAGGTGCTCGCCGGAGACGTTCCCGGTGCTGCCTTCGACCCCAAGCTGACGCCCGGCCCAGACCTGGTCACCGGTCACGACGCTGCGTGAGGCCAGGTGCAGGTACTTCGTCACCAGGCCGCCGCCGTGATCGACGACGACCATGTTCCCCCCGCCCGTGCTCGTCGGGGTCGAGGAGACCACGCCGGCGCTCGCGGCCACGATCGGGCCGCCGACCGCGACAGGGGCAAGGTCGATGCCGGCGTGCAGGCGGTACTGGCCGTGGTTGATCTGGCCGGGGTTGTGCCGCATGCCGAACTCGGAGGTGACCTTGTAGGCACCGGTCACGGGCATGCGCACCGGGCCGCCCGCGGGCATGACGGTCCCGACGGGCGAGTAGCACGCGCTCTGGCTCGCCCCGCCGGCAGACAGGGTGATGACCGACATGAGCGCGAACAGCGCGTACACGCCGGGCAGGAACAGCGCGGCCGCGACGACGGCGCCGATCGCGACCTTCTTCACGGCGCACCCACCGGGGCCAGCTCCGGGGTTGCCCGGGCGACGCGGATCCCTTCGGGCCCGGTCATCATCTCGACGAGGTAGACGCCGGCGTCCGTCTGGACGCGCGCGATCGTGAGCAGGTGCGCGGGTGCGTCCGTGGGCACGATGCCCAGACTCGCGAGCACCTGGGTGTAGGGCACGGCCTGCGGGTCGACGCCGGCGTAGTCCTGCTGCCCCTGCTCGGTCAGCAGCGGTTCTACCCGAGCCCACCACTGCTCGGGCGTGACGTCACCGTTAGGGCGGGCGAACGCCTCGAGGAACGCCGCGGCCGCGCGCTCGTACGTCGCGAGCTCGGCCGCCTGCCGCTCGTCGCGCGCGACGACGCTCTCGCCCGGCGCCACGGGTTCGCCCTCGCTCTCCCCCAGCTCCAGATCCTCCTGGGCGTCCTCGAGCTCGGTGTCGGCGCTCGCGGGCGTGGTGGGTTCGGGTGCTGTGGTGGGTGGGGCCGGGTCGGCGCTGGGTGTGGGCGTAGTGGTCGGTGTCAGCGCAGTTGTGGGCGCGGTGGTGGGCGCGGGGTCGGCGGGTTGGGGTCGCAGGAGCCACCAGCCCAGGACGAGCAGGGCGGCGATGAGGGCGGGGACGAGCAGGCGGCGCATCGCTGGTCACCTGCCGTCACGGCGCGCGGCCGCGCGACGGCTGGGGTCGGCGAGCTTGGCGCGCAGGCGCGCGGCGGCGTCCGTGTCGACGGGCCGGTGCTCGATCACGCGCGGCGCCGTGGCGCGGGGCGCGGCGGGCGCCGGGGCGGGGCGGGCGGGGGCGGCGGAGTGCCGCCCGGGAGCCTTGCCCGGTGCCGTGATCCTCTTGCCCGCCGTCGCGGGCCCGGCCTTGCCCTCGGTGTAGACGGGTGCGGCGGTGGCGCGGCGCGGCGCTGCGGGACGGGCCCGGGTCACGGTCCGCGCACTGCCGCCGACCATCTTGGCCTGCAGGGCGACGCGTCGTGCGGTGCGGGCGGCGTTGACCGTCTTGGCGGCGCCTCGCACGAGCGTCGAGGTACCGCCGCTGGCGTAGGCCAGGACGGCGTTCGTCCCGGCGCGCGCGAGCCCGCCCATGACCTGGCGACCCTTGCCAGCGGCCTCGATGCGCTTCATCTGCGAGCTCGGGCCAACGGGCAGCTGGGCCTGACGGCCCCGCTTCCCGACCGGCAGCGCGTCACGCTGCGCGCCGGCGGGCAGGCCGTCGCGCTGGGCCCCGGTGCCGAGCTGTGCTCGCTCGTCGCCCGCGGGCAGACCTCGGCGGTTCCCCCCGGGCAGCTGAGGCGCACCGCTGGCCCCCGGGCCGCCATCCTGGCCGGGCGGCACCTGCGGCCCGGGAGGCCCGGGCGGGTTCTGCGGGTAGACCTCCCCGGCGTCGACGGGCGGGCGGGGGCCGCGCGGGACCCCGCCGAGCACGACCAGCTGCTGGCGCTGGTCGATGAACGTACGCGCCGGCTCCTGGGGCGCGGGGACGGGACGACGGCGCAGATGCGCGAGGGACGACACGGCCGTCGCGGCGGTGGCGGCGGTCAGGCCGGGCATCCGCTGCGGCATGCGCGTCGGCCCGCCACCACCGGGCCGCTGCGCCATCCAGGCCGCCATGCGGCTGCTCATGTCCTTCATCCGCGCGTTCTGGCGCCAGTACACGACCAGGCCAGCGACGATCACGATGTCCGCGATCACGAAGGCGCGCGCCGCGCCGCCGCCCGCCTCGGACGCGAACAGCGACTGGATCACCATCAGGAAGATCGACAGGAAGATCGAGGCGAACACGATGATCAGCAGCGACACGATCGTCTCGGCCGCACCCAGCATCAGCGACCCGCGACCCCCGCCGGGCAGAAGCCCGGTCACGAGGGTGACGATCGACTTCGCTGCCTGGTACATGGCCCGCACGCCGGCGGTGATCACGCTGCCGCCGAGCACCAGGCCCAGCAGGAGCACGACGAAGGCCGCGGGCATGACGACGACGGCCCCCAGGGCCATCCCCGAGGACGGGCTGCCGGCGTAGTCCCCGAGCGTGTCGTCGCACTTGCCGACCGCGTCACGGATGTCGGACTTCCCGCCATACGGGCCCGCGCGCACGATGTCGTTGTACGCGGCCTCGCACGGCCCCCCGTCGAGCACCTCGCCGAAGTTGATCATCTGGGTCGGCTGACGCACGAACGTGTCGACGAGCGCCCCGGTCTGCGCCGCCCGCAGCTCGTCGGGGCTCTGGCCCTCACCGTCCCCGGTAGCGAGCTCGGCCGCGAGGGTCTGCCCCATCTGCCCGGCCTGCACGATCAGCCCGGCCGGGCCCGCGACGAAACGCACCGGCTGGGCCAGCACTCCAGACGCGAGGGCTGCGATCACGCAGGCGATCAGGACCTCGTACACCGCGGTCGACGTGCGCCCGCGGACCATCAAGAACATGGCGAGCAGCGCCGTCATCGTCAGGAACGTCGGCACCGGCCCGATCTGGTTGACCACCTGCTGCATCGCGTCACCGATCGTCAGCAGCGGTGCCGCGATCGTGCTCACCCAGCTGAACGAGAGCACCCAGTCCAAGAACCACAGCGCGAGCGCGCAGTACCCCCGGTACAGCCCCCAGCACCCGTCCGTGATCGAGGCCCAGAAGAACTTGTCCGGACTCGTGATCCCGCCACGGTTGAGCGACAGCTCGAGGTTCCACAGGTTGATCCCGCGGCTGTCGAACAGCTCGATCCACGCCAGCGCCCCCGGGGTCTGCGACCCCGGGTTCAACGGCGCCGCGCTCGCGGCGCTCGCGGGCACCACGACGAGCGCGACAACGCCGGTGATGACGCTGGCGAGGAAGGTCAGGGTGCGGTGGAGGCGGGTCATGCGGCGTCTCGCTTGGTGCGGGCGGCGGTGCCGCCGGCGGTGATGGCGGCTGCGCGGTCGGCGCGGGCCGGCAGCAGGATCTTGATCCGGCCGACGTTGCCCGACATGTCGCGCATGGTGGCCTCGCCTCGGCGGTGCTCGGGGACCTCGCGGCCGTCGGCGCCCAGGGGCGAGGTGTCCTTGGTGACCATCTCGATGAGCTGCTCGTCCTCGGGGTCGAGGTCGAGCCAGGCCAGGCCGCGCTTGGCCAGGGTCATGTCGCGGTGCCGCATGAGGATGCGCGTGGGGATCAGGCCGCGCAGCGTGGGCGAGCCGAAGTCGGCCTCGGGGTCGTGGGAGTCGAGCATCACGATGGCGCGGTGCTTGCGGCCGTCGCGGACGAAGTCGACGATCTCGCGCTCGCCCTCGAAGGAGATCGTCATGGAGTGCGCCTCGGAGACGACGAACCCGGCCAGGCGGGAGGTGTCGGCGAAGCAGATCTCGCGGGCGAGCGCGGCGATGAGGGCGTTGAGGGCGCGCCCGAAGAGCTTTTCGAGGCTGAGCTGCTTGAACAGGTGCTCGTGCTCGAGCTCCTCGCGCGAGGGCAGCATCAGCGTGTGGGTGCGGATGACCATCGCCGGGGTGCTCAGGTCCAGGGGCGGCACGTCGCCGTCGAAGATGACGCGCCCGATGTCCTTGCGCGCGAACACCTTGATCAGGCGAGCGAGGTCGCTCGCGCCCGGAAGGGTGCAGCCCTCCTCCAGGTGCGTCAGGAGCGCGCCGGCTGAGCCGAGTTGGTGGCGCTGGAGGTACTTCGGGTCCAGGACTTCCGAGAGCAAAATGCCGAGCTCGTCGGTGGGGCGCACGTTCAGCAGGGGGGTGAGGAACGTCTGCATGACGCGGCTGCCGAGCACGGGCCCGAAGACGCGCAGCGGGTCCAGGGACACCAGCGGGTCGGCGACGTTGACGACGACGGCGCTGGTGCGCCCCTGCGTCCACGACGCCCACTCGCCCTTGGCGGTGCGGTCGGCGATGACGAGCTGTCCGCCGCGGTCGATGACGTCGCCGGCGAGCTTCATCAGCGTCGCGGTCTTGCCGGCGCCGAGCTCGCCGGCGACGGCGAGGGACCCGGAGATGTTGCGGTCGGAGGCGCCGTCGAGGTCGTGGAGCACGACGCTCGTCGGCCCGCAGGGAACGTTGGGCGCCATGAGCGGGCCGTGGGCGATGTTCAGGCCGAGCGCGCTGCCCTTGGAGTCACCGAGCCGTACGGAGGCGAACGGGATCGTCGCGGCCAGCGCCTTGCTGGTGGTGATCTGCGCGAACTCGCGCACGACCTGGGTCGAGGGCACCCCCGGGTGCATCGCCCACCACAGCTCCTCCTGGGCGCCGAGCGGGATCGCGAGCTTGTACCCGGTGTCGGCGAGGTAGCGCGACAGGGCGTTCGCCTGGATGCGCGCGGAGTCCGCGGTGGGGCCCGCGACGGCGAACAGGATCGTCGCCTGGGCCTCGACCTCGTTCTTGTCGCTCTCGAGCGTGGCGACGTACTCGGCGAGGTCGCCGGCGACGCGGTCGAGCATGTTCAGGCCGTGGCTGACCTCGCCGTCGCGCTGGGTGTACTGCTCGTTGAGGTTGCGCAGCGCCTTCTGGTTGCGGCTGGCGACCGCGGTCGAGGCCTTGATCGACAGGCGGATGGCCCAGTCGACGTCGAGGCCGGACTCGTCGATGCGGCCGATGATCTCGCTGCCGGGGAATGCCATGCCGGCGTCCGGGACGTCGCTGATGGCGGCCAGGCACTGGTAGCTCGCCTCGACGTCCTCGGCGGCCGTCGAGTCCACGATCTTCAGGAAGCGGCGCTTGACCGGGTTCGCGCGCGCGAGCGGGTTCGTCTGGTCGCTCTGCCCACCCTCGTCCAGCAGCGGCGACCCCAGCGCGGCGCCCGACCTCGGAACGAGCAGCTCGCGGGCCACGACGTCCTCGGCCTCGGGCAGGTCGAGGTCCTGGAACAGCCCGCGCCGCAGCGCGTGCTGGTGCAGCCAGACCATCTGGGCCGGCGTCGCCGGGCGCGCCTCGAACGGCCCAGGGATCCGCTCGGCGATCTGGGCGGCCTGCACCAGCCGACGTTCGACGTCCGCGGCCCGCATCGCCGCCCGCGGCAGCCCCAGCATGTCTCTCAGGTCCGCCGTCGCCGCGCGCACCGGCTCCACGACCCGGTCCGTCGCCTTGTCCACCCCCAGCGGCACCGACAGCCAGTACACGCGCTGCCCCGGACCGATCTCGTCCAGCGAGTCGAGCGTCGCCTCGCACTCGGCCACCCAGTCCGGGCACCGCTCGACGTCGACGTCCTCGAGCATCTTGGACACGATCACCGCCGGGTCCAGACCAGACCGGACCCCCAGCAGCAACGACTCACCGGGCAGGCCGCGCAGCAGCGCCGTGTGCAGCGCGCGCACGCCCCGCTTGTCCTTCGTGGGGCGCAGGCCGTACGGCAGACCGGTCAGGACCCAGTCTGCCCAGACCGTGCCGGACCGGGTCCAGCGCAGGTTCGCGGCCATCGAACGGATCGGGGTGCGCATCAGTCGTCCTCCTGCTGGTGCGTCGAACCGGAAGAGGCCAGCAGCTGCTGGACCCCCGTGAGAGCTGGAGCTGGTGCCTGCACGGCACGCGCCGTCGCCGGCGTCGGGCGCAAGGGGCCCGGCCGACGCACCTGCGTCAGCGGCCGCTCAGGCTCGCGGCCGCGACGACGTCGCCGACCACCGCGTCGCTCAGGCGACCTCGAACCCAGCGCCGCGTCGTCCACGTCGGCAACCGGGGTGCCGCGGTTGACGACCACCCGCGAACCCACGACGTGCGGGGGGCGGATGCGCAGCGCCGTCCCGCCCAGGACACCCTGGGCGGGACGCGACAACGCCCGCACCGCACCCGCCGCCATCGACAGCGGGTTGCGCATACCGACCGGCAGCTTGCCGACCAGCAGGGTCACCCCGTACGCGACACCGAGCACCACCACGGCGTTGCCGATCAACCCGAACTGGCCCCACAGCCACGTGGTCTTCAACCCCACGACCAGGACCAACACACCGGCGCCGAGCTGGGTGTACGTGTACGGCCCACCCCAGATCGTCCCGCCACTCGGCGTCTTCCCGATCAGCTGCGGGAACTTCCGGGCACGCGTGTACCACCGGACCACCTCGTAACCCGGATCCTCAGACCGCGGAGCGCTCGCCATCGCCCAACCGACCTAGACGTCGAAGTGCAGGGACGGCACCACCTGCACCTGCTCCGACACGACACCGGCGGCCAGGTCCTCGTCGACCCAGTCCTTCACCTTCGTGACGTTGAAAACGCCCCAGACGAACACCCCAGCCGCCACCAGCGAGACGATGATGCGGGCCATCGCACCCCGCGACGCGAGCGCCTGCCAGATCACGAAGATGATGCCGAGCGTGATAGCCACACCCCGCGCCAGAGTCTGCGCGCTCGTGTTGAGGTCAGTCGCCTTCCCGATCAGCCCACCCCCGTCCTGCGCCGCCATGACGACAGCACCGGGGTCGACAGACGCAACGTGAACAGAGGCCTCCTGGGCCAAAGCCATGAACGTAGACATGTTGTCGTGCTCCTCCTACGGGGTGGGCGCCGGCGAGGCCTCGCCGGTCGCATCGGTACTCGGCGCGCCAGAAGACGGCTCACCATCCGGCGCCACCACGGCGCCGGAATCCTCAGAAGCAACCGGCGCCGGCTCAATCGCCGTGACCTCCCACCGGCCAGCACGAGCCGTCAGACTCAGCGCATACGTCACCGCCGCCACCTGCTCCTGCGACACCACGGCGCTCGCGGACGCCAGCACGTGGGCGGTCTCGCCGTCGGCCGGTGTTGCGCCGTCCTCGGCGAGCTGGGTGGTGCTGCGCAGCTCGGCGAGCTTGACGCTCGTATAGGGCGGCGGGGTGACCGGCAGGATCGTCGAGCCGGGGGTGACGTACCTCGAGACGTCGCCGGCGCCGGTGAGGTAGGCGGACAGGAACTGCGCCACGGTGTCCGCGACCGGTGAGTTCATCGCGATGTGGGTTCGGTAGGCCCCGGTCGAGCCGACGACGACGACCGGGGCCGCGACCGCGGCCGGGAGCGTGATCGCGCTGAGCGCGCCGGCGCCGTCGACGTGCACAGGCACCTGGTAGTAGCGACGCGCGGTCTGCTCGCTGGCGTCGGTGACCGTCGCGGCGACCAGCACAGACCAGGTCCCGACGACGCCGCCGGGTGTGATGCCGGCTACGTCGACATCGCTCACGTCGAACGGGACGTTGGAGAGGGTGACGACGGCGGCGTCCTTGACGAGCGACTGCAGCGCGTCGGGGTTGTCCTGGGTGCTGGTGAGCCAGACCGTGACCACGCGCTGGGCGAACTCGCCCACCGCGGCGCGCTCGTCGGAGAGGTCCTCGACCGGGTGCGCGACCGCGACCGGCCCGGTGGCGTGCTGGTTGAGCAGGATCGCGTAGGCAGCGCCGGCGGTACCGACCGGGCCGAGCGCGAGGCAGGTGAACAGGCCGACGGTGGCCAGGCGCGTGGACCATGTCGAGACGACCTGGTCCGTGGCCGTGGCCACGGGGGAAAGGCCTTCGGTCTGCTCGTCGACGACGACGTCGTCGGGTTCGGGCTTCGCGCGCCGGAGCGTCAGGGCGGGGCTCATGCTGCGTCACCACCAGAGGCGACCGCGAGGACCGGTGCCGGCAGCGCCTGCGGCCGCGGCCGCGCACGGTGCTCACCCAGGGCCGGCACCACCGTCAGCGGGGGGCGGGACTCCCCGGGGCGGCGCATCCGACGCACCGCGCTGCGCACCGCCGGCGACTGCGCGCGCTCGAGCGCGGACCGCATGAGGCCGGCGGCGTCCTCGTCGAGCGGGCTGGCCGCGAGCGGCCCCAGCGCCTGAACGATCTCCTCGCGCGCCGCGTGCACGGCAGCGGCGTCGACAAGGTCGCGCGGGGCGCGGTTCGTGCTGGTCATCTTCGGTCTCCTCGAGCGACTAGGCGTCATCGATCCACCTGTGGAAGGTGCGCGAGGAGGTGCCTCTGTGACGGACGATTCGCGACTGAGTTCGTGCGCACGGATGAGCCGACGTCCGATCCGGGGCACCGACGCCACGGCGCAGCGGGCAAGAGCACTCCGGGGCCCGATCCCTTGCCCCGCAACGAATCTCGATCTGGCTCCGAGCGGGCAAGAGACCCGGCAAGGGGCCCGGAGTTGGCTGGTCACAGCACGCAGGAACACCGCGCCGACGACCCACACCAGGTGGACGCTTCGCGGCAAGTGTTTCTACGGTCCAGGCAGAAGCGCACGACACCCAAGGGGGCCCACCGTGACCACGAACACCCGGCTGTTCCGCCAGCACGACACCGCGCCGCAGAACGTGAAGTCACGCCTGCTGCAGCAGCTCACCCAGGAGTGGGCAGCACTCCACACCCAGCCGTCCACGACCCGGATCGTGCGCCGCTGGGCCCGCGACGAGCACGTCCTGACCGGGCTCACCCGCCCCGGCGACGTCGTCGACGCGATCGACGCCGGCGACTACACCCGGACCAACGAGCTGCTCCTCGCGCTCATCCGCCTCTTCCAGAACGGGCAGCAGCTCGCCGGGCGCACGGTCCTGCAGGCGATGCTGCCCAAGCTCACCCGCATGGCGAGCGCCGCACGCGACGACAAGATCTCCCCCATCGGCGCCGGCCACGACTCCCACGAGGACGGCCGACACATCGTCATCGCCGAGTTCTGGGACGTCATGGCGCACTACCCCGTCGAGCGCCGGGCGACCCGGGTCGCGGCCAACCTCGCACTCGACACCCTCCACCGCAGCACCGCGCAGAAGGACCGCGGCAAGCTCCAGGAGATCCCCATCGCCCCCGACGACCTCTGCTCCACCACGAGCGCGATCGCCATCGAGACCCGCGCCCACCAGCCCCTGCTCGGCCAGAACCCGACCGACCCGAGCGACCTGCGCGAGATCACCGAGGAGTCCGACCTGCTCCAGGTCATCCACTGGGGCCTGGCCAGGAACGTGATCACCCGCGGCGAGGCGCAGCTGCTCGCCAGCACCTACCTGCCGGGCAACCTGCGCGCGCAGATCCCCGCCGTCGCCAGGGAGCTCGGCATCACCGAGGACAATGTCCGCCAGCGCTGCTCACGCGCCAAGCGCAAGCTCACCCAGGCCGTGCGCGCCGAGATGGAACAGCCCATCGACCTCACCGCGGCCGCGCCCCGGCGCGCGCGCTGCGTGACGGCCCGCCGAACACCACGCCGAAGGGATCCGCCATGGCCGCCACGACCAACCCGCACCAGACGATCGCCAGACCGCGCGTGATCGTCGAGCCCATCGACCCCAACGACCGTCACACGATCTTCCGCGCACGCTGCGAGCACTGCCCCTGGGTCTCCGGCAAATCCGTGAAGACCTGGGTGGAGGGCACCGAGGCTCGCCTGCCCCAGGCCGGGAGTTGCGACGTGCGTCACGTGGTGTAATCCGCGTTGATGCGGATGTACCCCTCGGTGAGGTCGCACCCGTACGCCGTGAACCTGCCTGCGGCGATGCCGAGGTCCACCTCGATGACAACCTCCTCGCGCGCGAGGTACGCCTCGAGCTCCGCCCGGCGCTCGGCTGAGACCGGCGCGGGGTACGTCTCGAGCCCGCCGAACGCGATGCGCACGCGCTCTTCGTGGATGTCGGTCTCCGTCGCGCACTTCCCGACGGCCATCGCGACGCGCCCCCAGTTCGGGTCGGCGCCGTGCACGGCCGTCTTGACGAGCGGCGAGTTCACGACGGCCTTGGCGACGAGCTTGGCCTGCGCGTCGTCGCGCGCGCCGGTGACGTGGACCTCGATGAGCGTCGTGGCACCCTCGCCGTCGGAGGCGATCATCTTCACCAGGTCGGTGCAGACCTCGAGCAGCGCCGCCTCGAACGCCGCGAGGTCGACGGGCCCCGCCGCACCGGACGCGATCACGGCCGCGGTGTCCGACGTCGACGTGTCGGAGTCGACGCTCACCGCGTTGTACGTGCGCGCGACGACGGCCCGGAACACCCGGTCGAGGTCGTCGGCCGGGACCTGGGCGTCCGTCACGACGAACGAGAGCATCGTCGCCATGTCGGGCTCGATCATGCCGACGCCCTTGGCGACGCCGGTGACGGTCGCCGCACCCGTCCGCGTCGGCACGGTGCGCGACGCGACCTTGGGGCGCGTGTCCGTCGTCATGATCGCCTGCGCGAACGCGTCGACGTCGAGCGGACCGGGGCCGGGGAGCGCGTCGAGCCCGGGGCCCATGCGGTCGAGCGGGTAGGGCACGCCGATGACGCCCGTCGAGGCGACGAGCACCTCCTCCGGCCCGCACCCGAGGCGCTCCGCCGCCCACGCGCGCAGCCGCCGGGCGTCGGCCAGGCCCTGCTCCCCCGTCGCGACGTTCGCGTTTCCCGAGACGACGACCACGCCGCGCAGCGCCGACAGGTCGACCTCGCGTGCGAGGCGGACGCTCGGTCCCGAAAACAGGGACCGCGTGAGCACCGCGGCGGACGTGGCACCGGGGGTCGTCACGCCGAGCAGCGCGAGGTCGGGGCGGTCGTCCTTCACGCCGACGGCGCCGGTGAGCGACGTGAAGCCGAGGACGGTGGAGGTCATGCGGGGTCCTTCCGGAGCGGGGTGGGGTCGGCGTCGGGCAGGGGGCGAAGGACGGCGCCGCCGGCGCCCGGGTGCAGCTTGAGCACGCGGTCGCACACGGCCCGCAGCGACGCGACGTCGTGGCTGACGAGGAGCACGCCCGCGCCCGCGGCGGCCTCGTCCGCGACGACGTCGAGGATGTCCGCGGCGGTCGCGGCGTCGAGCATCGACGTGACCTCGTCGAGCACGAGGAACTCAGGGGCCAGGGCGAGCGCCCGGACGACGCACGCGCGCTGCAGCTCGCCGCCGGAGACCTCGTGCGGGCGGCGGTCCAGCAGCGCGGGGTCGAGGCCGAGGCGCCCGGCGAGGCCGGTGACGAGCGCGGTGACGTCGGCGCCGGGGTCGGCGAGGCGGGCGGGCAACTCGACCGTCCGGCGCAGCGGGAGGCGCGGGTCGACGGCCAGGTGCGGGTGCTGGGACACCCACGCGACCCGGCGCCGCTCGGCCGGCGGGAGGTCGAAGCCGGCGCGCTCCGGTCCCGGCGCCCCGGCGAGCACGACCTGTCCCCCGTCCGGCGGGTCGAGCCGCGCGAGCAGCGCGGCGAGCGTGGACTTGCCGACGCCGGACGGCCCAGTGAGGCCGACCACCTCGCCACGGCGCACCGCGAGGTCGGTCGGCGCGAGCACGGGGCGGTCGCCGCGCACTGCGGCGACCGCCCGGGCGACGAGCGCCGGCGCGTCGGCGGCGACGGACCGGGCCGGCCGCGCGACGGGAGCGTCGTCGACGAGGACGTCGGCGGGCGCACCCTGCGCGACGACCCGCCCACGGGCGACGCGCGTCACCAGGTGGGCGGTCTGGCGCGCGAGCGCGACGTCGTGCGTGATGACCAGCACGGTGTGGCCCGCCGCCGCGTAGGCCGCGAGCAGCGCGCCGACCGTGCGCGTCGCCTCGGCGTCCAGGCCCGCGGTCGGCTCGTCCGCGAGGAGGACGGGCGGGTGGTGGACCATCGCCGCGACGAGGCCGAGCCGCGAGAGCTGACCGCCGGAGAGCTGGTGCGGGTAGCGCTCGAGCCAGCCCGGCTCGGCCCCGGCGGCGTGCGCGAGCTCGACGAGCTGCCGGCGGGACGCCGCGCCGAGGTGCGGGTGCGCGGCGCCGAGCCGCGGGCGCCCGCGACCGGCGACGCGCTGCACCTCGCGCAGGTGGGCCCCGACCGTCATCGTCGGCGTGAACGCCCCGCCCGCGCCCTGCGGCGCGGTCCCGACGACCCGGCCGGCCAGCCCGCGGCGGCGGGCGCGTCGCGGCGCGCCGAGCAGGTCGACGCGCGTGCCGTCGGTCGTCTCCAGGACAGCCGAGCCCTCGACGCGCGTGCCGCGCGGCAGCGTGCCGGTGAGCGCCGCGACGACCGTCGACTTGCCCGCACCCGACGTCCCGAGCACGGCGTGGACCGTGCCGGGGACGAGGTCAAGGTCCACGCCGTCGAGTACGACGGCGTCGCCGTGAGCGATCGTGAGGCCGCGCACGCGGACGGTCGCGGCCGCATGCGCGTGCGGGTCGGTGCCGGGACCGCTGCCCGAGCCGGTGCCGCGGCCCGTCCTGGGCGCGGTGCCGGCGGTCGTCGTCGCGGTCGTGGTCGTGTCAGCCATGGTGGTCCTCCGTCCGTCCGGCGAGGCAGCCCGCGAGGCACAGCGTCACGGCGACGAGCAGCCCGGCGGGCGCGGCGAGCGTCCACCACGCGCCGGACAGCAGCGCCTGCTGCCCGAGGTCGAGCAGCGCCCCGAGAGACGGCTGGTGGGGCGGCAGTCCGAGGCCGAGGAACGTCAGCGTGGACTCGTGCCACACCGCGTGCGGGACGAGCAGGCCGAGCGCGACGGCGAGCTGTGCGGCGAGGCGGGGCGCTGCGTGGTGGCGCAGGACCTGCCGTCGCGTGAGCCCGAGCGACACGGCGGCCCGGTAGAAGTCGCGCGTGCCGAGCGCGAGGAGCTCGGCACGCACGAGCCGCGCCGTCTGCGTCCAGTGCGTCGCGGCGACGACGAGCACGATCGTCAGGAGCGACCCGCGCAGCGCCGCCGCGACGACGATGCCGAGCAGCAGGTGCGGCACCGCGTTGACGCCGTCCACGACGCGCATGCCCCAGCGGTCGAGGCGCCCGCCGACGAGCGCGCACGCCGCCCCCACGAGGTACCCGAGCACGACCGCTCCCGTCGCGCCCGCGAGCGCCGCGACGAGGGACACGCGCAGCCCGTGCGCGCCGCGCACGAGGAGGTCACGGCCGGCGAGGTCGGTGCCGAACGGGTGCGCGAGCGAGGGCGGTGTGGGCCCGGTCGCGTAGTCGACGCGGTCGAGGTCGACCGGCACGAGGACCGGGACGAGCAGCGCGTAGAGCACGAGGACGACGAGCCCGGCCGCCGCGACGACGCGGCCGGCGGGCAGGGCGCGCGGCCGGGCGGCGGTGATCACGCCCACGGGGCGTGGCCGGATCGCCGGGCGTGCCGGGGCGTACGGGTCAGAGCGCATCGGGGTCCGTCCTCGGGTCGATCCGGACAAGGGCGAGGTCGGCGAGGAGGCCGCCGAGCAGCGCGACCCCCGTGAGGAGCACGGTGGCCGCGGCGAGCAGTGCGAAGTCCTGCGCGAGGGCCGCCTGCACGAGGCCCTGGCCCAGGCCCGGCCAGCCGAACACCTGCTCCACGAGCACCGACCCGGCGACGACCTCGGGCAGGCGGGCACCCGCGATCGCGAGCGTCGGCACCGCCGCGCCGGGCAGGACGTGGCGGGCGAGGACGCGCCGCTCCGGCACGCCGCGCAGGCGCGCGGCCTCGGTCGAGGTGGTGCGCAGCTGGTCGGTGGTCGCGCGGTGCAGGTGCAGCGCGATCCACGGCAGCTGCGACAGTGCGACCGCGAGCACGGGGAGCACCAGGTGACGCCCGACCTGCGCGGCGGTGACCGGCGCGCCCGGGTCGGTGAGGCCGCCCGCGGGCAGCCACCCGAGACCGAGGGACAGCACGGCCATGAGGGTCGTGGCCACGAGAAAGGACGGCACCGCCGACAGCGCCCACAGGCCGCCGGCGAGGACGCGCGCGAGCACGCCGTGCGGCCGCAGCGCGGCGACGAGCGCGAGCACCACGCCGAGGACCGCGGCGAGCGCGAGCCCGAGAACCATGAGCAGCAGCGTCCAGGGCAGCCGCGCCGCGACGACGGCCCCGACGTCAGCGCGCACCGACGTCGACCACCCGAGATCGCCGCCGGGGGCGCCGACCACCCATTCCCACCACGACGCGAGCCAGTGCCGGTCGCCGAGGAGGCCCTCGACGCCCTGCCGGGCCGCGGCGCCCGCGAACTCGTCGCGCGCGCCGAGGAACGACGCCGCGGCGTCCGTGGGCGAGACCGCGGCGAGCGCGAACACGGCCAGGCTGATGACGACGACGAGCGGCAGGGCCCACGCGAGGCGCCGGCCGGCGAGCCGGAGCGCGGCGGACGCGCGGGAGCCGGTCGTGCGGGAGCCGGTCGTGCGCGCGCCCGGCGGTGGCGCGGCGTCCTGGAGCGTCGTCATCGCGCCGTCCACTCCTGCACGTTCCACCACGGGCCCCACGCGACGCCGTGCTCGTGCGGCTCGACGACCGGCACGACGCCGTCCCACGCGTCGAGCCCGCGCGCGACGTAGGTGTGCTCGAGCGCGAACACGGTGACCATCGGCGGGTCGGCGATCAGCCGGGCCTGCAGCTCGCGGTACGTCGCGGCGCGCGCGGCGGCGTCGGGCTCGCGCCGCGCGGTGTCGAGGAGGGCGTCCACCTGGGGGTCGGCGTACATGGACGGGTTCGAGTACGCGTCGTCCTCGTCGTAGGGGGCGAACGCGGAGTGCAGCACGCGGTACACCTGCGGGTCGGGGTCGTACGGCATGTCCCCGCCGCCGAGGACGAACGCCTTGTCCCGCATGCCGGCGACGGCCTGCGGCCGGTCGACGCCCTCAAGGCGCACCTCGACGCCGACCTGCGCCATGTCGGACGCGAAGGCCTGGGCGACGTCGCGGCGCAGCGTGTCGTCCGCGAAGTACATGAGGTCGAACGCGAGCGGCACGCCGTCCTTGGCCCGGACGCGGCCCGGACCCGCCGTCCAGCCGGCGGCGTCGAGCAGCGCGGCGGCGCCGTCGGGGTCGTGCTCGAACGCGGCGTCGGGCGACCATGCGTCCCCCTGCGCGGGCGTGAACGGGGTCGACACCGCCACGCCGTCGCCCTGGAGGATGCCCTCGACCATGGCGTCGCGGTCGGTCGCGAGGTTGAGGGCGACCCGCACACGGGCGTCGGCGAAGAACGGCAGGGTGCTCGGCAAGGAGATCGCGCGGAAGTCGGCGGACGGGTTCGTCACGACCTCGATCCCGTCGGCGCCGTCGAGCGACGCGGCGGTCAGGGGCGAGAGCTGCGCGCCGTCGACCTCGCCCGACCGGACCCGCTGGGCGCGCGCCGTCTCGTCCGGGACGAAGACGAGGTGGATCGTCGTGACCTGCGCCGTCCCTCCCCACCAGTCGTCGCGCGCTGCGAGTGTGAGCGAGTCGCCGCGGCGCCACTCGGCGACCTCGTACGGGCCCGTCCCGACGGGCTCGGAGGCGAGCGCCGAGTCGGCGACGGACGCCCCGAGGGCCTCGGCCGCCGGCACGCCGAGCGTGAGGCGCGCGGGCAGGCCGGCGTACGGGTACGACAGCTCGAAGACGACGGTCGTCGGGTCCGGCGCCGTGACGGACTCGACCATCTCGTAGTCCGTGGCGAGCGGCGAGCCGTAGGCGGGGTCGCGCACGGCCGTGTACGCCGCCACGACGTCCTGCGCGTCGAACGCCGTCCCGTCGGAGAAGGTGACGTCCTCGCGCAGCGTCACGGTCCACGTCGTCAGGTCCTCGTCCGGCGTGGGCATCGCGCTCGCCAGCCCCGGCTCGAGCACCCCGTCCGCCCCGACCCGCACCAGGCCGTCGTACATCTTCCCCGTGATCCCGAGCGGCTGCTCGAGGGGGTTGAGCGTCGTGTACTCGGCCGACTCGGCGAGCGCGAGCGTCGACGACGCCGGCGCGGACGCCGGCGCGGGCGAGCCGCCGGAGCACCCGGCGAGCACGAGACCGAGCACGACGGCGGCGGGCACGGCGCCCGCGCGAGCGAGGCGGGGCGCGGAGGGACCGCCGTGGGTGGTGACGCGGAACGGGGCGGGACGGTGCGGCACGGGCGGCTCCGGCTTCTCGGTGCGGGTCGGGGTGCGTCGGACGGTGACGTCAGGAGACGCGGATGCGGGGGTCGGCGACGCTCTGCAGCACGTCGGCCACGGTGTTGACCGTGACGTACAGGGCTCCGAGCACGAACGTCACGCCGGCGATGGCCGGGAAGTCGGACACCGGGAGCGACGCCGCGAGGTACGAACCGAGGCCGCCCCACGTGAACACGCCCTCGACGAGCAGCACGCCGCCGAACATAAAGCCGAGCTGCAGCGCGCTCATGGACAGCGCGGCGTTGACGGAGTTGCGCAGCACGTGCCGCACTAGGACCTGCGGCTCGGTCAGCCCCTTGGACGTCGCGGTGCGGACGAAGTCGGAGCCGAGCGTCTCGGTGAGGCTGGAGCGCAGGACGCGGCCGATCGCGAGCGCCGGACCGACGGCCAGGGCGAGGGCCGGCAGGGCCAGGTGCTGCAGCGCGTCACCGGCCGCGGCGAGGTCGCCCGCGAGCAGGGAGTCGAGCAGCGTCATGCCGGTCGGTCCGTCCGTCACGCCGCCACGACCGGAGGCTGGCAGCCAACCGAGCAGCTGGTAGAAGACGACGAGACCCACGAGGCCAAGGAGGAAGGTCGGTGCCGTCGAGCCGACGAACAGCAGCCCGCGGAACGGGCCCGCGAGCGGCCAGCGCAGGAGGCTCGAGACGGCGAACAGGACGCCCAGCACGAGCGCCACGACGAACGCGAAGAGGACGAGCTCGACGGTCGCCGGCAGATAGGTCGCGATGTCGGTGGTGACGTCGCGGTGGGTGCGGAACGACGTCCCCATGTCCCCCGTCACGAGACCGCCGAGATAGGCCAGGTACCGCTCGACCGGTGGGCGGTCCAGGCCGAGCCGCTCGCGCGCGGCGGCGATCGCCTCCGGCGATGCGTTGCCGCCGATGGTCGCGGCGACCGGGTCCGCATCGGAGATCTCCTGAAGGAGGAACAGAACCAGGGACAGGACCAGCAGCAGGCCCGCGAGCGAGAGCAGGCGGAAGCCGAGGAAGCGCAGACGCACCATGACGGTCACCTCCGGACGAGCCGGTTGCGCACAGCGTCCCCGGCAAGGTTCGAGAGCAGGCTGAGGAGCATGACGACGAGGCCGGGGATGAGCGGGATCCACCAGGCGTCGAGGATCTCGACGAGGTTGCGCGAGGTGTCGGCGCCGAGCTCGGGCGCGGGTGCCGGCTGGCCCAGGCCGAGGAACGACAGGGACGCGAGCGTCATGACGACGTTTCCGATGTCGAGCGACGCGGTGACGACCGCGGTCGGCACGACGCCCGGCAGCACGTGCCGCCACATGACCCGGAACCAGCCCGCCCCGGCGAGGCGTGCGGCCTCGACGTGGGGCCGGGCGACGAGCGCACGGACCTCGCCGCGCACGATGCGGGCGTAGTACGGCCACCACACGACAAGCACGGCGAGCACGGTGTTCGTCAGGCCCGGGCCCAGGGCGGCGGACACGGCGACCGCGACGAGCATCGAGGGCAGGGACAGGAAGACGTCGGTGGTGCGCATGAGCAGCGCGTCGACCCAGCCGCCGAACATGCCCGCGACGACCCCGACGACCGAGCCGATGACGAGGCCGAGCGCGGTGACGAGCACCGACAGGAGCCACGATGTCTGCAGCCCGGCGAGGACGCGCGAGAGCGTGTCGCGGCCGATGGCGTCGGTGCCGAGTAGGTGCCCCTCGCTGAGGGGCGGCAGCTTCGGCATCCCGACGGGCTGGACCGGGTCGTAGGGCGCGAGCAGCGGCGAGACGACCGACAGGAGCGTGATCCCCACGAGCAGCGCGATGAGCGTCCAGTCCACGACCGTCGCCGCGCGCCCACTGCGGGCGAACGAGCGCCGGCGGGACAGACCCCACCGGCGCGGGGCAGGCCCCGGAGAGGCCGGCGCCACGGGTTCGGGCGTCACGGGACCGTGGGGCGGGGCGGCGGCGGTCGTGCCGCCGCGAGCGAGGGTGTCGGTCATCGGGCCGCCCCCGTCCGCACGCACGCGACCTCGTGCCGCGCGACGTCGCTCGTCGGGCGGCCGTCGACCGCCGCGAGCTGGATGCCGGTCACGGTGCTCGCACACTCCGCCAGGGCGACGGGGCACCGAGGGTGGAACGCGCACCCCGACGGCGGGTCGAGCGCGCTCGCGGGCTCCCCCGCGAGCGGGACGACGGTCCGGCCGGGCTGTGGCACGGCGTCGACGAGGGTGCGCGTGTACGGGTGCTGCGGGTCGGCGATGACGTCCTCGGCCCGGCCCAGCTCGACGATGCGCCCCAGGTACATCACGGCGATGCGGTCCCCGACGATGCGCGCCACGGCAAGGTCGTGGGTGACGAACATGACCGCGATGCCGAGGTCGCGCCGCAGCTCGTTGACGAGGTTGAGCACGTTCGCGGCGACGGACACGTCGAGCGCCGACGTCGGCTCGTCGCACAGCAGGATCTTGGGCGGCACGACGGTCGCCCGGGCGAGCGCGACACGCTGCCGCTGGCCGCCCGACAGCTCGCCCGGCCGCGCGTCCAGCACGGCGTCGGGCAGGCCGACCCGGTCGAGGATGGCGCGCACGCGCTCCTCGCGCTCCGGCCGGGCCGCGTCGCGCACGCGCTCGTGGAGCAGCTCGCGAACGGTCATCCACGGCGTGAGCGACGACCCGGCGTCCTGGAAGACCATCTGCACGTCGGTGCCCGACGGCCCGCGCAGCGACCCGGTGAACCGCTTCTCCAGGCCGCCGGCAACGCGCAGGAGCGTCGACTTGCCCGACCCCGACTCGCCGACGATCGCGACCGACTCCCCCGGCTGGAGGTCGAACGTCACGCCGCGCAGCGCGGCGAGGTCGGCCCTGCGGCCGCGCTCGTCGCGGACCTGAAAGGTGCACGCAACGTCGGCCGCAGCGACGAGCGGGGCGCCCGTCCCGACCTCCGGCAGCGGCGGCAGGGGGTCGAGTTCCTCGCGCCCGGCGGCGGTGGCGGCGACGCGCGCGGTCTCGAAGCACGCGACCTCGTGCCCGACGGCCGCCGCGGCACCGCCGTCGTCCTCTGCCGGGACGTGCGCGAGGACCGGGACGCCGGCCGAGCAGCCGTCCTGCCGGAAGGCGCAGCGAGCGGTGAACGGGCAGCCCTCATCCGCGGGCACCGTGGCGTGCACGGGCAGCGTCCACAGCGGGCGCGTCCGGTCGGAGTCGAGAGACAGGCGCGAGGCGAGGAGCCCGCGGGTGTACGGGTGGCGCGGCTGCTCGAGGACCTGGCGCGTGGACCCGGTCTCCACGACGCGGCCGCGGTACATGACGACGATGCGATCCGCGACCTGCGCGGCCACGCCCAGGTCGTGGGTGATGAGCACGATCGAGCAGCCGAGCTCGTCCCGCATGGAGCCGAGCAGGTCCAGCACCTGCGCCTGCACGGTGACGTCCAGCGCCGTCGTCGGCTCGTCCGCGACCAGGAGCTTCGGGCCGCCCGCGACGGCCATCGCGATCATCACCCGCTGCCGCAGGCCGCCGGACAGCTCGTGCGGGAACGAGCGGTAGCGGCGCTCGGGCTGCGGGATGCCGACGGCACGCATGAGCCGGACCGCTTCCTCGGCGGACCCCGCCTTCTCCGCCACCTGGCGACCGACGTGCATCGTGGGGTTGAGCGACGTCATCGGGTCCTGGAACACGACGCCGAGGTGCGTGCGTCGCACCTCGCGCAGCTCGGCGTCGCTCGCGGTGCGCAGGTCGAGGCCAGCGGCCTGCAGGTCGCCCTCGACGACGGGGCGCGACGTCGCCGGGAGCAGGCCCAACAGGGCCTGGCTCATGACGGACTTGCCGGAGCCCGACTCGCCAACCACGCCGACGATCTCGCCGCGGCCGATCTCGAGGTCGATGCCGTGGAGCACCTGGGTGCGGACCCCGTTGCGCTCGAGGCTCACGCGCAGCCCGCCCAGGCGAGCGACGGGGCCGTCTTCGGACGCGGGCGCGGTCGGTGTCTCGGGACGAGGCGGTGCTGCAGTCTCCATCTAACCGCTCCTTCGTGCTGGGGGACGGGTCGCCCGGCGTCCGCCGAGGATGACCCGTCGGAGTCTCGGGAATACTTCGCGGGTGTTTCCGGACGGTTGCCCGGGGTATGGGTGGTGTCAGGGGGCGGGGACCGGGTCGCCGGAGCGGCGATCCGCGTCGGCGGTGGGCACCTCGTCGTCCGGCGGCGTCTCGTCGTCCCGCGCGTCGAGCGCCGTCGTCTGCGCGAGGCGCTGCCGGCGGGTGCGGGCTGTGAGGCCGAGGAGGACGGACACGACGAGCGCGAGCGCGCCGGAGCCGAGCCACAGCGCCGTCGAGCCGAAGGTGTCGAGCACGAACCCACCGGCGACGGGCCCGACCGCGAGCGCGAGGGAGTGCGTCAACCCGTACACGCCCTGGTAGCGGCCGCGCCGCGCCGGGTCGGCGAGGTCGGCCGTCATCGACTGGGCCTGCGGGTGCGAGCCCATCTCGCCCAGCGTCCAGATCGCGACGGTCACGAAGTACATCGCGAGGGTCGTGGCGTACGCCTGGAGCCCCACGCCGACGGCGGTGACGCAGATCGCGGCGACGATCACGGTGTCGCGGGTCCAGCGGTTGAGGATGCGGGCGGTGGGCAGCTGCAGGAGGCACAGCAGGACGCCGTTGAGCGTCAGCAGCATGCCGTAGTGACTCGACGGGTGCCCCTGCTCGGTCATCACGAGCGGGAGCGTGCTCGTCGACTGCACGTAGACGACGGAGTACACGAACATCACGGCCGCGAAGATCATGAACGTCCTGTCGCCGAGCACGCTGAGCAGGCCGCCGCCTCGCCCGCCGTCGACGCGGCGCTGCGGGGCGCCCGCGGAGGCCGGAACGCGCTGCGTCTCCGGGACCTTGAGCAGAACGACCACCGTCGACACGAGGACCAGGCCGGCCTGCGCCCAGAACAGCAGCGCGAACGACGACTCGGCCATGAAGCCGGCCGCGAGCGGGCCGATGGCGTAGCCGAGGTTGACCGCCCAGTAGTTGTAGTTGAACGCGGTGCGCCGGTGCCGCGGGGCCACCAGGTCGCCGATCATCGTGCTGATGACTGGGCCCGCCGCGCCGTTGAACAGGCCGTAGACCGCCAGCAGGACGGCGATGATCAGCTTGCCCTCGACAAGCGGGATGACGACCAGCACGACGACGCTGAGCAGCTCGCTCCCGAGCAGGACGCGCCGTCGGCCGATGCGGTCGGCGAGCACCCCTCCCGCAAGGGAGCTGACAACGACACCGACGCCGTACGCGGCGACGACGAGCCCCGCCTCGGTCGCGGACATCCCGACCTGCGCCGTGAGGAAGATCGTCATGTACGGCACGACGAAGCGGCCGATCCACACAACGAGCTGGGCCGTCCACAGCCACCAGAACGTGGAGGGGAGGTCGCGCAGGCGGGTGTGTCCCGTGCTGCCGTCGACGGACGTGCGCATGCGCATCGCGGGCTCCTTGCTCTCGGGTCGCCACGGGCTCCCGAGGCGGAGTGGTCTGGACCGGGGCCGCCCCGCCACGACGGGCGGGGCGACCGGGCGTCACTCGGACGCAGCGTCGTCCACGGTGAGGGTCGCGAACGCGAGCGTCGCCGGGGCCGCGATGGAGTGGGACGCCTCGACGTTCCCGAGCCAACCCTGGGTCACCATGAAGTCGGTCGTCCGGGCGAACGTCGGGGCGCACATGGCCTCGTACGCGGCCTCGCCAGCGGCGAAGTACGTCTCGTCCGACCCCGTCGCGAGCGCCTCGGCCAGGAGCGCGGACGTCGCCTCATCGGTGCACTGAAGGTGGTTGAGGCCGCCGTCCGGGTCCCAGAACACGTGCCCGTGCATGTACGGGCTGTTGGAGTCCGGCCACGTCGACGGAGCGAGGAACACGTCGGGTGACTCGGCCGGGTTCTCATAGAACGAGCCGAAGACCTCCGACGATTGGTGCGCCGTCACGGTGGCGTCGAGGCCGAGCGCCTGCAGCTGCGCCGCGACGATGTTCGCCATCTGCTCGGCGTCCGTGCCACCGGCGCTGTGGCCAATCTGGATCTCGGTGCCGGCGGGCAGCGTCTCGACCCAGGCGGCGAGCGCCTCGGGGTCGTGCACGAGCTCACGCTGGTCCAGGTCCGTCGGCAGCGACCCCGTCGGGTAGTACCCCGGGGACACCTCGGAGCTCACGCCGGAGACCTGCTCGACGAGGGTCTCCCAGTCGATGCCCTCGAACAGCGCGGTGCGGGCCTCGGCGGTCTCAAGCAACGGCCGGTTCGGGTTGAAGTACGCGACACCGACCTGGAACGACGGGAGCGGGTACGCCTCGAGCGTGTCGGACTCGAGGTAGCCGTCGCGCGACGCGGTCGGTACCCCGGACAGCAGCGCGTGCAGGTCGCCGTTCTCGAGCTCGAGCTGCATCGCCGAGATCTCCGTGTAGACGGGGAGCTCGACCGTCGTGAACTCCGGGTCGAGGTCGCCCCAGTAGTCCTCGAAGTACGTGAGCTCGTACCCCTCGCCCACCGCCGCCTCGGTCAACTCGTACGGCCCCGTGCCGGCGTCATGCGTCGACAGGTACTCCTGCGCGAAGTCGTCGCCCGCCTGCTCCGCGAGGACCGTGGGGCTGAGCATCCGCGGGCCGTACGGCGACGCCAAATAGTCGAGGAACGCGGAGTTCGGCTCCGCCAGCACAACCTTCACGGTGCTGGAGTCGATCTCCTCGACGTCCGCCACGCCCGCGACCATGTACGCCGGGCCGGCGTCGACCGCCGCTCGACGGTCGAACGACGCCTGGACGGCCGAGGAGTCGAACGGCGTGCCGTCGTGGAAGGTCACGCCCTCGCGCAAGACGAACGTGTACTCAGTGAAGTCCTCACTCACCTCCCACGACTCGGCGAGCAGCGGCGCGATGGTCGCCTCCTCGTGGTTGCCCGGCTCGTAGCGCACCAGACCCTCGTAGACGTTCGTCGTAATGGCCAGGCCGTTGCCCGAGTAGTACACGTCGGGGTCCGGCGGCTGCCCGATGTCGTTGAGGACGCCGAGCCGGAGCACGCCGTCGGTGGGCGCTCCCGGTCCGGAGGCACTGTCGGACCCGGAGCCGCCGCCCGCGCAAGCGGTGAGCAGCAGGGCGCTCGCGCCGAGCACCGCGGCAGTGCGCAGGGCCCGGGCGGGCACACGTGTCGTACGTCGCATCGTCAAGCTCCTTCGTCGTTCGAGGGTCCGGGGCGGGAGGGCTCCCGCGCCGCGGCAGGGAGGGGGGCGCAGGCGGTCAGCGCTCGCGGAAGACCTTGTTGCGGGGGTTGCCCTCGGCGTCGAGCCCGACGGCGTAGGGGTGGAGGTAGTCGGGCTCGGTGACGCCCTGGCGCCGCATGGCGATGCCGGTCATCGCCTCGCGGACGGCACGGTTCGCCAGGAGCGCGGTGATCTCGCCGCGGTCGTCGTAGGGCGGCGATACCTCGACGACGTCCATGCCGACGATGCCCACCTCCGCGGCGAGGCGACGGACCGCGGTGAGGACGTTGCCCGAGGTCAGGCCGCCGGGCTCCGGCGTGCCGGTGCCGGGGGCGAAGGCCGGGTCGGCGACGTCGATATCGAGCGAGATGTAGAGGTGGTCCGCCGAGTCGAGCGCCTCGTCGACCGCGCGCTCGAGGACCGTGTCGAAGCCGTCGCGGTTGATCTCGGCCATGAAGTGCGTGCGCATGTCGCGCTCGTCCATCCAGTCGAGCGTCTCCTGGTCGGGCCAGTAGCCGCGCAGGCCCACCTGGACGAAGTTCTTCCCCGGGACGGCGCCGGACTCGATGAGGTGGCGCATCGGGGTGCCGTGGGACGCGAGCGAGCCGGGAGAGTCGGGACCGGTGTCGGCGTGGGCGTCGAAGTGGACGATCCCGACCTTGCCGTGGCCGTAGTGGTCCGCGAGCGCCGTGGCGCACGGCCACGTGATGGCGTGGTCCCCGCCCAGGATGATGGGGATCGCGCCCGCGTCGACGACGGTCCCGACGAACTTGCGGATCCCCTCGAACGTCGCCGCTGTGTTGCCCACCTTGATCGGCGCGTCGCCGTAGTCACACATCTTCAGCTCGGCGAACGCGTCCACGTGCGTGTCCAGCGAGAAGTGCGCCCGCCCGTAGCCGCCCTTGTAGTCGCACGCCCGGATCGCGAGCGGGCCGTGGTTCGTGCCCGAGCGCCCGGTGGCCGTCGAGTCCCACGGCACGCCGAGCACCGCGACGTCGATCTCCCCCGCCCGCAGGTCCTCGGGCGTCAGGCACACGGGCAGCTTCGCGAACGTCTGGATGCCGGCGAACCCGCCCTCGGCCTTGCGGTTGACGAAGATCGGCCCCGGCGCGCGCCCCGTGTTGTAGTCGTCGACAGCGCCGTGCCCATCGAGGCCCTGACCAAGGCGGCGCGGCTGCTGCCAGAAGCCCTCGGGCCAGTGGTCGTGGTCGTGGTCGTGCGAGTGGTCGTGGCCCATGCGTCCTCGTGCTCCTCGTGCTGGTGTACGTCGGTCTGTGCGGCGGGATCTTGCGCGGCCGGCCCGTGGGCTCAGCGCTCGCGGAAGACCTTGGTGCGGCGGTTGCCCTCGGCGTCGAGCCCGACGGCGTAGGGGTGGAGGTAGTCGGGCTCCGTGAGGCCCCTGCGGCGCATCGCCGTGCCGGTGAGCGCCTCGCGGATCGCCCGGTTGGCGAGAAGCGCGGTGATCTCGCCGCGGTTGTCGTAGGGCGGGGACACCTCGACGACGTCCATGCCGACGATCCCCACCTCCGCCGAGAGCCGGCGCACGGCCGTCAGCACGTCGATCGACATGATCCCGCCGGCCACGGGCGTGCCCGTGCCGGGCGCGTACGCGGGGTCGGCGACGTCGATGTCGAGCGAGATGTACAGGTGGTCGGCCTGGTCCAGCGCCTCGTCCACCGCCCGCTCCAGGACCGTGTCGAAGCCGTCGCGGTCGATCTCGGCCATGAAGTGCGTGCGCATCTCGTGCGCGTCCATCCAGTCGAGGGTCTCCTGGTCGGGCCAGTAGCCGCGCAGGCCGACCTGGACGAAGTTGCGACCCGGGACGGCCCCGGAGTCGATGAGCTTGCGCATCGGGGTACCGTGCGACGCGAGTGACCCGTGCATGTCCTCGCCGACGTCGGCGTGGGCGTCGAAGTGGACGATGCCGACCTTGCCGTGGCCGTAGTGATCCGCGAGCGCCGTCGCAGCAGGCCACGTGATGGCGTGGTCGCCGCCCATGATCATCGGGATCGTGCCCGCGTCGACCACCGTGCCGACGAACTTGCGGATCGCCTCGAACGTCGCCGCTGTGTTGCCGACGTGGATCGGGGAGTCGCCGTAGTCGCACACGTTGAGAACCTCGAGCGGGTCGACGTGCACATCGAGGTGGTTGCCCGGGAACCCGTAGCCGCCCACATAGTCGCACTGCCGGATCGCAAGCGGGCCGTGGTTGGTCCCGGAGCGGCCACCCGCGGTCGAGTCCCACGGCACCCCGAGCACCGCGACGTCCATCTGACCGGCACGCAGGTCCTCGGGGGTCAGGCACACCGGCAACTTGGCGAACGTCTGGATGCCAGAGAAGCCGCCCTCCCCGCGACGGTTGACGTGGATCGGCCCCGGCGGGCGCCCGACGTTGAAGTCATCAACGGCGCCGTGCCCCTCGAGCCCCTCGCCGAGCCGGCGCGGCTGCTCCCAGAAGCCCTCGGGTGCGAGCGGGTGGTGGTGCGCGTGCCCGTGGTCGTGGCCCTGCTCCTCGTGCTGCGACATGCGGTGCCTCTCTCCGTCCCACGCCTGGCGGACGGTGCTCGGTTCGTCGGTGCGAACCTAGGAGAGTGACTAATCGTTTAGCCAGCGATTCGACGGCTGGAAACGGGAGTTTTACGCAGGGCCGGGACGGGACCCTCGAGCGTCACCTGTAGGTCGCCCGGCCGAAACGCCGGAGAAACGTTTAATCAGTGTCGGAGCAGGCACGCGGTCGACGCGCGATGGTGCACGACAGTCGGCACCGTGAGAACGGTGCCCGCTCCCGCGTGCGGGCCGCCGTCGTCCTCGAGCAGCTCGAGCAGCCGCTCAGCACACGCACGGCCGAGCGCAAGCGCGGGCAGCTCGACAGCGGTCACCGCGACGTCGCCGTCCGACAGCGCCGGGGTGTCCGCGCACGCGGCGAGGAGGACGTCGCGCCCGGGCTCGCGCCCGGCGGCGCGCAGCGCGGCGAGCGCGCCGAGCGCCTCCCAGCTCGAGGACGCGAGCACGAGGTCGACGTCCGGGCGCCCTGCGAGCACGGGTGCCAGACGATGGCGGTGGTCGTCGACCGCGACGTCGCCGAAGCGCGACTCGACCTGCACGGGCGCGAGGCCACGGTTCGCGCACCACGCAGCCACGGTGGATCGCAGGAGGTCGCCCCAGCCGGAGTTCGCGTCGGGTGCGACGAGCAGGGGGACGCGCGCCCCGCGGCGGGACGCGTCGTCGAGGATCTCGCGCACCGCCGCCGCGTGGTCCACCGCGACCACCGCGCTCGGCGGCAGCCCGGCCGGCAGGTGCTCGCCCGCAACCACGGGCAGGCGCGATTCCATGAGCTCGCGGGCGCGGGTGTCGTCGGAGATCGGGTCCGTGACGATCACGCCGTCGACACGAGGCGCAGTGCGGCGCGGCTCCGCCGTGTTCGAGCTGAGCACCGCGACATCGTGGTCGTGCGCATGCGCGGCCTCGATGGTCCCGGCGAGGAAGTCGCGGAAATACGACGTGCCAAGGGCCTGGGCGGCGTTCTGATGGTGCACGCCGATCGCGTGCGTGCGGCCGGTACGCAGCCCGCGGGCAAGGGCGTTGGGCACGTAGCCGAGCGTCTCGGCCGACCGGCCGACGCGCTCGCGAGTCGCGCTCGTCATCCGGCCGCGGCCCGCGAGAGCTTGGGACGCCGTCGCTACGGACACGCCAGCGTGGGCGGCGACCTCCCGGAGGGTCACCGCACGTGGACCGCCCTGCCGCACCGCCGTCATACGCGCACCCTAGCTGTACCTGACCACAAAGGTTGTTGCAGCCGGCTGGCCAATGAAAGCCCGACGAGGGGCGGTGACGACGTCGTTTCGTACTCGACGCGGATGCCAGGACGAGATCCGGCTGTGTATTGAACTGTAGGGATCTGTTGCGGGTTCACAACAAATGCCTACAGTCTTGAACCATGGACCTGGTCAGCAACCCCTACACGCCGTCCGCCGGTCGGCGCCCCCTCGAGCTCGCCGGCCGCGACCGCGAGCTCGACGAGATGCGCGTCCTCGTCGCCCGCGCGCGGGTCGGCACCACCGGGCGCGGCCTCGTCCTGAGCGGGCTGCGCGGCGTCGGCAAAACCGTCCTCCTGCGCGAGCTGCACGCGATCGCGGACGACGCGGGCTGGCTCACCTCCGAGATCGAGGGCTCGCGATTCACCGGCGCGAAGGCGCGCTCTCGGGCGACCCTCGCTCGTGACCTCGTCGCCAGTGCCCGGCGGCTGCGCTCGCGCACCACGGTGCTCACCGACAAACTCCGCAGCGCACTCGAGACGATCGGCGCGTTCTCGCTCAAGCTCGGCGTCGCCGGCGTCGAGCTGGGCGTCGAGCGGCGCGAGGGGCGCGCTGACACTGGCGACCTCGGGTTCGACCTCGAGGAGCTCATCACCGACGCCGCACCAGCGCTGCGCGAGCAGGGCATCGGCATCGCCGTCTTCGTCGACGAGATGCAGGACCTCGACACCGAGATGCTCGGCGCGCTCCTCAGCGCCCAGCATCGCGCCGCGCAGCGCGACATCCCGTTCTATGTCGTCGGCGCCGGCCTGCCCAACCTCCCCGGGGTCCTGGCCGAGTCGAACTCGTACGCCGAGCGGCAGTTCGACTACCGCACGATCGCCGCCCTCTCCCCCGACGAAGCGCTCCAGGCGCTCGTCGCGCCCGCGGCCGCGCGCGGCGTCACCTACGAGCAGCGCGCCGCCCAGATCCTCATCCACGTCACCGACGGCTACCCCTACTTCATCCAGGTCTACGGCGACCAGGCATGGCGACTGTCGGTCGGCCCCCACACCATCACCTACACCGACGCGCTCGAGGCCCAAGCCGCCGGCACCGAGGCCCTCGACTTCGGATTCTTCACCTCCCGCTGGGAACGCGCGACCGACGCCGAGCGCCGCTTCATGCGCGCCATGGCACAGGACGACGGCCGCTCCGTCGCCAGCGAGGTCATGACCCGCGTCGGCATGCCGGGCACCTCCCCCGGCCCGTACCGCCGCAGCCTCATCGCCAAGGGGCTCATCTACTCCCCCGACCGCGGCCAGCTCGCGTTCACCGTGCCCCACATGGCCGACTACATCTCCAGGCGCCTCGACGACGACTGACCACCTCGTGTCCGAGGTAACCGCTAGCCTCCGTCGACATGCGCACCGAGGGGGCACTTACCCACCGCGTTGTACGCGTGTGCCTCGACGTCGACGCCCTCACCCCCTGCCAGCGCACGCTCCTCGACCGGCATGCCGGCACCGCTCGCGCCGTGTGAACTGGGGCCTGGCCGCCCACAACGCCCAGCAGGACGCGCTCATGGCGCACGTGCGCGCCGTCGCCCTCGAGCAGCCCGACGGCGACGGGACCGCGGCCGCCCGACGTCGGCCCGGTTCACGCGCACCGGTGGCCGCTGGTACATGTCCATCGTCGTCGCCCTCCCCGCCCCGGCCGCCGGCACCGTCCTCTCCCCCGCCGGCGCGCCCCGGGCCCGCCGACCCGACCCGCGCCCAGACCCGGGCCGGACTCGTCGGCGTCGACCTCGGCGTCAAGACGCTCGCCACGATGTCCGACGGCACGCTCGTCGCCAACGCCCGCCACGGCCGCGCCGCCGCGCGGCCGCCCGGCCCGGCTGCAGCGCCGCGCCGCACGCCAACAGGGCCCGCGCAAGGGCGTCGCCCCGTCGACGGGCTGGGTCAAGACCCAGCGCGCGATCGCGCGCCTCCAGCACGACACCGCCGCCCGCCGCCGCGGACGCGTCCACGAGCTCACCAAGACCCTCGCGGCCAGCTACGCCGCGGTCGCAATCGTGCCCACGAGGGCGACGGCGTCGCCCCCGGCGGCCTCGCACACCTCCGCGACCGCGTTGGCGAACGAGATCTTCGTCGCGAGGAACGCGTTCGCGGCCACCTTGGCGAGCTCCGCCGTCGCGAGGTCCGTCACGAGGCGCGGCACGTCGTCGGCGAGGAGCCGTGCGTACACCGCGTCGAGCCGCGCGACGAGCGCCTCTCCGCCGTCGTCGGGGACGCCGTAGACGAGCCGGTCGGGGTGCAGCGTGTCCGCCACCGCGTGACCCTCGCGGAGGAACTCCGGGTTCCACGCGAGGCCGACGCCGTCGGGGAGCCCGGCAGCGAGCCGCGCGGCGGTCCCCACGGGCACCGTCGACTTGCCGACGACGACCGACCCCGGCCGCAGGTGGGGCCGCAGGGCTGCGAGCGCCGCCTCGAGCTGCTGGAGGTCGGCGACCCCGCTGCCGGCCGACTGCGGCGTGCCGACGCACAGGAAGTGCACCTCGGCCGCCGCGGCGTCCGCGGCGTCGGTCGAGAAGCGCAGAGCGCCCGGTCCTCCGGTCCCCGCGAGCAGCGCCGTGAGGCCGGGCTCGAAGAACGGAGCGCGTCCCTCGGCGAGCGCCGCCACGCGTGCCGCGTCCACGTCGATCCCCACCACGTCGTGGCCCAGGCGCGCCATGGCCGCCGCGTGCACCGCCCCGAGGTAGCCGCAGCCGTGCACCGAGACCTTCATGCCGACGCCCCTCGGCCCACCGCGGCCGCGACCTCGGCGCCGCCGTCCTCCGCGCGCAACCAGGCGACCGTGCGCGCGAGCCCCTCGGGCCACGGCGTCCGCGCCCGCCACCCGAGCAGCCGCTCCGCGAGCGCCGCGTCCGGCCGGCGGCGGCGCGGGTCGTCCTCCGGCAGGTCGACGTGCACGACCCCGGCGTCGCTCCCCGTCGCGGCGAGGACGTCCTCGGCCACCTGCCCCACGGTGAGCTCCGTCGGGTTCCCGAGGTTCACCAGACCGGGGTGGTCCGTCGCCGCGAACGCGAGGATCCCGTCGACGAGGTCGTCGACGTAGCACACCGAGCGGGTCTGGGACCCGTCTCCCGCGACCGTCAGGGGCTCGCCCGCGAGCGCCTGCCGCACGAACGTGGGGACCATGCGCCCGTCGTGCCCGCGCATGCGCGGTCCGTACGTGTTGAAGATCCGCACGATCCCCGCGTCGACCCCGCGGCTGCGCCGGTAGGCCGCCGTCGTCGCCTCGGCGAACCGCTTGGACTCGTCGTACACGCTGCGCGGGCCGACCGGGTTGACGTGACCCCAGTAGTCCTCGCGCTGCGGGTGGACCTCAGGGTCGCCGTAGACCTCGGACGTCGAGGCGAGGACGAACCGCGCACCCGCGCGCCCGGCGAGCTCGAGGGCGTGGCGCGTCCCGGCCGAGCCGACGAGCAGCGTCTCGAGCGGCAGGCGGAGGTAGTCGACGGGCGACGCGGGCGAGGCGAGGTGGAGCACGAGGTCCACCGGCTCGTCGCCGACGGCGTCCAGGCCCCGCGAGACGTCGGCCTCGACGAACGTGAACCGGGGCTCGTCGCGCAGCGCGGCGAGGTTGCCCAGGTCGCCGGTCGAGAGGTCGTCCACGCACACGACCTCGACGCCGTGCGCCACGAGCGCCTCGCACACGTGGCTCCCCACGAACCCGGCGCCGCCGGTCACCACCGCGCGTCGCGCGCGGGCCGCCACCCGCGCGGCGCCCGTCGTCGTCCCCGGCGTGTCGTCCATGTCGTCTCCTCGCGACGGCGCGCGGCCGACGCGGCTCGCGAGGACGCCGCCGGTCACGCTCGTGCCGACGGGCTCGCTGCTGGACCCGGGACGTCCACGCTCGCACGGGCCCCGGCGGCTCGCACGCGCTCCCCCCGCGTCCCGGTGCGCCCGGGCGGCCGGCGTACGGGAGCGAGCGGTGCGCACCCGTGGCACGGTGACCGCATGAACGCAGCCCCCGCACCCACGGAGCAGGCCACCGATCCCGACACCCGGCTCTCCCGGTCCGTCGGCGGAAAGCTCCTCTACCTGTTCATCCTCGGCGACATCCTCGGGGCCGGTGTCTACGCGCTGGTCGGCGAGATGGCGGGCGAGGTGGGCGGCGCGGTGTGGCTGCCGCTGCTCGTCGCGCTCGGCCTCGCCCTGCTCACCGCCGGCTCGTACGCGGAGCTCGTGACCAAGTACCCGCGTGCGGGCGGCGCCGCGGTCTTCGCGGACCGCGCGTTCCGCAGCCCGCTCGTGTCGTTCCTCGTCGGCTTCTCCATGCTCGCGGCGGGCGTGACGAGCGCGGCCGGCCTGTCGCTCGCCTTCGCGGGCGACTACTTCGCGACGTTCGTCGACGCGCCCGACCGGCTCGTCGCGGTCCTCTTCCTCGCGCTCGTCGCGGCGCTCAACGCGCGCGGCATCAAGGAGTCCCTGCGCGCCAACGTCGCCATGACGGCGATCGAGCTCTCCGGTCTCCTGCTCATCGTCGTGCTCGCCGTCGTGGTGCTCGGCCGCGGTGACGGCGAGCCGGGCCGCGTCACGCAGTTCGCCGAGGGCACGACGCCGGCGATCGCGGTGCTGGGGGCCGCGATCCTCGCGTACTACTCGTTCGTCGGGTTCGAGACGTCGGCCAACCTCGCGGAGGAGGTGCGCGACGTGCGCCGCACCTACCCGCGCGCGCTGTTCGGCGCGCTCGTCACGGCCGGCGTCGTCTACGTCGCCGTCGGCGTCGCGGCCGTCGCGGTCGTCGACCCGCAGTCGCTCGCCCGGTCCACGGGCCCGCTCCTCGAGGTCGTCGACGCCGAGGGCTCCGTCCCCGCGTGGGTGTTCTCCCTCGTCGCGCTCATCGCCGTGGCGAACGGCGCGCTCCTGACGATGATCATGGCGAGCCGCCTCGCGTACGGGATGGCCGAGCAGGACCTGCTCCCGACCGCGCTCGGGCGCGTGCTGCCCCGGCGCCGCACCCCGTGGGTCGCGATCGTCGTCACCACGGCGGTCGCGATGGGTCTCGTCTTCACGGGCGACGTCGCAGGCCTCGCGGAGACGGTGGTGCTGCTGCTCCTGCTCGTCTTCGCGGCGACGAACGTCGCGGTGCTCGTGCTGCGGCGCGAGAAGGTCGAGGAGCCGCACTTCCGCGTGATCACCGTGGTGCC
>Ga0164243_10001728_pt1 | contig 36640 bp, 30 predicted proteins | sample OricompcompostOP_FD_108781 | JGI IMG/M metagenome (GOLD analysis project Ga0164243, IMG submission 108781) | Organic Plus compost microbial communities from Emeryville, California, USA - Original compost - Organic plus compost (OP) | ecosystem: Engineered > Solid waste > Mixed feedstock >...
ATGGCCAAACGCCTGGCCGACATGGGCTGCGATTCCATCGCCATCAAGGACATGGCCGGCCTGCTCACGCCCTACGCCACCGGCGAGCTGGTGAAAACCCTGAAAAAAGAAGTGCCGCTGCCGCTGTTTCTGCACTCGCACGCCACCTCCGGGCTGGCGCCGATGTGCCAGCTGAAAGCGGTGGAAAACGGCGTCGATCACATCGACTGCGCGATTTCCGCCTTCGCCAACGGCACCAGCCATCCGGCCACCGAGAGCATGGTGGCGGCGCTGCGCGGCGGCGATCGCGACACCGGCCTCGATCTGCAGAAACTCCAGGAGATCGCCCAATACTTCTGGGAGGTGCGCAAGAAATATCATCAGTTCGAAAGCGAATTCACCCGCGAGGACGTGGGCGTGCTGATCAATCAGGTGCCGGGCGGCATGATGTCCAACCTCGCCAATCAGCTGCGCGAACAGGGCGCGCTGGATCGCATCAACGATGTGTTCGCGGAAATTCCGGCGGTGCGCGCCGATCTCGGCTACCCGCCGCTGGTGACGCCGACCTCGCAGATCGTCGGCACCCAGGCGGTGATGAATATCCTGGCCGGCGAGCGCTACAAAACCATCACCAACGAAGTGAAACGCTATCTGCTCGGCCACTACGGCGCCGCGCCCGGCAAGGTCAACGAGGAACTGCGCCATCTGGCGGTGGGCAACGAGGAAGTGATCGACGTGCGCCCGGCCGACCTGCTGCCGGCGGAGCTGCACAAGCTGCGCGAACAGATCGGCGAGCTGGCGAAAAACGAAGAGGATGTGCTGACCTTCGCCATGTTCCCGGACATCGGCCGCGCCTTCCTGGAGCAGCGCGCGGCGGGCACGCTGCAACCGGAACCGCTGATGCCGTTCGAGCGGCGCCAGAACAAGGAAACCGGCTCCGGCACCGTGCCCACCGAATTCTCCATCGACGTGCACGGCGAAACCTATCAGGTGGCGATCACCGGCGTCGGCATCAAGGGCCAGGGCAAACGCCATTTCTACCTGACCCTGGACGGCATGCCCGAGGAAGTGGTGTTCGAATCGCTGAACGAATACGCGGCGGAGGGTAAAAAAGCCGGTCGCAAACAGGCCAGCAAGCAGGGCCATGTCACCACCAACATGCCGGGCAATATCGTCGCCGTGCTGGTGCAGGAAGGCGACAGCGTGCGCGCCGGCCAGCCGGTGCTGGTGACCGAGGCGATGAAAATGGAAGCGGAGGTGCAGGCGCCGATCAGCGGCAAGGTCGCCGGTATTTTCGTTGCCAAGGGCGATCGCGTCACACCCGGCGAGGTGCTGATCGAAATCGCGCCGGCCTGAGCCGGCCGCCCCTTCCGATTCATGCCGGCGCGCGGGCGCCGGCATCGTCCTTTGAAAACCGGAAAATCCATCCGCGACTCTTCCCTGACAGACGGCCTGCGGCCATCGCGCGCCCGACCGCCGCCGGGCGGATGAAAAGCGATGAGGCGGCAGCCCGCCCAAATCGCATTTTCAAGTGCGCGGCATGACCTTCGCGCCAACCGTGTTTAAAATTGCGTACCGCCCCGCTGCGTGCAACAGCCATAACAGCGCAGACGTCGGGCTTCGATAAAAAACAGTGCGGCACCGTCACCCGCAACGGACGGCCCCGGTGCCCCACGCCGACACGATAATCATAACGGCGAGGAGTTCATCGATGAGTTTTCTGATTGCGGTGGCGGCGCTGCTGTTGCTCATGCTGGCCGCCTATCGCGGCCTCAGCGTGATCGTGTTCGCGCCGCTCATCGCCATGCTGGCGGTTTTCGTCACCGATCCCGGCATCGTGCCGGCGGTGTTCAGCGGGTTGTTCCTGGAAAAGATGAGCGGTTTCATCAAGGCGTATTTCCCGGTGTTCCTGCTCGGCGCCCTGTTCGGCAAGCTGGTGGAGCTGGCCGGTTTTTCGCAGACCATCACCCGCGCCGTGATCCGCCTGGTCGGACCTGAGCGGGTGGTGCTCGCCATCGTGCTGGTCACCGCCCTGCTCACCTACGGCGGCGTGTCGGTGTACGTGGTGGCCTTCGCCGTGTATCCCTTCGCCGCCGACCTGTTCCGCCAGGCCGATCTGCCCAAGCGCCTGATTCCGGCCAGCATCGCCCTGGGCGCGCTCACCTTCGCCATGGACGCGCTGCCCGGCTCGCCGCAGATTCAGAACATCATCCCCTCCACCTTCTTCAACACCGACGCCTGGGCGGCGCCGCTGCTCGGCCTGTGCGGCGGGCTGTTCGTATTCATCGCCGGCATGGCCTATCTGCAATGGCGCTGTCGGCGCGCCCGGGCCGCGGGCGAGGGTTACGGCGATCACCACCTCAACGAGCCGAGCGCGCCCCTCGATGACAATGCGCGCGGTTCGCTGCTGGTGGCGCTGCTGCCGCTGGTGGCGGTGGTGGCGTGCAACCTGGCGCTCACCCGCCTGATTCCGCAGTTCTACGACGCCACCGTCGAGGTCGGCATGGCCGGCCTCGAACAACCGCTGACGGTGAGCGTGCCGGTGGCGGTGTGGGCGATCCTCGGCGCGCTGCTGATCGGCATCGCCCTGGTCCTGCTGCTGGCGTTCGGCCCGATCCGGCGCCAGTTCAGCGAGGGCTGCCGGGCCGCGGTCGGCGGCGCCATGCTCGCCACCCTCAACACCGCCTCCGAATACGGCTTCGGCGCGGTGATGGCGGCGCTGCCGGGTTTCATCGCGATCAAGAACGCGCTGGCGGCGATTCCCAACCCGCTGGTCAACGAGGCGATCACCGTCACCACCCTGGCCGCCATCACCGGCTCCGCCTCCGGTGGCCTCAGCATCGCGCTGGCGGCGATGTCCGAGCAGTTCCTCGCCGCCGGCAGCGCCGCCCATATTCCGCCGGAGGTGCTGCACCGGGTGGCCGCCATGGCCAGCGGCGGCATGGATACCCTGCCCCACAACGGCGCCATCATCACCCTGCTGGCGGTCACCGGCCTGACCCATCGCCAGTCCTACGGCGATATTTTCGCCATCACCGGCCTGAAGACGGTGGCGGTATTCTTCGTGATCGCCGTCTACTATCTGACCGGCATCGTCTGACCCGGTGGCCGTCGTGACTTATCCTGTCGAGCATCCCAACAACAAACACCGGGCCGCCCCCTTGTCCGAGCCATCCGCCACCGCCGCCCTCCAACCGGCCGGGTTGTATCCCGCCCTGCTGCTGGGGCTGTTCGCGCTGTTGTGGCTGGCGCTGGCGATCGCGCCGCTCGATCGCGGCGACTGGCTGCTGGAGAATGTGCTGCCGGTGCTGGCGCTGCCATTGCTGATCCTCGGCTACCGCCGCCTGCATTTCTCGCATTTCGCCTGCAGCTGCATGTTCGCGTTCGCCGCGCTGCACGCCATCGGCGCCCACTACACCTACGCCCTGGTGCCGTACGATGCGTGGTTCCAGGCGCTCACCGGCCACTCCCTGGACGCGCTGCTGGACCTGTCGCGCAACAGCTTCGACCGGCTGGTCCACTTCCTGTACGGGTTCTTGCTGTTTCCGCTGTTCCGGGAGCTGTTCGAGGCCAAGGTCGGCATGGCCGGCTTCTGGCGCTACCTGATCCCGGCCGCGTTCCTGTGCTCCCACGCCGGCATTTACGAGGTGATCGAATGGCTCGCGGCCGAATGGTTCGGCGGCGATCTCGGCGTCGCCTATCTCGGCACCCAGGGCGATGTCTGGGATGCGCAGAAGGATATGGCCATGGCCTTCGCCGGCACCACGCTGGCGGTGGCGATCCAGTTGCTGCGCGATGCACGGTGTCGGCGTCGCGGCTGAGCATGGCGCCCAAATCAAGGCTATAATCGCCCCCTTTCGGCCCGACACGGGCAGCGCCGTTTGCGGCGCGCCGGCCAGCCCGGCGCGCGCGTCCACCTTTTAGTCAGAGGCAGTTCAATGAACCCACGGGTTGGCGTCATCATGGGCTCGAAGTCCGACTGGGCGACTCTCAGCCACACCGCGGCCATGCTCGAACAGCTGGGCATTCCCTTCGAAACGAAGGTGGTATCGGCGCACCGCACGCCGGACCTGCTGTTCGACTACGCCGCCGGCGCCGCCGGTCGCGGCATCGAGGTGATCATCGCCGGCGCCGGCGGCGCCGCCCACCTGCCCGGCATGTGCGCCGCCAAGACCCACCTGCCGGTGCTGGGCGTGCCGGTGCAGTCGGCGGTGCTGAACGGCGTCGATTCACTGCTCTCCATCGTGCAGATGCCGGCCGGCGTGCCGGTGGCGACGCTGGCGATCGGCAAGGCCGGCGCCATCAACGCCGCCCTGCTCGCCGCCAGCATTCTCGGCAACAAATATCCCGACTGCGCGCGCCGACTCCAGGAGTTCCGCGAGCAACAAACCCGGGCCGTGCTCGACAACCCCGATCCGCGCCCGCAGCAAGAGCCCTCGGTATGAAAATCGGTATCATCGGCGGCGGCCAGCTCGGCCGCATGCTGGCCCTGGCCGGACACCCGCTCGGCCTGCAATTCGTGTTTCTCGACCCGGCCCCCGATGCCTGCGCCGGCGTGCTCGGCGAACATCTGTGCGCCGATTATTCCGACCGCGACCACCTGCGCATGCTGGCCGACGAGGTCGATCTGGTCACCTTCGAATTCGAAAACGCGCCGGCCGAAACCATCGCCTTCCTGTCCCAGTTCGTGCCGGTCTATCCCGGCGCGCCGGCGCTGCGCACCGCGCGCGACCGCTGGCTGGAAAAAAACCTGTTCCGCGAGCTGGGCATTCCCACGGCGAGTTTCGCCAATATCGAATCGCAGGCGGATCTCGACGCCCAGGCCGGTGCCATCGGCCTGCCGGCGATCCTGAAAACCCGCCAGCTCGGTTACGACGGCAAGGGCCAGAAACTGCTGCGCGAACGGGCCGATCTCGACGGCGCCTTCGCCGCGCTCGGCAATGTGCCGTGCCTGCTCGAGGGTTTCGTGCAATTCAGCGGCGAGGTGTCGCTGCTCGCGGTGCGCGGCAGAAGCGGCGAAACACGGTTCTATCCGCTGGTGCACAACCGCCATCGCGACGGCATCCTGCGCCTGTCGGTGGCCAGCGACGATCATCCGTTGCAGGCCCTGGCCGAGGATTACGCGCGCCGGGTGCTGGCCAGACTGGACTACGTCGGCGTGCTCGCCTTCGAATTCTTCGAGGTGGACGGCGGCCTCGTCGCCAACGAAATCGCGCCGCGGGTGCACAACTCCGGGCACTGGACCATCGAAGGCGCCGAGTGCAGCCAGTTCGAAAACCATCTGCGCGCGGTGGCCGGTCTGCCGCTGGGTTCCACTGCCAAGGTGCAGCACAGCGCGATGGTCAATTTCATCGGCGAAACACCGCCCTTGGCGCAACTGGCCGCGATCGAAAACTGCCACCCGCATTTTTACGGCAAGGCGTTCAAACCCGGGCGCAAGGTCGGCCACGCCACGCTGCGCTGCCTTGACAAAACCGCGCTGGAAACCGCGATCTGCGAGGTGGAAGCCCTGCTCGCGCCCTGATCGCGCCCAACTCACGAGGCCGACATGGAACTGACCCTGGTCATCGCCAATAAAAATTATTCGTCCTGGTCGCTGCGCGCCTGGCTGATGCTCAAACAGACCGGCGCGCCGTTTCGCGAACTTCAGGTGCCGCTGGGGCAGCCGGATACACCGGCGCTGATCCGCCGCCATTCGCCCTCGGCGCTCGCGCCGGCGCTGCTGGACGGCGATCTCACGGTGTGGGATTCGCTGGCGATCGGTGAATATCTGCATGAAAAATTTCCCGCCGCGCAACTCTGGCCGCAGGCGCCGGCGGAACGCGCGCGCGCCCGCTCGCTGAGCGCGGAGATGCACGCGGGCTTCAGCGCCCTGCGCCAGAACCTGCCGTTCAATGCCCGCGGCCATTATCCGGGGCGGCCGGTCAGCGCCGAATGCCGGGCCAATATCGAGCGCGTCTGCGCGATCTGGCGCGAATGCCGCGAGCGCTCCGGCGGCCCGTTCCTGTTCGGCCACAGCGGCATCGCCGACGCCATGTACGCGCCGGTGGCGCTGCGTTTTCGCACCTACGACATCGCGCTGGCGCCGGAGGCGGAAGATTACGTCGCCCTGCTGACCCGGCAGGACGCGATTCAGGATTGGCTGCGGGCCGCGCGCGAGGAATCCGCGCGTATCGAAAAATACGAACCCGCGCCGCTTTGAGCGCGCGCTTCACCGGGAAAAATATCGGCACGGCGATGCCGGCGCGCCAGCACAACGCGACATATTCCCAAACACCATAACCTGATTCTTAAAAAATATTTTTTTAATCGATATCCGCTCTGTACCCTGTGCGTCCACACGATATCCGCTTCGCGGCCTGGGTTGGATCGCCGATGACTGTTCCCGACAAGACTTTTTCCGATAAAAAAGCCGCCGACAATCAGAACCCGCGCCCGGCCATCGACGATGTGCTCGATCAGATCGCGAGCGCGGTGCACCACATCCGTTATGGATCGATCGAACTGACCATCCACGACGGCCGTGTCGTGCAGATCGAAACCCGGGCCAAAACCCGTTTCCATCAAAGCGGCCCGAAACCCGCGCGCTGATCCGCCGAGTCATCAACTTTCCGGCCACGGCACGGGCGCGGGCCTTACCAACATTGGGCGTTTCAGGGAGCGAGCGTCCGGCGCTAGAGTGACTGCGCTGCCTGGGCGCATTCGGAGCGGTACCGCCATGAATCCTGCCATCGACGCTGTCGCGGAAATCATCACCTGGCTCAATCAGCGCGATTTCGCCAGCGACGCGGCGCCGCATCCGCTGTATTCCCGACTCGGCCGCATCAATGCGCGTTACCGCCAGTTCACGCTCGATTCGCACTTTCAACCCATCGTGGCGCTGGCCGACGAACGTGTGGTGGCGCACGAAGCGCTGCTGCGAATTCTCGCGCCGCCAGCCTCGGCGTCGGAGCGCGCCTTCACACCGGATGCGCTGTTCACGCCCGATCTCGACGACAGGAAAATCATCTGGCTCGACCGGCTGGCGAGAACCCTGCACGCGCTGAATTTTTTATTGCAAAACGCCGCATCCCTGGATGAGGCCGGCGCCTTGTACCTGAACGTGCATCCACAACACCTGCTCGCCGTCGATGGCGATCACGGCAAGATTTTCGAAAACATATTGCAGCAATGCGGGCTGGCCCCCGCACGCATCGTGCTGGAGGTGACCGGACACGACATCGCCGCCCGGCAGCGCCTCTGCGATGCCATTGCCGCCTGGCAATCGCGTGGTTATCGCATCGCCATCGACCATTTCGGCAGGGACTTCAGCCCGGAACAGGATGCGGCGGCGCTGCGCCTGCGACCCGACCTGATCAAGATCGACCGCGGCGTTTTGCGACACTGCAACGCGCAACCCCGCGCCATCGACGCGCTCTACGGCCGTATCGCGCAGGCCCGCGAAGCCGGCGTGCGGGTGGTCGCGGTCGGCGTGGAATCGGCGCGGCACATGGCGCTGGCGCAGCGCCTGCAAGCGGACTACGCGCAGGGCCATTACTGCGGAAAACCGCAACCGTATTGCATCAGCGCCGACGCCGCCCTGGAAAACTGAACCCGAATAGTCCGCCAGCGCGCGTGGAAAATCGGTGGCGGCTGCGCATCAATGCCACCGGATGCTGTGAAGAGACATGCGAACGCGAGCCGGACGCGATCGAAACGACGACACGCGCCTTCGTTGCGCAGCACGCCGATCGGAAATCAAAAACGCGGTGAAACCGCTCAAGAAGGGAAACTGCCGTGAAAGATTTCGCCGGCGCCAGGGCGGCGCCGGCGGATCATCGGATCCATCAACCGGGAACGACGTTTTCTGCCTGGGGCCCTTTTTTGCCCTGGGTGACTTCCATCGTAACCTTCTGACCTTCCTTCAAGGACTTGAACCCCGTGGCCTGAATCGCGCTGTGGTGGACGAATACGTCGGGGCCGCCGTCACGCTCGATAAAGCCAAATCCTTTGCTGTCGTTGAACCACTTCACCGTACCGGAAACTCGTTGACCTGTCATATTGACCTCTTCTCACCCAAACGTGCCAATCGGAATTGGCTTTGCTAGAAACCAGCCGCCAGCGGCTGGCGTACTCCTCACCCGGCGGTGCGCAGGCGCGCCGCCGAACAAGATTCGTTCAATGCATTACCGGGGTTGTCGGGCGCGTTGCCGCGAACGCCGTGGCGGGACTCATCCCTGAGCCGGGGCCGGGTTTTGCCCGGCCGACATTGCATCACTGAATTTTTTGCGGATGTTCTCGGCGCTCCAACACGTTTCATCTTGATCCGAAGTTCGGAGCCCGCCGGGGCTTTATCATCTTTTTCACATGCACTCACTTGCGTTTTATTCCTTTCGATCAATCGCCCTTTCGAACAGTTGCCTTGCATGGCGCCGGGCCGTCCGCGATTTCACCCTTGCCGCATCAGCATGCATTTGCGGGCAAATCGCCGTTGAGGAGAAAATTCGACGCTCAATATGCGCTCCCATCTGCTGCGAGTCAATCCACCCGCGCAAGAAATACACGCGGCGACATCAACAAATTGTCGATCCGATCAGTCGCGCGCGATCGACGGGTGACGCAAAAAACAGAAAACGAATTTTCGCAAATGCACGCGATCAGTATCGACGAGTTCAGCGCGGCGTTTTGTGTATTTTTTTACGGTTTAATAATTTATTAACGACTGTCAATTTACTGTGAGGAGTTTAACTTTTACATCACTCCATGTTTGCAAATGCACTCATTCAATCACGCCGAACGCGACAACTCTATCATAATGAATCCCTCGACTCTGCAAGTCACCGCTCACATTACGTGGAGATTACGCCGTGCGGCACGATTCACGCGCGGTGATTGTTCAAATGAAAAAATGCAAAACGCGGGCTGGAAATGTGGAGTGTCGCACTGAAAAAAGCGCATCAAAAAAATGGGGATTCGCACCGAAGCGACACGGCATCGAAGCATCCACGCAAGCGCAACGCCGGCCGCGCCCCGTTTTGCGGAACGTATTTTTTCACCTGCGTAATGGATGCTTTTAATGAGGAAATAATAAAAAGGAAACGAGCGCCGTGATCACGGCGCCGCCAATTGCCCATCCCAACTGCCGCCGAGCGCCTTGATCAGATTGACGCTGGCGGAAAACTGCTGTCCGCGCAGTTGCAACAATGCACGTTCGTTGGTCAGCGCGGTATTTTCAGCGGTCAACACGTTGAGGAAACTGACAGTGCCCGCCTTGTACTGATTGTTGACCAGGGTCAATGCTTCGCGCGCCGAGCGCACCGCCGCTTCCTGAAACTCCATTTCCTGCGACTGCAATCTGAGCGCGGCCAGATTGTCCTCCACTTCCTGCAATCCGCTCAGCACCGTCTGCCGGTAATTGGCCACGGTTTCGTCGTAGGCCGCAACCGCCTGCTCGGACTGGGCGCGGCGCGCGCCGAAATCGAACAAGGTCAGCGCCAGTTCCGGCCCCACCGACCAGAAGCGGTTGGGCGCGGTGAACCAGTGATCGAACGCGTTGCTCTGATAGCCGCCCGAACCCGACAGGGTCAGCGATGGGAAATAGGCGGAGCGGGCCACGCCGATGCGCGCGTTGGCGGCCGCCACCTGGCGCTCGGCGCTGGCGATATCCGGCCGGCGCTGCAACAGATCGGAGGGCAGGCCCGGCGGCACGATCGGCAGACCCGCCGGCGGCTCGGAATAATCCAGCGCCAGCTCCGCAGGCGCCTTGCCGATCAGCACCGCGATGGCGTGTTCGAGCTGCGCGCGCTGCACGCCGATATCGACCGCCTGCGCCTGCGCCGCCTTGAGTTGGGCTTCGGCCTGCACCACGTCGGAACGGCCGGCGACGCCCACCGCGTATTGGTTGCGGGTCAGCTCCAGCGATTTTTCGTAGTCCGCCACGGTTTTTTCATACAGGCGCTGCTGGGCTTCGCTGATGCGCAACTGGAAATAATTGAGCGCCAGCTCGGCCTGCGCGGACAGCCGCGCGGCGGCGAGATCCGCCTCGCTGGCCTGGGCCGCCGCCGCGCTCGCCTCCACGTCGCGGCGAATGCGGCCCCACACGTCCAGCTCCCAGCTGGCGTTGAGGCCGGCGCTGTAGCGCTGGCCGATCTGGCGGCTGGTATCGGCATTGGCGCTGGCCGCGGAGCCGCCGCCGAAGCTGCTGCGCGTGGTCTGCGCGCTGGCGCCGATGGTGGGCAGAAAACTCGAACGCGCCTGCCGCACCAGCGCGCTCGCCTGCCGGTAGCGCGCCTGCGCGGCGCGAATCGTCTGGTTGGAAATCTGCAATTGTTCCTGCAACGCGTTCAACTGCGCGTCGCCGAACATCTCCCACCATTTGCCGCGCTCCAGCTGATCCTGGGGCCGCGCCGCCTGCCAACCCTGCGCTTCCTTGAATTGCGCGGCCAGCGGCGCGTCCGGCCGCCGGTAATCGGGCCCGACCGCGCAGCCGGCGCCGAGCAACGCCAGCGTCAAGGCGAGGGATAATCTTGTTCTGTGCCGCATCAACACACTCCAGCCCTTCGAAGAATCACCGATCGCCGCGCTCAACCCGGCGCCACGCGTCCCAGGAACGCGAACCAGCGCCGCCGCCAGCGCAGGCGGAAACGATCCAGATACAGATAGACGATCGGTGTGGTGTAGAGCGTCAGCAGCTGGCTGACCACCAGGCCGCCGACGATGGAAATTCCGAGCGGATGGCGCAGCTCCGCGCCGTCGCCGCTGCCCAGCGCCAACGGCAGCGCGCCCAGCATCGCCGCCATCGTCGTCATCAGGATCGGCCGGAAGCGGCGCAGGCAGGCGTGATAGATCGCATCGTGGGTGTTCATGCCCATTTCGCGTTCGGCGATCAACGCGGAGTCGATCATCATGATCGCGTTTTTCTTGACGATGCCGATCAGCAGGAAAATGCCGATCAGGGCGATGATGCTGAGTTCGGTCTTGAACATCAGCAGCGCCAGCACCGCGCCCACGCCCGCCGACGGCAGTGTCGACAGGATCGTGATCGGGTGCACGTAGCTTTCGTACAACACGCCGAGCACGATATAGATGGTGATCAGCGCCGCCAGGATCAGCCAGGGCTGACTGGCCAGCGAGGCCTTGAAGAATTTGGCGGTGCCCTGGAAACTGCCGCGGATATTCGATGGCACGCCGATGCGCGCCATCGCCTGTTCGATGGCGACGGTGGCCTGGCTCAGCGATACGCCCTCCGGCAGATTGAACGACATGGTGTTGGCCGCGAACTGGCCCTGGTGGTTGACGCTGAGCGGCGCCTGTCCCGGCTCGACGCGGGCCAGCGCCGACAGCGGCACCTGCGCGCCGCTGGCGGTGATGAGATAGACATCGCGCAGCGATTCCGGGCTCTGCATGTACGGCGGTTGCAGCGTCATCACCACGTAATACTGGTTCAGCGGGTTATAGATGACGGACACCTGGCGCTGGCCGAAGGAATCGTTCAGCACCGCGTCGATGTCGGTGACGCTGATGCCGAGCCGCGCCGCCGTGTCGCGGTCGATGACGACGTTGGTCTGCAGACCTGCGTCGCGCAGGTCGGAATTGACATCGCTCAGCTCCGGCAGTTTCTCCAGCGCCTCGCGGATTTTCGGCATCCAGGTGCGCAGCGCGACCAGATCGTCCGATTGCAGCGTGTACTGGTATTGCGCGCCGCCGGAACGCCCGCCGGCGCGGATATCCTGCACCGCTTGCAGAAAAATGGTGGCGCCGGGTTCACTGCTGAGGCGCTTGCGCAGGCGCGCGATCACCTGATCGGCGCTGTCGCGCTCCTTGCGCGCCTTGAGCGAAATGAACATCGAGCCGGAATTGCCGCCGCTGGTGAATTCCGTCACCTGCTCCACCGCCGGATCGGCGCGGATGATATCGACGAAGCCGGCCATCTTCTGGCGCATGGCCTGGAACGACAGGCTCTGGTCGCCCATGATGAAGCCGTGCAGACGCCCGACATCCTGCTGCGGCATGAAACCCTTGGGCACGATGGCGAACAAGAATACGTTCAGGCAGATGGTCGCCAGCAGCGAAAACAACATCAGCCGCTGATGCCGCAGCGCCCAGCCGAGCGAACGCCGGTAGTATGCCAGCAGCGCCTCGAACAATCGTTCGCTGAGCCGGTAAAAGGCGCCGTGCCGCGGTTTTTCCTGGCGCAGCAGGCGCGCGCACATCATCGGCGTGACCGTCACCGACACCACCAGCGACACCAGGATCGCCACCGACAGCACGATGGAGAATTCGCGCAGCAGGCGCCCGACCATGCCGCCCATCAGCAGCAGCGGAATGAATACCGCCACCAGCGACAGGCTCATCGACACCACCGTGAAACTCACCTCGCGCGCGCCCTTGAGCGCCGCCGCGAACGGCTTCATGCCCTCCTCGATATGGCGCGAAATGTTTTCCAGCACCACGATGGCGTCGTCGACCACGAAACCGGTGGCGACGGTGAGCGCCATCAATGACAGGTTGTCGATGGTATAGCCGCACAGATACATGACGCCGAAGGTGCCGCACAGCGACGCCGGCACCGCCACGCTGGGAATCAGCGTGGCGCGCACGTTGCGCAGGAACAGGAACACCACCATGATGACCAGGCCAACGGAAATCACCAGCGTGTGCTCCACCTCGCGCAGCGAGGCGCGGATGGTCGGCGTGCGATCCATGGCGACGCTCAATTCCAGCGACTGCGGTATCGACGCCTGCAACTGCGGCAGCACCGCGCGGATCTGATCGACGGTTTCGATGACATTGGCGCCGGGCTGGCGGAAGATCACCAGCGTCACCGACGGCTGGCCGTCGACGGTGCCGGCGTTGCGCACGTCCTGCACCGAATCGCGGATGTCGGCGACGGCGTCGAGCTGCACCGGCGCGCCGTTGCGGTAGGAAATGATGAGATCGCGGTAGTCGTCGGCTTTTTTGGCCTGATCGTTGGCGTCGATCTGCCAGTGGCGATCGCCCTTTTCGATCGCGCCCTTGGGCCGGTTGGCGTTGGCCTGCGACAGCGCCGTACGCACTTCCTCCAGGCCCACGCCGTACTTGTTCAAGGCCGTGGGGTTCAGCTCCACCCGCACCGCCGGCAGCGAACTGCCGCCGATGGTGACCTGGCCGACGCCCTGCAATTGCGACAGTTTCTGCGCCACCACGGTGGACGCCCAGTCGTACATTTCGCCCTGGCGCATGGTGGCCGAACGCAGCGCCAGGATCATGATCGGCGCGTCCGCCGGGTTGGCCTTGCGATACGACGGATTCGACGGCAGACCGCTCGGCAGCAGGCTGCGGGCGGCGTTGATCGCGCCCTGCACGTCGCGCGCGGCGCCGTCGATGTCGCGATCGAGATCGAACTGCAACACCACCCGGGTCGAACCGAGCGATGACGATGAAGTCATCTCGGTGATGCCGGCGATGCGCCCGAGCGCGCGCTCCAGCGGCGTCGCCACCGTCGCCGCCATGGTTTCCGGGCTGGCGCCCGGCAGGCTGGCCTGCACCATGATGGTGGGAAAATCCACCTGCGGCAGCGGCGCCACCGGCAGCAGCTTGAACCCGACCAGTCCCGCCAGGGCGAAGCCGAGCGTCAGCAGCACCGTCGCCACCGGCCGGCGGATGGCGAGCGCCGCGATGTTCACGCCGCGCCCTCCTCGACATTGGGCTCACCGAAATGGCGCACCCGCCAATCGTGAAAACGTCGGCCCAGGCGATCGAAGGCGAGATAGATCACCGGCGTGGTGAACAGCGTCAGCACCTGGCTGGCGAGCAGGCCGCCGACCATGGTGACGCCGAGCGGATGGCGCAGTTCGGAGCCCACGCCCCGGCCCAGCATCAGCGGCAGCGCCGCCAGCAGCGCCGCCATCGTGGTCATCAGAATCGGCCGGAAACGCAGCAGGCACGCCTGGTAAATCGCCTCGCGCGGGGATTTGCCCTCCTCGCGCTCCGCCGCCAGGGCGAAGTCGATCATCATGATGGCGTTCTTTTTCACGATGCCGATCAGCAACACGATGCCGATGATGGCGATCACGCCGAGATCGCTGCGCGACACCATCAACGCCAGCAGCGCGCCGACGCCGGCCGAGGGCAGCGTCGACAGAATCGTGATCGGGTGGATGTAACTTTCGTACAGCACGCCGAGCACGATGTACATGGTGATCACCGCCGCCAGGATCAGGAACACCTCGTTGGCCAGCGCCGCGCGGAACGCCATCGCCGCGCCCTCGAACTGCGTTTGCAAACTGGCGGGCACGCCCAGTTCGCGCTCGGCGGCCTCGATGGCGTCGACCGCATCGCCCAGCGCCACCCCCGGCGCCAGATTGAAGGAAATGGTGGCGGACGGGAATTGCCCCAGGTGGTTGACGACCAGCGCCGCCGGCTTTTCCACCACGTGCGCGAAGGCGCTGAGCGGCACCTGCACGCCTGTGCCGGAGGTCACGTAAATATGCTCCAGCGCCTCCGGTCCCTGCTGGTGATCCGGATGCACTTCCAGCACCACGCGGTATTGATTGGCCTGGGTGAAAATGATGGAAATCAAACGCTGGCCGAAGGCGCTGTACAACGCGTTGTCGACCGCGGCCACGGTCACGCCCAGGCGCGAGGCGGTGGCGCGGTCGATTTCGACGTACGCCTTCAGCCCCTTGTCCTGCAGATCGCTGGCCACATCCTCCAGCGCCGGCAGCTGCGCGAAGCGCTCGACCAGTTTCGGCACCCATTCGCTGAGCACCTCCGGGTCGGCGTCCTGCACCGACAATTGATACTGGGTGCGGCTGACCCGGTCCTCGATGGTCAGGTCCTGCACCGGCTGCATGTACAACGTGATGCCCATCACCTTCGCCAGCTCCGGTTGCAGGCGCCGGATCACCTGTTGCGCGCTGGCGTCGCGTTGGTCATGCGGTTTCAGGTTGATCAGCATGCGGCCGCTGTTGAGCGTGGCGTTGGTGCCGTCCACGCCGATGAACGACGACAGGCTCGCCACCGCCGGATCGCGCAGCACGACATCGGCCAATTGCTGCTGGCGTTCGGCCATGGCGCTGAAGGAAATCGATTGTGGCGCTTCCGAAACGGCCTGGATGACGCCGGTGTCCTGCACCGGGAAAAAGCCCTTGGGCACCCATACGGCCAGCAGCAGCGTCAGCGCCAGCGTGCCGAACGCCACCCACAGCGTGGCGCGTTGATGATCGAGCACCCGGGTCAGCCATTTGTCGTAGACGGCGACGATGCGATCGAAGAATTCGCCGCTGGCCTTGTAGAAACGGCCCTGCCGTTCCTCCGGCACGTGGCGCAGGATTTTCGCGCACAGCATCGGCGTCAGGGTGAGCGACACCAATGCCGAAATCAGGATCGACACCGCCAGCGTGATGGCGAATTCGCGGAACAGCCGGCCCACCACATCGCCCATGAACAGCAGCGGAATCAATACCGCGATCAGCGAGAACGTCAGCGAGATGATGGTGAAGCCGATCTGCTGCGAACCCTTCAGCGCGGCCTGCAGCGGCGGCTCGCCCTTTTCTATATATCGCGCGATGTTCTCGATCATGACGATGGCGTCGTCCACCACGAAACCGGTGGAGATGGTCAGCGCCATCAAGGTCAGATTGTTGATGCTGAAACCGGCCAGATACATGATGCCGAAGGTGCCGACCAGCGACAGCGGCACGGCGAAACTCGGGATCACCGTCGCCGACACGTTGCGCAGGAACAGGAAAATCACCATCACCACCAGCGCGATCGCCAGGAACAGCTCGAACTGCACATCCGCCACCGACGCGCGGATGGTGGTGGTGCGATCGGTCAGCACTTTCACATCCACCGCGCCCGGCAGCGCCGCCTGCAGATCCGGCAGCAGTTTGTTCACGCGATCGACCACTTCGATGACGTTGGCGCCGGGCTGGCGCTGGATATTGACGATGATCGCCGGCGTGCGGTCGGACCAGGCCGCCAGCCGCACGTTTTCGGCGTCGTCGACGGTGCTGGCGACATCGGACAGGCGGATCGGCGCGCCGTTGCGATAGGCGATGATCTGATCGGCGTATTCGGCGCCGGATTTGAGCTGATCGTTGGCGTCGATGGTGGAGGCGCGGGACGGGCCGTCGAAACTGCCCTTGGCCTGGTTGGAATTGGCGGCGCCGATGGCGGTGCGCACCTCGTCGATGCCGATGCCGTAGGCGGCCAGCGCGCGCGGGTTGACCTGGATGCGCACCGCCGGCCGCTGGCCGCCGCTCAAACTGACCAGGCCCACGCCCGGCACCTGCGACAGTTTCTGCGCGACGCGCGTATCGACCAGGTCCTCGACCTTGGGCAGCGGCAGGGTTTTCGATGACACCGCCAAGGTCAGGATCGGCGCGTCGGCGGGGTTGACCTTGTTGTAGATCGGCGGCGCCGGCAGATCGCTGGGCAGCAGATTGCCGGCGGCGTTGATCGCGGCCTGCACCTGCTGCTCGGCCACATCGAGGGTCAGCGACAGGGAAAATTGCAAGGTGATGACCGAAGCGCCGCCCGAACTGACCGATGACATCTGATTGAGCCCGGGCATCTGCCCGAACTGCCGCTCCAGGGGCGCCGTCACCGACGAGGTCATCACCTCCGGGCTGGCGCCGGGATACAGCGTCACCACCTGGATGGTCGGATAGTCCACCTCGGGCAGCGCCGACAGCGGCAGCTGCCGGTAGGCGAAGGCCCCGGCCAACAGGATCGCCAGCATCAGCAGCGATGTGGCGACCGGGCGCAGGATGAAAATGCGGGAGGGATTCATCGGCGATCCGCCTTGCTTGTCACGGGTGGATTTCTAACGGCTGAGCCCAGGCGCGATGCGGCGCCCGTCAGCTGTCCGCCTTTTTGCGGTGCCGGGCCGGGCCGGCCTGCCCCTGCCGGCCCTTGACGTTGTCGCGGGCATTCTGCGCGTCGCTCTGCAACGGCGCCGGTTTATCCCGGGCCACCGGCTCCACCCGCGTGCCCTCGCGCAGCTTGTCGATGCCCTCGATCACCACGGTTGCGCCCGCCGCCAGTCCATCCTCGATCACCACCTGGTCGCCGCTGGTGTCGCCGACCTGCACCGGCTGCAATTTCACCGTGTTGTCGGCGTTGACCAGATAGACGAAATTGCCCTGCGAGCCGCGCTGCACCGCCGCCGACGGCACCAGCACGCGATCGCGCAGGGTTTCGATCAGCATGCGCGCGTTCACGAACTGGTTGGGGAACAGCGTGCTGTCGCGGTTATCGAAGCGCGCCTTGAGCTTGACCGTGCCGGTGGTGATGTCGATCTGGTTGTCGACGGTGAGCAGACTGCCGCTGGCGAGTTTGATTTTCTGCTGGCGGTCGTAGGCGTCCACCGGAATCGTCGCGCCGTCGTTCAGTTTCTGCACGATGCGCGGCAGGTTGTCCTCGGCCAGCGTGAACACCACCGTGATCGGCTGCAACTGCGTGATCACGACGATGCCGTTGGCGTCGGACGTGCTGACGATATTGCCCGGGTCCACCTGGCGCAGACCGACGCGGCCGCCGAACGGCGCGGTGACCTTGGCGTAGGTCAGTTGCAGGCGGGCGTCGTCGACCTGGCCGCGATCGGCCTCGACCGTGCCCTGGTACTGGCGCACCAGCGCTTCCTGCGCGTCCACCTGCTGTTTGGCGATCGAATCCTGCGACCACAGTGTGCGATAACGCTCCAGGTCGATCTGCGCGTTTTTCAAAAGCGCCTGGTCCCGGGCCAGTTGTCCCTGCGCCTGGGTGAGCTGCACCTGGAACGGGCGCGGATCGATTTCGGCGAGCAGGTCGCCGGCCTTCACGGTCTGTCCCTCCGTGAAATGCACGCGCAGCAGCTGGCCGCCGACCTGGCTTTTCACCAGCACCGTATTGGCGGGAGTCACCGTGCCGAGGCCGTTGAGAAACAGATTCATGTCGCCGCGTCTGGCGCTGACGGTGCCCACCGGAATGGCGCGCTCGCCCATCTCGCCGTAGCCGCCGCGCTTGCCGCCGCCCCCCATGCCGAGAAAGCTCCAGGCACTGACCGCGAACAGCGCGAGCGCGCCGCACACGAACCAACGGCTGCGCAAGAATCGGGGCGCGCGGGGCAGGGACATACTTCTTTTCTCCGGTAACGATTTCTGGCGGGGGCGCGACGACAACGGGGACGGGTGAAATCGCGCCCTGAATTATGCGGAGTTCATTGTGCAATAACGTGATGGAAAAAATAAGGAAACTTTGAGGATACAGGAAACTACCCGGGTATTCGCCACCGGATCGGCGCCGTTAATACCCAGTTAAGACTCCGAATCTATACTGCCGCCCGCCAGTTCCATCCATGGCGGGTCTTCGAAACGTCGCTGCATAACAGCGGCCAATCGGCGATAATGCGCGCCGCTCGCGCGAACCACTGCCGGCCAGCGCGGTCCATGGACCGCCCTTTCGGCATCCACGGTTCGGGAGCCGCTTATTACGCCCCCAGACAGCGGTGCGAGCCATGAATCAACCCGAAATCCGCAACCCCCTGATACCCGAGCCCGTTGCACCGGACGGCCTGTCGCATCGATCGCGGCACAGGACAATGAGTAAATCGATGTCGTCATTTGTGTTCAGTGACAAAACCCGTCGGCTTCTGCAATACAGCCTGGTGTTCTTCCTGCTGGCGCGGCTGGTCTGCATGTTCGCGGTGCCATTGACCGACACCACCGAGGCGCGCTACGCGGAGATCGCGCGCAAGATGCTCGAAACCGGCGACTGGATCACACCGCAGCACGATTACGGCGTGCCGTTCTGGGCCAAGCCGCCGCTGTCGACCTGGTTGTCGGCGCTGTCCATGAAGGTTTTCGGCGTCAACGAATTCGGCGCGCGCCTGCCCTCGCTGCTGCTCGCCGCGGCGATGCTGGCGCTGGTGTGGCAGTGGACGGCGGCGCGCCGCGGCCGCGATTTCGCCCTGCTCAGTTGTGTGCTGCTCGGCAGCAGCGTGCTGTTCTTCGCGGCGGCGGGCGCGGTGATGACCGACTCCAGCCTCGCGTTCTGCACCACGCTGGCGATGATCGCGTTCTGGCAGGCGCTGCACGCAGGCGCTGGCAGCGGCGCGCAGCGGCTCTGGGGCTGGTTGTTTTTTGTCGCGCTGGGCTTCGGACTGTTGGCGAAGGGCCCGCTGGTCGGCGTGATCACCTTCCTGCCGATCGTTCCCTGGGTGCTCATGCGCGGCAACGCGCGCGCGGTGTGGCGCGCCCTGCCCTGGATCGGCGGCAGCCTGCTGATGCTGGCCATCGCCCTGCCCTGGTATCTGATGGCCGAACACAAGACGCCCGGCTTCCTCGAATATTTCATCATCGGCGAACACTTCAAGCGTTTCCTGCATCCCGGCTGGGAGGGCGATCGCTATGGCCACGCCCACGCCGAGCCGCTCGGCATGATCTGGGTTTTCTGGCTGGCGTCGGCGTTTCCCTGGTCGTTTCTGCTGCTCGGTTTCGTCGCGCGCCGGTGGCGCCAGTGCCGCGCGCTGGCGCGCGATGACGACGGCTGGTTTTCCTATCTGCTGCTGTGGTCGGTCATGCCGATGATTTTTTTCACCGCCGCCCACAATATCATCTGGCCGTATCCGTTCCCGGCGCTGCCCGCGTTCGCGATCCTGGCGGTCGAGTTGTGCCGGCGCGCGCGCGGCTCGTTCGATATCGGCGCCGGCCGGGTCGCGGCGGCGCTGGCGCTGTCGGTGCCCGTGGGTTTTCTGCTGCTGGCGCTCGCCTACGACCTCGACCTCAACCATATGGTCAAAAGCTCGGAAAAGAATGTCGTCGAAATATGGAAACACGAACGCGCATCCACCGACAGCCGGCTGCTGTATTTCAAACGCCGCGAATACTCCTCCGAGTTTTATTCGGCGGGGCGTTCACGCGTCGTGGATAGCATCGACGCGCTGGCGGCACAGCCGCAAGACCAGGAAATCTTCCTGGTGATCCGCCCGCGCGATCTGCAAACGCTGCCGCCCGAACTGCGCGCGCGCTACAAACCCGTGGCCGAACTCAACGGCTATGAGCTGCTGCGCAGCGAGCCGGCCCACCAATCCTGATTGTTATCTCTTGCACGCGGCGGCGTTGGCGGTTATTTTCCGCCGGGGCCGCCGCCCCTTCCCGCAAGAGCGTTGAGACCCTGCCATGTCGTCCAGTCCCGAAGCCGCTTCGAGCCATTCGCAACCGCAGCCGGCGCCCAGCGCCGAGCCGTTGATTTCCGTGGTGATCCCCGCCTACAACGAAGCGGCCAACCTGCGCCTGCTGGTGCCGCGGTTGAGCGAAACGCTGGCGGCGTTGTCGCCGCGCGTGGAGATCATCATCGTCGACGACGGCAGCTCCGACGACACCGCCATCACCGCGATCGCGCTGGCCGACCAATACCCGGTGAAATGCCTGCTGCTGTCGCGCAATTTCGGCAAGGAAGCGGCGCTCACCGCCGGCCTCCACGAAGCCGGCGGCGACGTGGTGATATTGATGGATTCCGACCTGCAGCATCCGGTATCGATGATCCCGGTGTTCTTCGCGCAATGGCAGGCCGGTTACGAGATGGTGTACGGCGTGCGCGCCAACCGCAACGACGAGGGCTTCTGGAAGCGCAAGCTGACCGGCTGGTTCTACCGCCTGCTGAAACGCGCATCGCGCATTCCGATCCAGCCCGATGCCGGCGATTTCCGGCTGCTCGACCGCAAGGTGGTGGATGCGCTCAAATCGCTGCCGGAGCGCAGCCGCTTCATGAAAGGGCTGTACGCCTGGGTCGGCTACAAGAACATCGGCATTCCGTTTCAGGTCGAGGAGCGCCGCGAGGGCCGTTCCACCTTCAATTTCCGGCGCCTCACCCGGCTGGCGCTGGTCGGCACCGTCGCCTTCACCGAGCTGCCGTTGCGCATTTCGGCCCTGCTGGGCCTGTTGATATCGGCGGCTTCAATCGTTTACGGCATTTATATTCTGGTCCGCACCCTCGTTCTCGGGGTCGATCTGGCCGGCTGGGCGACGCTGGTGGTGGCGATCACCTTTCTCAACGGCATCCAGCTGCTGGCGATCGGCGTGGTGGGCGAATATATCGCGCGCATCTTCAATGAAGTAAAAGGCCGGCCGAACTATATCGTGGCCCGCCGCATCGGCTTCGATAGCGGCGAGCGCCGCGCATGATCCTGCAACTGGCGCGTTTCGGCCTGGTCGGCGTGACCGCCATGGCGGTGCACTGGCTGGCGGTGACGCTGCTGGTGCCGCTGGGCCTGCGCCCGCTGATCGCCAATGTCGTCGCCTTCGCCATCGCCTTCAACGTCAGCTACTGGGGCCATCGCAACTGGACCTTCGACAGCGACGCCGGCCATCAGACCACGTTCTGGCGTTTCCTGCTGGTGGCCTGTGGCAGCTTCGTGCTGAACGAATGTCTTTATTATGTCCTGCTCACGTATACCCGCCTCGGTTATCAGGCCGCGCTGGCGCTGGTGCTGATCGCGGTGGCGGCGCTGACATTCGTGCTCAGCCGCCAGTGGGCGTTCCGCAAACCCTGAGGCCGCGTATGAGCAACCAGACGCCGCGCCGCAAGAAAATCGTGCTCTGCGCCGATGATTACGGCCAGTCCGCGGCCATCAGCGCAGGCATCGCGCAACTGGTGGAGCAGCGCCGCCTGTCGGCGGTCAGCTGCATGACCGAGGCGCCGTTCTGGAACAGCGCCGACAATGCGCTGCCGCCGCGTCACGACATCGACATCGGCCTGCATTTCAACCTCACCCACCCCTTCGCCGGGCAGACGCCGCCGGCCAGGCCGCTGGCACGGCAACTGCGCGACGCACTGCTCGGCCGGCTCGATACGCGCGTGCTCGAGCGCGCCCTGCACAGCCAGCTCGATCGCTTCGAGGCGGTGCTGGGACGCGCGCCGGACTTCGTCGACGGCCACCAGCACGTGCATGTTTTTCCGCAGGTGCGCGGCTGCCTGCTGAGCGTGCTGGAGGCGCGTTACAGCGCCGCCAAACCGTGGCTGCGCGCGGTCGATCCCGCGCTGGAATGGCGCAACGGTGTTTTCAAGCTGGGCATTCTGAAAATGCTGGGCGCCGGCTTCGGCGCAGCCGCGCGCCGCCGCGGTTTTGCGATGAACCGGCGCTTCGCGGGCATCTATTCGCTGCAACCGCAGGCCGATTTCGCCGCCCTGATGCAACATTGGCTCGACCAGTCGCAGGACGGCACGCTCATCATGTGCCACCCGGGCCTTGCCGCCGACGATCCGGCCGATGAAATCGCGGCGACACGGCCGCTGGAACTGGCGCTGCTCGGCAGCGAGCGCTTCGGCGCCATGCTGGCCCGCGCCAACGTCGAACTGGCGCGCCTGCGCGATCTGCAACGCTGAGCGATAGCGGCGTGTCCTGAAAAAAACACAAAGATGAAGTTTGTTCCAACAAGCCGCGCCAGCGGCGCGGCACGGCATGGACTACACGGCGGTTTGCCCGCGCGACACCATCGCGCCGAACAGTGCGTCAGATGCGCGCCAGATCGCCGAACAACTCCAGCTGCGCCTGTTCCGTATCCTCGAATCTCACGCCCACGCCGAGCAGCCGCACCGGCCGGCCGAGCCGCTCGAAACCCTGGCGGCACAGGCTGCGAAATTCATTTTCCGCCAGCGCCAGCCCACCGCGCTCCACCGTCGTCTGACGAAAATTGTCAGCTTTCATTTTTATGAATAATTTGCCTCCGGCCTGGCTCACGCCCGCCTGCTCCATGCGCTGCGCCAGGGCCGCGATCAGCGGCGGCAGTTCACGCAGGCAGGCGTCGAGATCGGGCAGATCGGCGGCGAAGGTGCGCTCCACCGACACCGATTTGCGCTCGCGGTTGGGCTGTACCGGCCGCTCGTCGATGCCCTGGGCCAATTCCGCCAGGCGCTGGCCGAATTTGCCGAACCAGCGCACCAGCTGCAGGGTGTCGATGCGGCGCAGGTCCGCGCAGGTGTTGATGCCGAGTTTTTGCAGCCGGTTGGCGGTCACCTGACCGACTCCATGCAAGCGCGCCACCGGCAATGCGCTGACAAAGGCTTCGACCTGATCCGGCGCGATCACGAACAGACCATCGGGCTTGCGCCATTCGCTGGCGATCTTGGCGAGGAATTTATTCGGGGCGACACCCGCTGAAATCGTGATGCCGACCCGCTCCACCACCTTCGCGCGCAACTCGCGGGCGATGCGCGTGGCGCTGCCGCCCAGGGCGCTGCTGCCGCTCACATCGAGGTAGGCCTCATCCAGCGACAGGGGTTCGATGAGCGGGGAATATTCCTGAAAAATCGCGCGAATCTGCGCCGCCGCCTGCCGGTAGCGCGGCATGTCCGGCGGCACGATCAGCAGATCCGGACACAACCTCAACGCATGCGCCGAGGACATCGCCGAGCGCACGCCGAAAGCCCGCGCCGGATAATTGCAGGTTGCAATCACGCCGCGCCGATCGGGTCGGCCGCCCACCGCCAGGGGCCGGTTGCGCAGACTGGCATCGTCGCGCATCTCCACCGACGCGTAAAAGCAGTCGCAATCGCAGTGAATGATTTTGCGCTGAACCACCGCCTGAGCCGACCTCACCAAGACCGTTGCCGCTGTGAACCGGGTTGTCCGGATTCGGCCGGGCGGCGGCACGCCCCCGCTTGCCCGGCGTCGGCCTCGCGTTGATAGCGGGCCTTCCGCTGCGCGCGGCGCTCGCCGCAAACAGGCTCGCGGACAGCGCTATGCGCCACTGCTGCACCCCGCGCGAGCACCGTCGCGACATCGTCCTTGTTGCGATATTTACGGTAAAAATCGATCGAATTCATCAGTGCGACAGTGCCCGCGCCGGCGAGGCTGTCCAGATATTGCAGCAGGCGGTGCAACATCGCCGCTTCGATTTTCCGCACCGGTTCGCTCATCATTTTCCACGCTCGACGATGACAATGCGGGCAGTATAACAATGTCGCGCAGCCGGTCCGTCGACACCGGCGAGGATTCCGTCCCGTTTTGTCGCGTTGCACTGCGCGTATTTGCAAAGCGAGGTGGATATAAAAAATACAAAGACGCTGCAAAAAATTAAAATTTCGACGTATAATTGTCGCGGTGTTACTGCACGAATCCACCAACTCTACCCACAAGGATTTTATTTATGGCAGCAGCGAAGAAGAAAGCCAATCCGGTCGCCACGATCCAGAAACAGATCAAGGTACTCGAAGCGAAACTGAAAAAGGCACTTGCCAAGCAAGCCGCCGACGAGAAAAAAGCAGCAGCCAAGGCCAAAAAGGCCGAAGCCAAAGCCAAGAAAGCCGAAGCAGCCAAAGCGAAAAAAGCCGCCGCCGCTGCCAAAAAAGCCAAAGCAAAAGCCAGCAAGGCCAAAGTAAAAGCCAAAAGAGGCCGCCCCGGTCGCCCGAAAAAGGCCGCCGCCGCGCCGAAAGTAAAAGCCAAGGCGAAAGCCAAAACCACCGCCAAGAAAGCCAAAGCTCCGCGCAAAGCCCGCGCCAAAGCTGCTCCGGCTCCGGCGGCAGCAAACCCGGCCGTTGCCAGCTAACGGTTGTAACGCTGCGCCGCCCCCGGGTGGCGCAGCGTATCCTCTCCCCGGAAACACCTCTCACCTCCCCCTTCCAAGCGACAACAGCACTTTCCCGACATTTGTTTCATCGCCGCCTTCGCTTCGATGACATCGGTCTTTTCGGGTTATTCCGTGCCGACGGGCCTGAACCCGCCGGAATTTGCGAAACGACCGGCAAATAAAGGTTCCTGCTTCCTGCGTTTTGCCGCGATCGACTAAAATGAGCGGCAACCTTCCCCACCGGCGTAGCCATCGCAAAAATGTGTGAGCTGTTCTGCGTCTCCAGCCAACAACCGACCACCGTCCCCCACTCCCTCACCGAGTTCGCCAATCGCGGCGGCGATACCGGCAATCACAGCGACGGCTGGGGCATCGCTTTTTTCCAGGATGGCGACGCTCTGTTGATTCGAGAACCCCGGCCCTCGGCGCGCAGCGCGCATCTGGTTTTTCTGCGCGAGCGGCTCGAACCCAGCGCGCTGCTGATCTCTCATATCCGCCGCGCCACCCAGGGCCGGGTCAGCCTGCGCAATACCCAACCCTTTACCCGCGAACTGGGCGGCAGGGCACATATCTTTGCCCACAACGGCGATCTCGGGAATATTCGTGAACATGTCGTGTTCGCCAGCACACATCATCGGACGATCGGCGATACCGATTCCGAATTTGCGTTTTGTTATCTGCTGAAATTGCTGCAACCGCTCTGGCAGGCGCCGACGCCGCCGACCTTTGAGCAGCGGCTCGATGTTTTCGGCCGCTTTGCCAAAACCATGGCGGGTTTGGGCGAGGCCAATTTCCTCTACAGCGACGGCGATTATTTATTTGCGCACTCGCACCGGCGCCGGCAAAACGACGGTTGCATCCGCCCGCCGGGACTGCATCTGCTGCATCGAAACCGCCACGAACAGGCGTCGCCGGCCGAGACCGCGGCGGCGAGCGATCCATCGGCATTGCTGCTGGCGAGCGTGCCACTCAGCGATGAGAACTGGCTGCCTCTGCCGGAATTCACCGTGCTCGCCATTGCCCAGGGACGCATTTGCGCGCGGCTCGATCTGCGCGAACACGCAACGGTCGAATTCGACGAGGCGATTTCCTGAGCACAGGCTTCCTTATATAGAGGGCACATGCTTCTTTATATATAGGAGGGATGTACAGCGATTCACGGCGCGTGCGATGGTGAAATCTGCCATCGACCGAATCGATGTATCAGGAAATGATGAAAACAGGGCTCCGAATGGAGCCCGTGATACGCAATCAAAACTGGCGGGTGGACAACAATACCAGCGTGCACGCCTCTTCCACAGCGATGCCGTTTTGCCCGAGCAGCGCATAGGCCTGCGGATTTTCGGTGCCCGGATTGAAAATGACGCGGCGCGGATGCAGCGCCACGATATCGTCGAGCAGCGCCGCCTGATGCTGCGGCCCCACATACAGCGTCACCGTATCAACCGGTTCTGGAATCGCCGCTAGATTCGGCAACACCGACTGGCCGAGCACCACACCTCCCTTGGGACTGACCGGAAACACCGCATGGCCGTGTTCGAGCAGGCGACTCACCGCCTGATACGAAATCCGCTCCGGATTATCGCTGGCTCCCAATACCGCAACCGTAGACATCAACTTCCACTCCGATTCATTGGCTGAAAGACTCAATGATGCCACAGCGGCACGATCGGTTGCGCACCGCTGACCTGTTCATCGCTGATGCCGCCCATCTCATGCAAATGGCCGGGGAAACCGATGGCGCGCCAGCCGCTCAGATCCTGGTTGCCGCCGAATTTCGGCGCCGCCAGAAATCCGAGGATGGTATGGAAGCGCACCATCGCGAAAAAGGCCTGCTGCTCCATCGCGGCCGGCGACGGCCACGCATCGAACTGGCCGTCTTCCAGATTTTCCAGGCAGCGCACCTGCTCGGGTTCGGCCAGCGCGGCGAAATCCTTCCGCCCCAGCCGCCGCGCCCGCGCGTCCAGCGCCGACACTGCCATGCGGTAGGCGGGAAGCGATGCCTTGTCCTCGTGCGCCAGCAGTTTGTCGATGAAATTCACCGCGTTGGCGGCGCCGGCATCGATGCCGTGCACCGCCGGAATGATGCGCGCGCAGATCGCACCCAGGCAACGCCACTGCGCCGCATCGAGCACCAGCGGCGTGCTGCTGCGCTGCGCCGCCAACGCCGCCAGCGGCCGCGCGCCGAGCGCCGCCACCCAGGCGCTGCCGAATAATTGAATGAATTCGCGTCGTTTCACGCGCTCACCTCACATCCAGGCGCTTGGCCTGATCAATGAAATACCGGGCGACCCGATAGCTGTTGGCGAAAATCGTCAGCGTCGGGTTGTAACCGCCGGAGGTCGGGAAAAAACTGCCGTCCACCACCCACAGATTGTCCACGTCATGGGTTCGGCACCAGCGGTTCAATACCGAGCGTTCGGGATCGTTGCCCATGCGGCAGGTTCCCATGATGTGGCCGGAGCCGGTCTTCACGCTGGTGTAATCGGTGGCCCAGGTTTTTTTCGCGCCGCCGGCGAAGGCGACATCCGCCAGCCGCTGCTCGAAATAACGCGCCAGCCGCAGGTCGTTGTCGTGGCGGCGATGGGTGATGCGCGGCACGGGAACGCCGGCGGCGTCGCGCAGCGTCGGATCGAGATCGACACGGTTGTCGGCCACCGGCAGATCCTCGCCGATGGCGATCAAACCGCCGATATAGGGAAATTTCGCCAGGTATTCGCTCAACGGTTTGCCCCAGGCGCGGCGGCCGGTGCCGAGATAACTGCCGGCCTTGAGCGCGCTGGTGACCGGCATGGATTCGATCGCCTCCGCCACCACCGCGCCGCGCGCGAATCCGCGCCGACGATCCGAAGGATGAAAATCGTCGATGGCGATATTGCCAGGCGGCCCGGCGAAGCTGTTGGCCACCTCGCCCATTTCGAAATTGACCTGGGCGAACACGTGGCACATCAGATTGCGCCCCACCTGATCGCTGCGGTTGGCGAGCCCGTTGGGGAACGCCGCCGAGCGCGACATCAACAGCAGCTGCGCGCTGGCGATGCTGCCGCCGGCCAGCACGATCTGGCGCGCGCGCAACTCACGCTCCTGCCCCTTCGGGTCCAGATAACGCACACCGCGGGCACGGCCGTTCTTGTCGACGAGAATTTCCAGCACGCGGCATTCGGCGAACAGCTGGCAGTGGCCGCTGGCCAGCGCCGCGGGCACATGGATCGCCAAGGTCGAGCCCTTGGCATTGATCGGGCAGCCGAAGCCGGCGCAGAACGCGCCGTTCATGCATTTGGCGCGATCGCCGTACACCCGGCTGTTGATCGCCATCGGCGTCGGGAACGGATGCAGGCCCATTTTTTTCGCGCCGCGCTCGATCAGGCGCGAAGCCGGGCGATACACATGCGGCGGGTTGGGATAGCCGGATTTGCGCGGCGCCTCGAACGGATTGGCGCCGGCATTGCCGGAGATGCCGAGCGCCTGCTCGGCCATTCCATAGAAGGGTTCCAGTTCATCGTATTGGATCGGCCAGTCGGCCAGATTGGCGCCGTCGATCGCGCCCTCGGTGGACAGCACCCGAAACTCATCGGGACGAAACCGCCAGCTCCACGAACCCCAGTGCGCGGTGCTGCCGCCGACGGTCTGCGCCAGCATGCTGTATTTGCCCAGCCGCGCGGTTTCGCTGCTGTCGCTGCGCTGCGATTCGAGATATCCGGGCGCGAAAAAATCCTGCCGCACCATGTTGGACAATTCATCCTGGGCCATGAAATCCGCGGGGCCCAGATTGCGGCCGCGCTCCATCAACGCCACCTCGATGCCGGCCGCGGCCAGCTGCTGCGCCATCACCCCGCCGCCGGCCCCGGAACCGATGACGCATACGTCGTAGATTTTATTCTGCATGAAACCGCCCCGCTCAAGCGCGCGCCAATTGTGCCAGTTCGTCCGCGTCCAGATGCAGCGCGCAGGCGCGAATGCTCTCCACCAATTGTGCGGGCCGGCTGCAACCGATGATGGGAATGGTCACCAGCGGCTGTGAAGTGAGATACGCCAGCACGATATCGTTGATGCCGGCGCCGTGGCGCGCCGCCAGCGCCTCGATCACCGGCACCTTGTTCAGGTTGCGTTCGTTGTAATACAACGCCGCCACATCCTGGCCCAGTGTTTCGGCGCCACCGGCCACCACCTTGCTGAAAAAGCCGCGGCTCTGGCCGGAATAGGGAATCATGCTCAGGCCGGCCTCGTGCAGCGTGCGATAACCGTCCTCGTAATAACCGCCGGGTGCGAAGGTCTGCATCGCCTGACGATCCGGCTCGGCCAGCCCCCACATCGGCTGCACCGCGACAAAACCCGAATGCCCGAGGCTGGCGGCGTAACGCTGCGCTTCTTCGATGCGCGCCACGCTCCAGTTGGAGCAGCCGAAATAGCGGATGCGGCCGGCGCACTGATGATCGATCAGGGCATCGATCAGTTGCGCCACCGGCACCGCCGGATTGTCCCGATGCAGCCAGTACAAGTCGATGTAATCGGTTTGCAGCGCCTCGAGGCTGCCGAGCAGATCCTGCTCGAGCAGTTCGGGCGTCACGCGCAGTTGATAATCGCCGGCGCGGTAATCGAATTCGCAGCCCTTGGTGGCCAGCACATAATCGGCGCGCTGGCGAGCGCGCAACCATTGCCCGAGCACGTGCTCGCTGGCTGCGCGCGGCGCCGAGGGCACCCAATCGCCGTAGGAATGCGCGGTGTCGATGAAATTGCCGCCGGCGGCGGTGAACGTGGCCAGAATTTCCGCCGCCTGGTCGGCGCTCAACGCCGTGCCGAACTGGTTGGTGCCCAGGCACAGCTGGCTGACGGAAAGCTGCGTGTTCGGCAGCGCGATTTTTTTCAGCGAGTAATCGGCCATTTTTCGTTTCTCCTCATGTGGGTGTGGCCGCGCCGAACGCGCGCGGGCCGCTGTTTTCCGGCGTATCGTCGAATCGACCGACGCGCGTTCCACCCTGCGGTTTTCACGCGATCGGCGCGCTGACGACAGCCCGTCCTTTTTAATGATTTCCCTGCGTCGAATCGGTCGATCCTAGCACAGTCAAATTCCGGCCGGCCCCTACTGATCTGCTCAAAGAGCGGGCTGAATGCTGCACCGCCGATTCCGGCCAGGCTGTACCGAACTGCAGGCTACCGCGCCTATACCGCGAACCACGCCGCTGTTACCCTGTGAACGATTTTGCCATCGCCGGTCGGCGCGGCCGCGCCTGAACCGGACAGGAAAAAATGCCGAGGAAACCAGGGCAACGATGACGATACGACAAATCCTCAGGCGCTGCCGGCGCCCGCTCCTGCTGGGATTGTGCTGCCTGCAATTCGTGCTCGGCGTGCCGCTGGCCCAGTCGGCCGAGGATCGCGGCCTGTTGTTCCGCGCCGGCAATGTTTATCTGTTAGGTTCCGTGCACATGGGCAAGGCCGATTTTTATCCGCTGCGCGCGCCGATTCTCGCCGCATTTCAGGCGGCCGACGCGCTGGTGGTGGAGGTCGATGTCGACGCCGTGCCGCCGCGGCATTTACAGGCGTGGATCGGCGAGCACGGCGTTTACGCGCACGGCGACAGTCTGCGCAATCACCTGCAACCGGCCACCTGGGACAGGCTGGCCGCCTACCTGCGCCAACACCGGGTCGATGTCGACGTGTTCGCCGCGCAAAAGCCCGGGCTGGCGGTGGCCGCGCTGGGCCAGTTGCAGTTACAGAGCATCGGTTATTCATCCGCGCTGGGCATCGACGGTTATTTTCTGCAACAGGCGCACCGGCAGCACAAACCGATCCAGGAACTGGAAAGCATCGAACAGCAAATGACGCTGCTGTCGGAATTTCCCAATGCCGATCTGCTGATCCGGCAGACACTCGATGAAGCCGATCAATTGCCCGAACTGATGGACTCGTTGATCCAGGCCTGGAAAGACGGCGACGGCGCCAGGCTCGAGCAGTTGTTGCAGGACGACTTGCGCAATGACCCCGATTACCGGGTGCTGTACGACCAGCTTTATACGCAGCGCAACCGCGCCATGACCGCGCGCATCCAGCAATTGCTGCAATCGGGACGCCCCTATTTCGTGGTGGTCGGCGCCGCGCATCTGTTGGGTGAGGATGGCATCGTCGCCCGCCTGCAACGCGCCGGGGTCGAGGTGGCGCAATTATGAGGTCGTTCGACGCGAAAAAATCCGCGGTCGTTTTCCGACAGTCCAACGGCGCGCGCTGATCGATCCGAATCGAATGCCGGAGATGATTTTTCGTGGCGCGGCCCCGCTCGGTTTTGGTGCCTGTCGAAATTCACGGCCCTCATTTCGCTCATGGCGCCGGCGACGATACCGGCCGCGCCCGCATGCCGATTCGAATCCGCTGCAATCGGCCCGCGCGAGTCGCACCGCAGCCGCGCCAACGCGCCACGATGGTCCGGTTGTTGCTCTTGCTGCCGTGTCAAGGGATGGTCCATCGGCCGCGCTATCGTCTATAGTTGTGGCACGTTGAAAATCGTGCATTGCCGATTGGATCGTCAATTCGCAGCCAAGGTCAAATTTTGAAAATCGTTATGCGCAGGCCCGAGTTTTTATTCGTCACGCCGCAGGGCTGGTCCATCGTTCGCCGCGCGCGGCTCAATCCCGGAAACACGGCACCAGGTGGAAAACAGCGGGTTTTCCCATGAAAAAACCCGCTGTCGACTCCTCCACGGAACACACTCTGCCGGAACGGCATCCGTCCATCGCGCCCTATTTTCCGCATTACCAGCCGCTGATTTATCTGCCCAATCGCCGTATCGCCGGTTACGAAATGCTGGCTCGACATTGCGATGAATGGGGGCAGATAAAAAGTGCCGGTGCACTGTTCAGCGATTTGTCGCTGCCGGCAGAGTACCGCATCGAAGTCGATCGTCATGTGCGGCGTCAGGGATTTGTACAATTCGCCGCGAATATCGACACGGGTTTTATCGCCGTCAATATTTCACCGGACTGGATCAACCGGCTCGGCGACAAGATCACCTCGCCCACGCTGCACCTGATCGATGAGGCCGGTCTCGATCCGCGCCGAGTGGTGATCGAAATCACCGAAACCGAGGGCGAGCTGGATCGGTTGCAGCGCCTCGTGCGTCAGTATCACGCCGAAGGATTGCGCGTGGCCATCGACGATTTCGGCGCCGGCAATTCCCAGATCGACCGCATCATCGCGTTGGCGCCGGACATGATCAAGCTGGACATGCGCCTGTTCAAAATGGCGGCGCAGGGCGGCCTGTCCGCGGATGTGCTGCTCGGCATGATGGCGACCGCCGAACGCGCCGGCTGCGAGGTGGTGTGCGAAGGGGTGGAGAGCATCGAGGAATTCTGTTTCGGCATCGAATGCGGCGCGCACTACATGCAGGGTTTTTTATTTGCGCCAGGGTTGCCCGCGCCGATCGCCTCGGATCATTTCACGCCCCAGGTCGATACGCTGATCCAGCAATATTTCGAGCGCAAATGCACGCGGCTCTCCCACACCATCGACCACAGCCGCGCGCTGAAAAGCGCGGTGCTGGCGTTGCAGCGCGAACTGCAAATCAATTCGGCGCCGGAAACCGTGGCGCGCGCGCCGCTCAAGGCCCTGGGCGTGATGCGCTTTTTCATCTGCGATACCCGGGGCCGACAGTTGTCGCCGAATTATGAACTGAGCAATGACCGCATCACGCTGGACCATCGCTACGTCGGTTACAACTGGAGCTGGCGCCCCTATTTTCCGACGTTGACCGCGATGCGCGAGCGCTCCGATTTCGATCTGGTGGCTTCCGCCGCGTATCGCGACGCCAGCACCAGCGTGCTGTGCAAGACCTTCGGGTTGTTCCTCGATGAGCAGCGCGTGCTGCTGGTGGACGCCCAGGTCGACGACGAGGTGCTCTACGCCCGCCCGCAGGCGGCCGACTTTCAGGTCTGGCCGCGCTGACCGGACGGGACGATCTCAGGCCTTGCCCGCGCCGACCACGCGGTATTCCTCGGCAATCTGATCGAGGCCGTCGACGGTAACGTTGAGGTCTTTCAGCAGGCCGTCGCTGATGCCGTAAATCCAGCCGTGCACCGCCAGTTTCTGGCCGCGCGCCCAGGCATTCTGCACGATGTTGCTGTGGCAGACATTGGCCACCTGCGCCTTGACGTTGAGTTCGCACAGCAGGTTGACGCGCTCTTCCTCAGTGGTGAGATGTTCGAATTGCGCGCGCTCGGCGTGATAGACATCGCGCAGGGTCCGCAGCCAGTTGTCGATCAGGCCGTTCTGCCGATCCTGGAGGGCGGCGCGCACCCCGCCGCAACCGTAATGCCCCACCACCATGATGTGCTTGATCTTGAGCACGTCCACGGCGAATTGCAGCACGGACTGGCAATTGAGGTCGGTGTGGATGACGATGTTGGCGACATTGCGGTGCACGAACACTTCACCGGGCATCAGGCCGATGATCTGGTTGGAGGGCACGCGGCTGTCGGAGCAGCCGATCCACAGGAATTCCGGCTGCTGCTGCGCCGACAGCTTTTCGAAAAACTGCGGGTCTTCGCCTTTGATGTCTTCCGCCCAGCGCCGGTTGTTCTCAAAAAGATTGTCGAGGGTATCCATCGCGGTGTCTGACCTCCGGTTGGGAAATTGGGGGGAACCGATCAGGCGGCGACCAAACGCGGGTCTGGCCTTCACACATCGCGCCACAGGCAACGCCGCGCCCGGCCGATCGGCGGTTTTTTTCGGGCGGCTAGTGTACCAGCAAAATCTGCGTCGGGCCGCCGGCGGACGTTTCAGTCGAAGGCCAGATATTCGACCCGATCGCGACCGCCGGCCTTGGCCCGATACACCGCGTCGTCGGCCAGTTTCACCAGGCGCTCGCCCACACCCGAGCCATCATCGGCGGGCGTGGCCCAGCAGGTGAGACCGAGCGACAGCGTGATCGGCACGGCGATGCCGCTGTCGCTCGGCACCCGCATGGCGGCCACGCGCTGGCGGATGCGTTCGGCCACGTCGACGGCGAGGCTGCGATCGCAATTGGGCAGGATCAGGGCGAATTCCTCGCCGCCGTAACGGCATACGTGATCGGTCTTGCGCAGCATGCCGGCGATTTCCTGCGCCACCGCGCGCAGCACCCGGTCGCCGACCTGATGGCCGTGGTTGTCGTTGATGATCTTGAAATGATCGAGGTCGGCGATCATCAGCGTCAGCGGTTCGCGCCGGCGGCTGGCGCGGGCGATTTCCGTGTCGATCGACAACTGGAAGGCGCGCCGGTTTTCCACCCGCGTCAGCATGTCGATCAGGCTGAGGCGGTGCAGGCGCTCCTGGTTGACGCAGTTCTCCAGGCACACCGCCACGATGGAGGCCAGATGGCCGATGAAATCGGTGGATTTGTCGCCGCTGAAACGCTGTGCGCCGAACGCGCCGAAATGCAGGCTGCCCACCAGCGCGCCCTGGCGCACCAGAGGCAGCAATGCCGCCGAACGCACCGGCCGGCCGGCGAACAGTCCCTTCGGCAGCGGGCTGGCCAGGCGCACCAGCGGCGCCGTCGGGTACAGCTCCCGCAACGCCTCGTCGCTGTCGAGCCAACACAATCCGGGCCAGCGCTGCAACTCCTCCGGCAACAGATCGCGCAGGATGCACTCCGGGTCGAACAGCCACAGTTCCACCGCGTCGAGACGAAAATGGTGCAGGCTGTCGCCGAGCAGACTGTCGAGCAAAACCTCCATGCCGGTGACCGCCAGCAGCTCCAGCTCGAACTGTTGGAACTTGCGCAGGATGCGCTCGTTCTGGCTGGCCTTGTCCATCAGCTCGCTGACCGTGCGCGCCAGATGATCCAGCCGGGATTGCGCCAATTTGTCTTCGGGCATAAGGGTCTTGCGCCGGCGCGCGCCGGGTCCGTTCCAGCGTATCGTTATAAGGTTTTTGTGGATGGATAGCTGCCGCAGTATAACGTGGCCGAATCAAAACAGAAGAAGAATAAAATAAGACAGGAGAGAGAGGAAACTGGCGCCGGTGGCGTCGCCGTCACCGGGCCATGGATGGGAAACGACGGGTCAGAGACCTTCCCAGCTTTCGTCGTCGTAGATGCCGAGCTCATCGCGCAAACGTTTGCGTTCCAGACGATCTTCGATCTTGCGGCGAATGGAAGGGTCTTTTTGTACGACCCGGGGCGGCACCACTTCCGCATCGCCGTCGAAGTCGCCGCCGTCCGCTTCTTCCGCTAAAAAATCTTCGCTGGAATCGCTGCTTTTGCTGCTTGTGCTAGACAAATTGTTTGTCATGTTAGCACTCCCGAATACTGCTCCGTTGCCCACGAACCGGAACCGGACCGATTCGGGAGCCTAAATAAAGCAGAACCGGACGACTGTCAATGCCCGCCCCAACAAATTTCAAAAAGCGCTCGCGCTCGCTTCGGGCGCCGCCGTCGACGACCTTTTTCGATCGGAAAAATCAAGCGGTTTTCGCCGCACACAGGCGGCGGATCGCGGGCGTGGAATGCTTCGGAAGTGTGAAAAAAGGAAAACGCGGATCAACCGAGAATGTCGATCAGTTCCAGCGCCGGCCGGCCGCCTTTGCCCTGGCTGCGCAGCAATTCCAGCAGGGCCTGTTGCGAGCCGTAGCGGCGTTCGTCATAACGGTGGGCCAGGTCTGGGCCGGCACCGTCGGGGCGCGCCGGCGCGTCCGTGTTGATGAACAAACCCGCCGGCGTCGCGACGCCCGACGTTTCGACGCCCGACGCTTCAATGTGCGTTTCGATCAGTGCGTCGGCCGCGGGCGTTGGTTCCGGCGCCTCCTGAACCATCCACGGGCGCAGCCGCTCCGCCAGCGCGCGCAACTGTTCGTCGTTGCGCTCCGGCGCGGATGCCAGCGTGTCGATCAGGCCCATCACATCCATCGCCGCCGGCGGCTGGCCGAAACGGCGCGTGTAGGCCTGCTGGGCTTCGTCCAGCAGCGCCGCCAGCGCTTCGCGCGGCGCATCCTGCCGCTCCAGCAACAGCATCAGGCGAGAGCGCAGCTCGGCGAGATAACCGCGTTCGGCCGCGGCCATATCGGCGGCGGATTTCGGCTGGCGCGTTTGCGCGCCGGCCTGGTGCTGGCGGAACTGGCGCAGCCAGAAACCGGAAAAACCGATGCCGGGCTGAAAGCCCTCCAGGGTGTGCTGGAGCGCCTCGGCCAGACGGATGAAACTGCGCGAGGACGGATCGCTGTCGGGAAACAAGGCCACCGGACTTTGCAGCGTCACCGCCGCCCGCAGGCTTTCATCGCGCAGCAGAAAACCGAGGTAGTGCGTCTGCACGCCGATGTATTTTTCCACCGCGGCGCTGAAGCGATGGTAGACCTCGCGCGCCTGCGGCGCGCTGCCGCACAGGTTGACCACCACCTGGTACGACAACGTCGGACGGCGCCGATGCATGAGCTTGATCAGCGAGAACGCATCGGTGAGCGAAGTCGGCTCCGGCGTGATCACCACCAGCGCGCGGTGCGAGGAGCCGACGAAATCGAGCGTGGTATCGGCGATGCCGGCCGCGGTGTCGAGCAGCAGATAATCGAACTCGCCCTCGATGCGCGCCAGCTCCCGCGTCAGGCGCAGCTGCTGGCGCGGATGCAGCGACACGCACTCGCTGATGCCGTTGGCGCCGGGAATCACCTTCAGCCCGAACGGACCTTCGAGCATGACTTCCTCGACGGTTTTCGCGCCGAACAGGACATGTTCGAGACTGAATTTTGGCGCGAGCCCGAGCAAAATATTGACGTTGGCGAGCCCCGTATCCGCATCGAGAATGCAGACGCGGGCGCCGGTCTTGGCGAGGGATAAACCGAGATTGACGGCGATGCTGGATTTGCCGACGCCGCCCTTGCCGCTGGTGATGGCGACGACATACGGCAACGCGCTTTTCGCAGAAACTTCCTGCGCAGCGGATTGTGCTTGTACGGCCGGCACCGGCGGAGTCTCCATGATCGCCCCGTGCCGGCGCATCCCGCGCGCCGGCGGCTGATTCAAAAGCCGGTAAAATATCAGGTTTGGCGCATACGCTCCAGGGTTCATCCCTCACCATGGCGGGAGGTAGCGGCTGTCAGGGCCGTTCGTTATACTAAAGTCCGGCAAAAATCTGCCAATTTGCCAGCAGATTCAGCAAGCGGCGGAAGCAATCAATACCAACAAAAATCAG
>Ga0164243_10001729_pt1 | contig 36629 bp, 37 predicted proteins | sample OricompcompostOP_FD_108781 | JGI IMG/M metagenome (GOLD analysis project Ga0164243, IMG submission 108781) | Organic Plus compost microbial communities from Emeryville, California, USA - Original compost - Organic plus compost (OP) | ecosystem: Engineered > Solid waste > Mixed feedstock >...
CTCCCTTCTTCGCCTTCTGCCCGCCCGCGCGGCCGCCGGAGCCGCGGACGACGTCAAGCCCCAGCTTCCTCGCCACCACCGCGTTCAGTTCCGCATCCGCGCTACGGGAGAACAGGGCGACGAGCCGCTGGCCACGAGGCTTCAGCGCCGGGGCAAGCAAATGCTGACCGTGCCACAGTGCCGCGATCGCCGGCGAATATTGGGCGATGACCTCTTCGACGTCGTGAGATCCTTCGACGCGCGGGTTGGTGCGCTCGACGAGGCGAATCGTTACCGCCAGGAGCGACGCCAGAATGTTCTTGACCACGCGCGAGCGCGCGAGGGGCTTGCGGACACGCCGCCAAAACGCCTTCATCGGATGCACGCTGGCCGTGCTGCGGCCTCTCATCTTCACCGAAGCTGACGGCGCTGCCGCCTCATTCTCCATCCGCTCAGCCCCGATTTTCGGATTCAGGATCGAGGAGACGGTGCAAGTGGACGATGAAATAGCGCATATGTGCGTTGTCCACTGTCTCCTGAGCCTTCGAGCGCCAGGCAGCTTCAGCGGATTTGTAATCTCCGTAAATGCCGACAATGTCCAGCTCGTCAAGGTTACGAAACTCGGAGCTTTTGAGCGACTTCAGCTCGCCGCCGAAGACGAGATGCAGAAGCTGCTTCTTCCTTTGATCCTCAGCCATCGGTCCCATCTTCCCTGTTCTGGGTTCATGGCAGGCTTTGCGCGAAGCGCCTCGCCTGATCTAGATGAATTCGTGCCTATTGAAAACCATTCCGCTCCGGGCAGCGCCACTACGCAACATACCCAAAGTGTTAATTATTCGCGAATATGCGCCACCACGTCCGCCATGATTTCCAGCAGCCGGCCGCTGCCGGCGGCGAGTGCCCCCCGCCGCAGGTCGGGTCCGGCATAATGCGGACGCTTGCCGCTCCCGTCGACGATGCGACCGCCCGCCTCGCTCAAAATGACATCCGCAGCCGCCAGATCCCAGTCATGGGAAGCAGGCTTTATGAAGGTGGCGTCAAGCACTCCACCCGCCACCATCGCAACACGGTAAGCGAGCGATGGGATATAAGGATGTGGCGTCACGCGCGCGTAGACGTCCGGCGGCAGCCCGTGCAGCATGTTCCTGGGCCCTGCTACGGCATAGTCGCGCCCAGGCTCCCTCACCGCAATCGGCGAACCGTTGCGGCGGGCGCCTCCGCCCAGCGTCGCGCTGAAGAATTCGCCGCTCGCCGGGCAGTCGAGCACGCCGGCAATAGCCCTCCCGTCTTCGACCACCGCGATGCTGACGCACCACACATTACGGCCCTCGATGAAGGCGCGCGTTCCGTCTATCGGGTCGACCACGAAGGTGCGCGAGGCGGAGAGGCGCGCCTCATTGTCGGCCGTTTCCTCCGACAACCACCCATAGTCCGGCCGCTTCTCCAAGAGCAGACGGCGCAAGAAGCCGTCCACTTCCAGATCGGCCTGGCTTACGGGCGACTTACCCTCCTTCCACCAGACCTCGGGATCGCGACGGAAATAGCGCAGCGCTATCTGACCGGCCTCGCGCGCTGCCTCCGAAATAAGCGCCAGATCCTCCTCTATGGCGTTAACGACGCGTTCATTCACCGGCAACTGTCATCCCCTCGATAAGCAGGGTCGGCGCAGCCGTGCCGTAGTTGCGGTCGATATCGTTCGCCGGCGTCATGCGCAGGAACATGTCCTTGAGATTAGAGGCAATCGTGATCTCCGACACCGGGTAGACGATGGCGCCGTTCTCGATCCAGAAGCCGGAAGCGCCGCGGCTGTAATCGCCGGTGACAAGGTCCACGCCGTGGCCAAAGAGTTCGGTGACGTAGAAGCCGCTCTTGATTGCCCCGATCAGATCCTCGGGCGAGATCTCACCGGGCTCCAGCGCAAAGTTGGTGGAGGAGGGATTTACCGAAGACCCACTGCGTACGCCGCGGCCGTTCGTTTCAAGGCCCAGTTCGCGCGCTGCCGAGGTCGACAGAAGCCATGTTTTGAGCACGCCCTTCTCGATCGGCACGAGGGCTTCACCCCTTACACCCTCCCCGTCGAAGGGCCGTGAGCTCTGGCCGCGCTTTCGGAATGGGTTGTCCGTGACCGTGATCCCCGCAGCAGCGACCTGCTTGCCCATCATGTCACGCAAGAAGCTCATCCGGCGGGCCACCGCAGCGCCATTGATGGAGGCTGCAATATGACCGGCGATACCTCGCGCCACCCGGGGATCATAGACCACGGGAAAGACGCCAGTCTTTATCCGGCGCGGATTGAGCCGCCTTACCGCCCGTTCGCCGGCAGTGCGGCCGATCTTTTCGGGCGTGTCGAGGTCGGAAAAGTGCAGACGCGAGGAAAAGTCGTAGTCGCGTTCCATCTTCGTGCCCTCGCCGGCGATAACACTGACGGACCGCGAAAAACGGGTGGCCGAATATTGGCCGACGAAGCCATGGGACGTAGCGAGCACAAGCCCGCCGGATCCCGCGCTCGCGCCCGCGCCGGACGAGTTGGTCACACCCGGAACGGCAAGGGCAGCCTCCTCCGCGGCCAGCGCGTCTTCGGTCAGGCGCTCAGCGGAAACTTCGGTGCTGTCGACCAGATCAAGATCAGCGATTTCGCGGGCAAGCCTCTCGGGATCGGCAAGGCCTTGGAAAGGATCTTCGGGCGAAGCCTTCGCCATGGCGACGGCCCTTTCGGCGAGCGCAGCCGGATCAGACCTGGTTGTGGCGGAAACGCTCGCCACCCGCTTTCCGACGAACACCCGCAGGGACATATCATTGCTTTCGGCCGACTCCGTCCCTTCAACCTTTCCCAGCCGCACCGAGACGCTGCTCGAGCGGGAGCGCACGACAACTGCATCGGCCGCGTCCGCACCGGCGCGCTTTGCTGCTTCGACCAGGGCCGAAACGCGGTCGAGAAGGGTCTTTTCATCGAAGGGCATGTTCACTCCGGGCCTGTCATTGATCGCAGCCGTCGTATGGCGCCGCCATAACAATCTGGTAGAGGCGGAAGAGTCGGCAAGACACAAGTACGGCAAACCATTTATGGTCCCAAGGCGGACAGCGCAATGGTACGAGCGCTGCCGGCGGGAAAAATGGGCCCAGCATGGAAGACACCAACAGCATCTATTACCAGCCACTGCTCCTGCTGGGAGGCGCCGTCATCGCAGCTCCCCTGTTCAAGCGGCTCGGGCTTGGAACCGTCCTCGGATACCTTATAGCCGGCGTGGCGATCGGCCCCGTGGCGAGCCTGATCGCGGACGGCCAGGAATTCCTGCATGTCGCCGAACTCGGTGTCGTCTTCCTGCTTTTTATAATCGGACTGGAGCTCAATCCTTCGCGGCTGTGGGCCATGCGGAAACAGATCTTCGGTCTCGGCATCGCCCAGGTTCTTGTGACAGGGATTGCGCTTGCTCTTGCAGCTTCCATCCTGTTCGGCTTCCCGGTTTCGGCGGCGGTGATCATCGGTTTCGGCCTTGCACTTTCCTCTACCGCATTCGCGGTGCAGACGCTGGAATCGCAGGGGGCGCTCAACACGCGCTATGGTCAAACGGCCTTTTCCGTTCTCCTGCTGCAGGATCTTGCCATCGCCCCACTGCTTGCGCTCGTGCCTCTCCTGTCCCCTGGTGGCGAGGGCGTTGCGGACATCACGGGCGGCAGGTTGGTGCTGGCGTTTGCAAGCCTTGCCGCGCTGATCCTGGCCGGGCGTTATCTCCTCAATCCGCTCTTCCGTCTCATTGCCGCTACCGGTGCGAGGGAAGCGATGATCGCGGCGGCACTGCTGGTGGTGCTCGGCTCCGCGATGCTGCTGGACTCAGCAGGGCTATCCATGGGACTAGGTGCATTCATAGCCGGCGTGCTGCTGGCTGATTCCTCCTACCGCCACGAACTGAATGCCGACATAGAACCCTTCCGCGGCGTGCTGCTGGGCCTGTTCTTCATGGCCGTCGGCCTTTCGCTGGACCTCGATGTGCTGGAGGAGAACTGGCTCGTCATCATTGCCATCGTGCCGGCGCTGATGCTTGCCAAGGCATTGATCGCCTACGGACTGTGCAGACTTTTCGGCTGCGACCACAACAGCTCGGTGAGCATCGCGGTCCTTCTCCCGCAGGGAGGCGAATTCGGGTTCGTACTCTTCACGGCCGCAAGCGGCGCATTGATCTTCCCGCCTGACACCGCATCTCTGCTTACGGCGGTCGTTACGCTTTCGATGGCGCTGACGCCAGTTTCCGTGAAGCTCGGCGAGGTCTTCACGAGCAAGGAGAACCGCGAAGAGATCGACGAGACCTTCGACGGCGCCGGCGCAGACGTGCTCATGATCGGTTTTTCCCGCTTCGGGCAGATCGCCTCCCAGATCCTGCTTGCCGGCGGCAGCGACGTGACGATCATCGATCATTCGGCGAGCCGTGTCCGTGCGGTCGAGAAATTCGGCTTCCGCATCTATTTCGGCGACGGCCGGCGCAAGGAAGTGCTGGAGGCCGCCGGCATCCGCACGGCCAAGGTGGTAGCCGTCTGCACCAATGTTCGCACCACCACCGACGCGATCGTCAACATGATCAAGTCCGAGTTCCCGCATGTTAAGCTTTACGTGCGCTCCTACGACCGCGCGCACACGCTCTCTTTGAGAGCGCGCGGCGTTGACTACGAAATCCGCGAGACCTTCGAATCCGCGCTTCTCTTCGGACAGCGATCGCTCGAGGCGCTCGGTGCGAACGAAGAACTGGCAAGGGCTATTGTAGAGGACGTGCGCAAGCGCGATGAGGAGCGGCTTGCGATCCAGGCGGCAGAGGGAATCCAGGCGGGAGGAGAGACTATACATACGCGGCCCGTCACGCCCGAGCCGCTCATCAAGCCGGGCCGCGAAGCGCGCAGGCTCGACAAGGCGGAAGAAAAGGGTTCCAGCCAGCGCCTCTGAAACTAGTCTAGGCCGCGTTGCGTGTCAGGATGGCTTCCACGGCACGTTTCAGTTCATCCTTGATGGACGCGGTCTCGGCCATGATCGCATCCATCTTCATGAAGTCGAGCACGCGGAAGCCCGAGATGGAGGGCCGCAGCAGGATGTCGGGCCGCTTTCTCTGCAGCTTCATGGTGATGATGGACTGCATCATGAGCTGGGTCGTCCCGAACATCATCTCGATCGTGTTCGGGATCTTCGAAGAGCGCACGACCGGCACACCCACGACGTCGACCGCGATCAGGATGTCCGCCGAGCCCTCGAGAATGTCGAAGGGTACGGGATTGTAGATGCCGCCATCGATCAGCATACGGCCATCACGCATGACCGGGCGGAACACCGCCGGCAGGGCTGCCGAGGCTGCCAAGGCCGAGCGCAGCTCGCCACTCTCGAAAACCGCGAGGCGATGGCCGTAATAGTCCGTAGCGGTGACTCGCAACGGGATGTGAAGCTTCTCGAACGTGTCCGGGATCTGAGGCGGCAAAAACTCCTTCAGGATGCGTTCGGCGTTGAACTGGCCGAGCCGCAGCCCGGTCTCCATCATCTCGGAAAACTTTGCTGGACGTGCGCGCCAGATGCGCGCCGCCACCTCCGATCGGCGGGCCAGCACCTTGCTGGCATAGGCACGTATGTCCTTTCCGGCCATCCCGGCGGCCATGCCTGCTCCCATAATGGCGCCGATGGACGAGCCGGAAATCACCGCCGGTCGGATGCCGAGCTCGTCGAGCGCCTCGATCACATGGATATGTGCCAAGCCCCGAGCGCCACCTCCTCCGAATGCCACAGCAAAACTCGGCTCGGATGAAGGCGCCCTTGCCCCGAAATCCGTGACCTTTCCAGCAGAAGTTCGATCAGCCATAATTACCTGAATCGATGTTGGCCAAAGATGTTCCGCCAATCGTGCCCCTATTCCAGTGGAATATGCAGCCACCTGCCGGGCTGCATAAAACTCAATCGGAAGCTTTCAGTTCGGGCCCGACGATCAGCACCGTCGGCTCCGTGGACAAAAGCCGCTTTGCCATGCTTTTGACGTCCTCAAGTGTCACGGCATTGATAAGGCCGACGCGCTCCTCGATATAGTCCTTGCTCCTGCCTAGCCTCTGCAGGCCGACCAGGGTGTCGGCGATGGCGCTGGTGGAGGCCAGCTGACCGAGAGCGTAGGAGCCGATCAGGTACTTCTTGGCACTATCGAGTTCCTCTTGGGTCGGCCCTTCCGCCGCCATTTGAACCACGATCTCCCGTGTGACCTTCAGCGTTTCAGCAGCGCGATCACCGCTCGTCGAAACGTAGATGGAAAGATCGCCCCAGTCGATCTCGCTATCGAGATCCGCTCCCGCGCCGTAGGTGAGTCCCCGCTTCTCACGCAATTCCATGAACAAGCGTGAGGTCAGGCCGCCGCCGCCCAGGATCTCGGCAAGCAAAGTAGCCGAGTAAACGTCCGGACTGGTTGCAGCCACACCGGGATAGATCATCGCAATCGACGTCTGTGGGCGGTCGTAAATCTCGCGAACCTCCTGGCCAAAATTGAGCGTCGGCGCAGGAATCTCCGTGAGGTCCGCCTTTTCGGGAAGCCCGCCAAACACTTCGTCAAGGACACGCCCCAGCGTCTCGGGATCGATGTCGCCGACGGCACCGACAATGAGGTTGGAGCGGGCGAACAATTTACGATGAAAGGCGACAAGATCGTCACGCGTCAGCCTGCCTAGCGTTTCTTCCGTTGCCCGCCGGGCGATCGGGTGATCGCCGTAGAGGACGGATGCAAGCGCGCGTTGTCCTCGCTCATCCGGGTCGTTCCTGTCAGCCTTTATCCTGGAAATAGCGACGGCACGTTCCCTGGCGAACTCATCCTCGTCGAAGCGAGGCGCCGAGACGGCAAGGGAAAGAAGCTTCAGCGGCTCCTCCGTTTCGCCCGCCAACACGCGAAGAGTGCCGCCGACCGTGTCGTTGCCGGCACCGAAAGAAAGATCGGCACCCGTCTCATAAAGACGCTGCTGAAAGGTGTCGGAATCGAGATCGCCCGCGCCATTCGTCAGGAGCGAAGCCATCATGCCAACGAGCCCTTCCTTGCCCTTCGGCTCCTGGTTGCTGCCCCCGACAAAGGCGAAGGAGATCGCCACCACGGGGTCAGACGGGTCTTGGACCAGCCAGGCCTTGATGCCCTTCTCAGAAGTAACCTCGACGATATCGAGATCCGCATGGGCGGGGAGAACGAGACCGAAAACGAAAAGACAGAGGATGGCGGCACGCGACGGAACATGCCGCAGGGCGACCGTGATGCGCGCGTTCATTATCTTCCCCATCCTCATGCCGGGTCCTCCGCATCGGCAGGGAGGAGGTATCCCGTAACGCCGCGCTCCAGCGTCAGATAGCGGCGGGCCGCCTCGCGGATATCGTCAGCCGTGACCGCATCGATGCGCTTCCTTATCTCATCCACATCCTCAACAGTTCCGCCCGTCATCAGCGTTGTGCCGACATCCATCGCGCGCGCCATCTGGCTTTCCCAGCTCAGCATCATGCGGCTCGCCAGAACCTTCTTTGCGGTGTTCAGTTCCTGAACCGGCACCTCTTCTGTTGCCAGCTTCTCGATCTCCGCATTAACTGCGCTTTCCACCTCCTGCAGCTTTTCAGCATCCAAAGGCCGTGCAAAGACGCCGATTTCCGAATAGTCGCGGAGCTCGGTAGACATTCCGGCGCCGGCCGAGGAGGCGATGCGCTTCTTTACCACGAGTTCCTGGTAGAGCCTGCTGCGCTCACCTCCTCCCAAGATCGTTGTCAGAAGCATCAGCGCATCGGCAGCCTTCCTGTCCTCCGAAAAAACAGCCGGAGCGAACCATCTCCGCGAAAAGGAAGGAAGGGAAACGCGGGGGTCCCGCAGGAGCACCGTGCGCTCCACTCTGGGTTCGGGCTCCATGGGGCGGGTTCGCGGCGGCAGGTCGGGTCCGCGCTCCAGCTTTCCATAGGTCTCCGTCGCCAGCTTGCGCACAGTCTCAGTATCGATGTCACCTGCCACCACGAGCACCGCGTTGTTGGGCCGGTAATAGCGGTCGTAAAACGCCTTAAGCTGCTCCCTGCCCAGTTTCTCGAGCTCATGCATCCAGCCGATCACGGGCCTGCCGTAGGGATGGTTCTGGTAAAGGGTCGCGGCCAGCGTCTCCCGCAAAATGCCTCCGGGCGCGTTGTCGACCCGCATCAGACGTTCCTCCATCACCACGCGCCGCTCGGTCTCGATCGCCTCGTCGTCGAGAACGAGATTGCGCATGCGATCGGCCTCGAAAGCCATCATCTCGCCCAATGCGTCCGGTGGAACCTCCTCGAAATAGGCGGTGAAATCGTTGGTGGTGAAGGCATTCTGACTACCGCCTACCGCCTTGACCGCCGTTTCGAACGCGCCGCTCTCATGGGTCGAGGTCGCCTTGAACATCAAATGTTCGAAGAAGTGGGCGATGCCGGATTGGCCCGGCTCCTCGTCGGCGCCGCCAGCCTTGTAGAAAATCATGTGCGTGACGATGGGCACACGCCGTTGCGGGATAACGACAACCTGCAGCCCGTTGTCCAGAAAAAAGGATTCAACGTCGAAACCGCGCGGACCGGCCTCCGCCCTGCCAGGAGAGGCAGCTGCGGCGAGCAGGAAAAGCGCGGCAACGAATGAAAACAATTTCATCAACGAACGTCCTCGTCAAAAAATGAGAAGCGTATGAAGCGGACGGCGAGAGGCTCCCGCAGAACGCGCCGAGAGGGCGATGGTTGCCAGTGAAGCTTGGCTAAACTCTGGCGATGCCACAAAAGGCGAGCGTGCTCGAGGAATAGGTGCGCAGGTCGTGCTGGACGATCCCTTCCGGCGGCTGGAAAGGCGTCGCAGCGGATTCCTCGACCACGATCAGCGCGTCCTGCGTCAGCCATCCGCCGGCAAGAGCGGAGGCGATCGCCCTTTCTCCCAGGCCGCGTCCATAGGGAGGATCGGCAAAGACAAGGTTGAAGGGCTGCATCGTGCCGACCGGCCCCAGGTGTGTTGCGTCTCGGCGGAAAATGCGCGTGCGGCCCTGAAGGCCAAGGTTTTCGATGTTTTCGCGCACCAGCGCACGGGCGGCTGCCGCCTCCTCCACGAAAAGGCAGAAGGCGGCGCCGCGCGAGAGCGCCTCGATGCCTAGTGCGCCGCTGCCGGAGAAGAGATCGAGCACGCGTGCGCCCTCGATCGAGCCCGGATAGGCATGCTCCAGCACGTTGAACAAGGATTCTCGCGCGCGGTCTGTCGTCGGGCGGATCGCGTCCGAATGGGGTGCGGCAAGGCGCCTTCCGCGAAAAGTACCGCCGACGATGCGCATGCCCTGACTACCGCTCCTTCGGCCCTTTGCCGGAGCGAGGCTTGCCGCCCCTCGGAGGCCGCTTGCCCTTTACGGGCCTCTCCCCCTGGGGGGCGGAGGATTTCCGCTCACCCCGCCTTCCCTTCTCCCTGCCGCCCTCAGTGTCCGCTTTCTGCCGGCGCGCCTTCCGTTCTGCTTCGGCGGCCTCTTCCGCCTTCTTCCTGCCCACCGGCCGAGCGCCAGGCGCCATCCACACATTCGCGGCGCGCGAGCGGCGTTCGAAGGGAGAGCGGGCGGAGCGCCCTTCCCGCGCCGGCCGGGCGTCCTCGCTCTCCTTGCGGGATCGCGTCGCTTGAGCACTTTTTCCGGCGGGTTTCGCCGCAGCCGGGCGTTTGGTCTGCAGCCGTTCGCGTATCTCCTCGCGCTTTTCCTCAGCCGCCTTCTTCCGTTTGGCCGCCGGCTTCTCCAAGCGTTCGCTGCTGTTCTCGACGGAATCGCGCCGCGCCTCAGCTTGCCTTGGACGTTCGGCCCGTACCGGCTTGTTCGTGAAAGGCTTTGCGATAGGCGCGTCGAAATTGGCGCCTGCTTGCTCGATCAGCCGGTCGCCAAGCTGATCGCGCAGCGTGCGGCCCTTAATTTCCTGCACTGCGCCCTCCGGCAGTTCGCCAAGCTGGAACGGGCCATAGGAGATGCGGATAAGGCGCGTAACCTCAAGGCCAAGCGCGCCGAGAACGTTCTTCACCTCGCGGTTCTTGCCCTCGCGCAGGCCCATTGTCAGCCAGGCATTGCTTCCCTGCTGGCGATCGAGCGTGGCCGTGATCGCGCCGTAGAAAACCCCGTCAACCGCAATGCCTTTTTCAAGCTCCGCCAGCGCCAGCGGCTCGACCTTGCCGTGCACGCGAACGCGATAGCGCCGGAGCCAGCCGGTGGAAGGAAGCTCTAGGACGCGCGCAAGGCCACCGTCGTTCGTCAGAAGCAGCAGCCCCTCCGTGTTTATGTCGAGGCGGCCTACCGTAATGACACGCGGCAGGTCCTTCGGAAGGATATCGAAAATCGTCTTCCGCCCTTCCGGATCGCGGGTGGTCGTGACGACGCCCGCCGGCTTGTGGAACAGGAAGAGCCGGGTACGCTCGATGGTTGGAATCGGCGCGCCGTCGACCTCGATGCGATCCGAATGACGCACGTTGAAAGCCGGCGACGTCAGCAGGCGGCCATTCACCTTGACCCGCCCTGCCGCAATCATTGCTTCCGCATCACGCCGTGAAGCGACGCCTGCGCGCGCCAGGCGCTTGGCGATGCGCTCTCCATCGCCTACCTCTGCGCGCGCAGCGACTGCGGCCGCGTCTCTCCTTGCGCGTGGCGCGGCCTCTTTGAAGCGCGCCGGCTTTTCCTTCTTGTTCTTCATGGATGGTCTTTGCCTCTCAGCGCGGCTAGGTAACAATTCGGGTTGTTTCTTGCGAGCAAAAAGATTGAACCGGCAACAACCAAAAACCCGTGAGGGCTTCATGGACGCCGCCTTCGAGGAGGCACGGCTCGCGGCCGCGCGCGGCGAAGTGCCCGTCGGGGCAGCCATTGTGCGGGAGGGAAAGATCCTCGCACGGGCGGGAAACCGCACGCGGGAACTCAACGATCCGACCGCGCATGCCGAAATGCTGGCGATCCGCGCCGCCTGTCAAGCCGAGGGGGCGGAGCGGCTCACCGGAGCCGATCTCTACGTTACGCTGGAGCCTTGCGCCATGTGCGCCGGCGCCATCTCCTTCGCACGTATCCGCCGCCTCTATTTCGCCGCCAGCGACGAGAAGGGCGGCGGTGTCATCCATGGCGGTCGCTTCTTCACACAACCCACCTGCCACCATGCACCGGAGGTCTACGGAGGGCTCGGTGAACGGGAGGCGGCCGAACTCCTCAAAAGCTTCTTCGAGGAGAGGCGCGGGTAAGGTCTAGGCTAGAGCCAAGGAATGAGCTTGCGTAGACCACCTGTACCGGCGCTCGCGGCCCTCTTTGCCTGACGCTCCTTCGTGGCTTCATCCACACCCAGATCATCGGCCGGCGCGGTTGGCTCGGGCTGGCGATATTCGACCGGCGGATCGCTCAGATAGCGGCGGGTGGTAGGGCTGCCCTGGGCCGCCATCTGCCGGCGGCGAAGGAATTCATCACGCTGGGCTTTGCGCGTCCTGCTGTCGACGGAGAGCGCCTGCGCCTGCCCGCTATCACTACTGACATCGCGGATTATGTTCGGACGGTAGAGCGGATTGTTCTGGTTCGCCGTCGCTTCCGCACGGACGCGCGCCAAGCGTTCTTCCGGCGATTCCGGCCAAGCGGGATTTGCGGAGGAAGCCACACTATCCTGCGGAGGCGGCAGCACTTCCGTGGAAGGCGGCTTCACGATCCCCGGGCGCGGAGAATAGTCAATCGAAGGCTTGTCCTTGGGCCCGAGCGACAACACCCCCGTAAGGTCTTCCACCAGCTGCTGCTCGGCGGATTTTCCCGTGCCGTACGTAGTGCCTGAGCAAGCAGAAAGGGCCGCCGCCGAGATGGCCACCGCCAGGCCGAGCGACAGTCTACCCGGCCTTGCCCCGCGGCCCCGCGCGTCCCAGCCAAAATCCTTCAAGGTCAGTTCTCCCCAATGGCCGCTTCCGGCCCGATTTCGATCTTCGTGTCGCCGCGAAATCCGGCGACATCATGACCTGTCTCTTATGGCCCTTTTACTGGACGGACCCCCATGACGCAATGCTAGGCCCGGCCGAGTGCCCTGAGTTCATGCAGGGCGGCAGCATCGCGGGCCGACACATCCGGGAATTCCGTATCCGAGCCCACGTCGTCCGTGTAGCGCCAGGAACGGGCGCATTTGCGCAGGCCAAGCTCCTCGGCCTTCCTGAACTTCACGGCCACCTGCGGGCCCACCGTCTCCTCGACGAAAACGGTGGATGGATCGGTGATTTCGGCGTGCTGGAGCGCGGATGCCGCATCGGCGCTTTTCACCTCGGCGCCCGAGGTGATGAAGATCTCGTCCGGGTCGAGCCCTTCGAACAGGCCGGCAAGCTCGCTGCCAAGGAAGACGATGGGAGCGGCCTCGAGCGAGGAGCCAATGGTCTTTTCCCGCCGCTCGATCTCCAAGGCGCCCGTCACGACGCGGCGCACCTGACGGATCTTGCGCCACTTCTCGGCCAGCGCCTCGTCATGCCAGGCGCTCGGCACATCCGGGAACTGCTCGAGATGCACGGACTTCGCATTGGGATTGCGCTCCAGCCACGCTTCCTCCGTCGTGAAGGGCAGCATGGGCGCAAGCCACGTCACAAGGCAATCGAAGAGCTGGCGGACGACCTGGAGCGCGGCCTTGCGGCGGATGCTCGACGGCGCATCACAGTAGAGCGCATCCTTGCGAACGTCGAAGTAGAAGGCGGAAAGCTCCACGACCATGAAATCAAGCAAGGCCCGGGTGACGCGCTTGAAGTCGAAATTGTCGTAGCCCCGGCGCACGATCTGGTCGAGCTCGAAGAGCCGGTGCAGCATCAGCCGCTCCAGCTCCGGCATCTTGGCGAGCGGCACCACCTCGCCGTCGTCATGGGCGAGCGTGCCCAGCATCCAGCGGATGGTGTTGCGAAGCTTGCGATAGGCGTCGATGTTCGTCTGCAGAATGTTTTGCCCGAGCCGCTGGTCTTCCCAGTAGTCGGTCGTCACCACCCAGAGCCGCAGGATGTCGGCGCCGGATTTCGCCATTACGTCCTGGGGCACCACCGTGTTGCCCAGCGACTTCGACATCTTGCGGCCTTCCTCATCCATGGTGAAGCCATGGGTGATGACGGCATTATAGGGCGCGCGCCCACGCGTGCCGCAGGATTCGAGCAACGAGGAATGGAACCAGCCGCGGTGCTGGTCCGAGCCTTCGAGATAGACGTCTGCCGGCCATTTCAGGTCCGGCCGGTCCTCAAGCGTGAAGGCGTGCGTCGAGCCCGAATCGAACCAGACATCGAGGATGTCGCGCACCTGCGTCCAGCGCTCAATATCATTGCGGCCGGCAAGGAAACGCTCCTTGGCCCCTTCAGCGAACCAGGCGTCCGCGCCTTCCTTCTCGAAGGCTTCCATGATGCGCGCATTGACCACATCGTCCTTCAGCACCTCGCCGTCCTCGTCCACGAAGACGGCGATCGGCACGCCCCAGGCGCGCTGGCGGGAAAGCACCCAATCCGGCCGCTCCTCGATCATGGCGCGTAGCCGCGTCTGGCCGGCCGCCGGCACGAAACGCGTTTCGTCGATCGCCTTCAAGGCGCGGCTGCGCAGGGTCGTGCCGTCGCCGAGGTCCTTGTCCATGTAGACGAACCATTGCGGCGTGTTGCGGAAGATGACCGGCTTCTTCGAGCGCCAGGAATGCGGATACTGGTGCTTCAGCCGCCCGCGCGCGAACAGCATGTTCTTTGCGATCAGCGCATCGATGACGGCCTTGTTGGCATCACCCTTCTTGCCTGCATCGTCGATCACGCGCGCTGGCCCGCCCTCGCGGTCCGGCCCGAAACCCGGCGCATCCTTGGTGAAAAAGCCGGCATCGTCCACGGTGAAGGGGATCGCCGTGTCGATGCCGCGCGCCTGCAGGGCCTTCGCGTTTTCCATCCAGACGTCGAAGTCTTCGCGGCCGTGGCCGGGCGCCGTGTGCACGAAGCCCGTGCCCGCATCGTCCGTGACATGCTCGCCCGGAAGCAGCGGAACGGAGAAATTGTAGCCTCCGCCCAGACCCTTCAGCGGGTGGGCGCAGGTGATGGCGGCAAGCTCATCCGCCTTCACGTCGCGCAGGCGCTTGAACTGCAGCTTCGCCTTTGTGAATGACTCTTCCGCTAGTGCATCCGCAAAGATGAGTTTTTCGCCTGGCTGCGGGCCGAAATCGTTCTCCGCCGCCGTCACCTCATAAAGGCCATAGGAAATGCGCGGCGAATAGGAGATCGCGCGGTTGCCTGGGATGGTCCATGGTGTCGTCGTCCAGATGACGACGAAGGAGCCGGCGAGCTCCGGCGCGTCTCCCACCACCGGGAACTTCACCCAGATCGTGTCGCTCTCATAGTCCTGATATTCGACTTCGGCTTCGGCCAGTGCCGTCCGTTCCACCACGCTCCACATCACGGGCTTGGAGCCGCGATAGAGCTGGCCGGACATGGCGAATTTCAATAGTTCGCCGGCGATGCGGGCCTCCGCGTGGTAGGCCATGGTGGTGTATGGGTTCTTGAAATCACCCACAACGCCGAGCCGCAGGAATTCCTCCGTCTGCACCTTGATCCAGTGCGTGGCGAATTCCCGGCATTCCCGGCGGAACTCGTTGATCGGCACCTCGTCCTTGTTCTTGCCCTTGGCGCGGTACTGCTCCTCGATCTTCCATTCGATCGGCAGGCCGTGGCAGTCCCAGCCCGGAACATAATTGGAGTCGTACCCGCGCATCTGGAAGGAGCGCGTGATAACGTCCTTCAGCACCTTGTTCAGCGCATGGCCGATATGGATGTTGCCATTGGCATAGGGAGGGCCGTCGTGGAGCACGAAGAGCGGCCTGCCCTTCGCATCCTCGCGCAGCAGCTTGTAAAGATCCATCTCCTGCCAGCGGGCGACGATCTCCGGTTCTTTCTGAGGGAGCCCGGCGCGCATCGGAAAATCCGTCTGCGGCAGGTAGAGGGTCTTGGAATAATCCAGCTTTTCGGTGGTTTCGCTCATTGTATCGCCGTAAAAACGCGAGAGCCCTTGGCCTCGCCGATGCCCGTAGAGGTGACGGATGGCGCTCGTTCGAGCGCAGGAAACCCGGCCCTTCCCGCGACGCTTCAGGCCGCGCGGAAAGCCGGGCCAATAATTCGTATCGAAAACGGCGTGAAACCGGCGCTCGTCATCATGGCCCGCGCTTTTAACCGAGACATGGCGAAGAATAAAGGGAGATTGTTCGCGACACCCTTCACTCGCCAAAGGCTATCTTCAAATCCAGCTCCGAAAGCGGCCGGGCCCCGGCAAGCAGCGCCCTTGCCTCCTCTTCATCCCGCCTTATCTGCGCGACCAGGGCGTCGAGGCCGTCGAATTTCTCCTCTCCACGCAGGAAACCGAAGAAGGAGACCGCACAGGTCTCGCCATAAAGATCGCCGTCGAAATCGAACACGAAGGTTTCCAGCAGGGGCGCGCCGTCTTCGTCCACGGTCGGCCGCCGCCCGAAGCTCGCCACGCCATCATGGATCGTGCCGTTCGAGCGGCGAAAGCGCACAGCATAGATGCCGTGGCGCAGTTCCGTCTCCTGCGGGAGCGACATATTGGCGGTCGGAAAGCCGAGCGTCCGGCCGAGTTTTTTGCCGCCGGTCACCTCGGCTTCCATCGTATAGCGATAGCCAAGAAGCCCCGCCGCCTCTGCCACGTCACCTTCAGCCAGAAGCGCTCGGATCCGGCTCGAGGAAACCACTTCGCCGCCCTCGTCGGAGAACGCATTCATGACCGTTACGCTGAAGCCATAGGCCTCTCCGGCAAGGCCAAGCGTCTGCGGCGAGCCGCCCCGGCCTTTGCCGTAGTGGAAATCGAAGCCGACCACGATATGGGAAGCGCCGAGCCCGCCCACCAGCACCTCGGCCACGAAACGCTCCGCCGACAGCGAGGAGAATTCGCGCGTGAAAGGCTGTTCCACCACCGCATCGAAGCCCAAGGCCTCGAGCAGCCGCGCCTTCATGGGCGCCGGCGACAATCGGAAAAGCGGGATATCCGGCCGGAAGATCGTTCGGGGATGCGGCTCGAAGGTGAGCACCACGGCGGGCACCCCGCGCTCCCCTGCGATCTCCAGTGCCCGCGATAGCACCGCCTGGTGACCGCGATGGACTCCATCGAAATTGCCGATTGCGACAACGGCCCCCCGCAGATGCGGCGGGATGTCCTGGTATCCTGAAAGTCGCAGGAACTCCGTCACCTTCGCTCCTACCTTAATCGCTCGATCGCCGCCACCGGCTGGTGGCCGTGCTTTTCCAGAAAAGCCGCGAGCCGCGCCTGGTCCAATTGTCCGTCAGACTTGTATTCGGAAAGGTGGATACCGTCGGTCACGTAAAGCACGTCTATGCCCATGCCCGCAGCCCCCTTCACGTCCGTCAGCATGCCGTCGCCGATCGCGAGCGTCTCGCCCGGGCTCACATTGCGCCCGAGCTTTTGGGCCGCCGCGACAAGCGCCGCCTCGTAGATGGGTCGGTGCGGCTTTCCCGCGATCATCGTGCGTCCGCCGAGCTGGCTGTAATCGCGTGCCAGCGCACCGGCGCAGAAGATCAGGCGATCACCGCGCTCCACCACGATGTCCGGATTGGCGCAGATGAAAGGCAGGTCGCGGGCACGCATGCGCTGCAGCATCTCAGCGTAGTCGTCGGGCGTTTCAGTCTCATCGTCGAAAAGCCCGGTGCAGACCACGGCGGAAGCCTCGAACTCCTCCACCAGCTCGACATCGAGGCCGTCATAGATCGGCAGATCCCGGTCCGGCCCGAGGTGGAACACCCGGCGCGGGCCGTTTCGGATAAGCTCCCGCGTCACGTCTCCGGAGCTTACAACCTCATCCCAGGCTTCCTCACTCACCCCGATCTGGCGCAGCTGCTCCTCCACAAGGTCGCCCGGACGCGGGGAATTTGTGACGAGCACCACCGCCTTACCTTGCTGACGCGCCCGCACCAGCGCTTCGGCGGCGGGCGGGAAAGCTGCAACGCCGTTGTGCAGGACACCCCACACGTCGCAAAGGATCAGGGCGTAGGGCTTTGCTAGCGCGTCGAGGCTGTCGACCATGGCCGGCGGCTGCGGCATGAACTCTCCTTGGGTAGCGAAGGACTGGAGGCACGGAGGCCGGGAACGCGAGTGGAATTAGCCGAAGTACCGCCACCTGTCACCCGCTTTCAGCGCGCCGCCCTTGCCGCTCCCATGCTTATCGGCTAGGACAGCCGCGCCCGGTTGCGGGCGTAGTTTCCATATCAGAACAGACGGATTTTCGGCATGGCTGACAAGGCGGACAAGGTGAAGGCAAGGCTCCCGCGCGGGCTTGTCGACCGCCATCCGGCCGACATCCGCGCCGTCGAAGAGATGATGGCGAAGATCCGCGCGGTCTATGAGCTCTACGGCTTCGAGCCGGTGGAAACGCCGATCATCGAATACACCGATGCGCTCGGAAAATTCCTGCCGGACCAGGACCGGCCCAACGAGGGCGTCTTCTCCTTCCAGGACGACGACGAGCAGTGGCTGTCGCTGCGCTATGATCTCACAGCGCCGCTCGCCCGCTTCGTGGCAGAGAATTTCGAGCGCCTGCCGAAACCCTACCGCAGCTACCGCGCCGGCTGGGTCTTCCGCAACGAGAAGCCCGGCCCGGGCCGCTTCCGCCAGTTCATGCAGTTCGACGCCGACACCGTGGGCACGCCCGGCGTCGCGGCCGATGCCGAGATGTGCATGATGATGGCCGACGTCATGGAGGCGCTCGGCATCAAGCGCGGCGACTACGTGATCCGTGTCAACAACCGCAAGGTGCTCGACGGCGTCTTGGAGGCGATCGGCCTCGGCGGCGACGAGAATGCCGGGCGCAGGCTCACCGTGCTCAGGGCAATCGACAAGCTGGATAAGTTCGGGCCGGAGGGCGTGAAGCAGCTTCTGGGTAAGGGGCGCCTAGACGAGAGCGGCGATTTTACCAAGGGTGCCGGGCTAGATGAGGAGCAAATAACCTACGTTATGTCAGCCACGGCAGAAGCCTATCACCTTTCAGAAGTCTCCAGAGCAGGAGCCCGTGATCTCAGCGATATGGCTTTTGACGATGCTCGCGACCTTTACTACGACAATGTAGTAAGTGCGAAGGTGACTTGGGGTACAGCCCAGAACGATGTCGGACGAGCCGGGGCACAAGAACTAATTGAAATTGCTCAGCTCTGTGAGGCGGCCGGCTACGGCTCGAACCGCATCCGCATTGACCCTTCCGTCGTCCGCGGCCTGGAATACTACACCGGCCCGGTCTTCGAGGCCGAACTGACCTTCCCGGTCGTCAACGAGGACGGGGAGACGGTCCGCTTCGGCTCCGTTGGCGGCGGCGGGCGTTATGATGGGCTCGTCTCGCGCTTCCGCGGCGAGCCTGTGCCGGCCACGGGCTTTTCCATCGGCGTTTCCCGCCTCATGACGGCGCTCAAGAACCTCGGCAAGCTTGAAACCGCCGAGGCGGTGGCGCCGGTCGTCGTGCTTGTCATGGACAAGGACACGGAAAGCCTTGGCCGCTACCAGCGCCTTGTCTCCGAGCTCCGCCAGGCTGGCATCCGCGCGGAAATGTACCTCGGCGGCGCCGGCATGAAGGCGCAGATGAAATATGCCGACCGGCGCGGCAGCCCCTGCGTCGTCATCCAGGGCGCCGACGAGCGCGAAAAGGGCGAGGTGCAGATCAAGGACCTCGTCGAAGGCAAGCGCCTTGCCGAGCAGATCGAGAGCAATGTCGAGTGGCGCGAGTCCCGCCCGGCGCAGTTCTCGGTGTCCGAAAGCGAGATGGTGGCGGCGGTAAGGCGCGTGCTCGAAGCGCAGCGGCAGGAGCGCGCCAGCGCATGACGCTTCGCCCATGACCTCCCGCTACCCGTCCTTTGCCGGTGAAATCCTCGATCTCTTCGCGGAGCGCGAGGCGGCGCTGACGGACATCGCCATCATCCAGCCTGCCGATCCGTTCCTCGACATGGCGGGAGAGGATTTGCGCCGGCGCATCTTCCTCACCGAAAGCGAGACCGGCGAGACGCTTTGCCTCAGGCCGGAATTCACCATTCCGGTCTGCCTCGATCATATCGCAAAGCGCGCGACAACGCCGCGCCGCTATGCTTATCTTGGAGAGGTGTTTCGCCAGCGTCGCGAGGGCGGCGCGGAGTTCTTCCAGGCCGGCATCGAGGACCTTGGAAGCCCCGATCGCGCGGCAGCCGATGCGCGCTCGCTCGGCGATGCCCACGCTATCCTGTCGCGCGTCCTGCCGGGCACACGGCTTCGGGTCACGCTCGGCGACCAGGCGGTCTTCGAGGCGGTTCTTTCCGCGCTCGGCCTTCCGCGCGGCTGGCAGAAGCGGCTCGCGCGCGCTTTCGGCTCTCCGGCGATGCTTGAAGCGGCGATTGCCGAATGCGCCAATCCCCAAGGCGCAACCAACCTACCGCGCGAGCTTGCAAGCCTTGTCGCCCGCGGCGACGAGCCGCGGCTGACGCAGCATATCGAGGAGGCCATGCAGGCCGCGGGCCTTTCGCCCACGGCCGGGCGCGAGCCGGGAGAGATCGCACACCGGCTTCTGGAGAAAGCCGCGCTCCGCAGCGTCCGCCTTTCCGACGACGCGCTCAACGCCCTGCAGTCGTTTCTCGCCATCAAGGCGTCGCTTGAAGACGCTGGCGCGCAGCTTGCCGGTTTCGCGGAGGGCGCCGGCATTTTCCTGGACGAGGCACTGGCGGAGTTCGCGGCGCGCGCCGAACGGATCCGGGATCAGGGCCTGCCGCTCGATGATATCCGCTACGATGCTGCCTTCGGCCGCCCGCTCGACTACTACACAGGTTTCATCTTCGAGATCGGGGCGGAGGAGCTGCGCCAGCCTCTGGTGGGCGGCGGCCGTTACGACCGCCTGCTGACGCTGCTCGGCGCGGAAAGCCCCATTCCAGGCGTCGGCTTCTCGATCTGGCTCGACCGCATTGCGGCTGTCCGGGGGGAGGCGCCATGACCGTCACCCTGGCGCTCCCTTCCAAGGGCCGTCTTAAGGATGAGGCCATCGAGCGGCTTCGGGAAGCGGGTTATTCCATCCGCCTGCCGGAGAACGAACGGCGCTATCGTGCTGCGGTTGACGGGCTTGATGGTTTAGAGGTGACATTCCTGTCCGCCTCCGAAATCGCCCGCGAACTCGATCGCGGCAGCATCGATCTTGGCGTTACCGGGGAGGACCTGGTGCGCGAGACGATTCCCGACTGGGAGTCTCGCGTCGAGATTTCCGCCCGGCTCGGTTTCGGCCACGCGGATGTGGTGGTCGCGGTGCCGGAGGTCTGGTTCGATGTTTCCACCATGGCCGATCTCGACGATGTGGCCGCGGATTTCCGCCATCGCCATGGCCGCCGCCTCAGGATCGCCACCAAATACTGGCGGCTGACGCAGCAATTTTTTTCGCAGAAGCACGGCATCCAGGTCTACCGCATCGTGGAAAGCCTGGGTGCCACCGAGGGCGCGCCGGCGGCGGGCTCGGCGGATGTCATCGTTGACATCACCTCGACCGGTTCGACACTCAAGGCCAATCACCTCAAAGTGCTGGACGACGGCGTCATCCTGCGCTCGCAGGCCTGCCTGGTGATGGCAAAAAAGGAGCGGCCGGCGGAGGATACGAAGCTGATTGCCGGATTGGCTGAGGCTGTGGGGCGGTAAAAAGCGCCTACCCTACTCCTCCACCACCCTGAGCCGCAGCGAGCCCTGCCCGCCAATCGCAGCACTCCTCCCGCCATCCTCATCGCCTTCCGGCGATTCGACCGCGCTGCCCCCCTCAGGCGCCCCCAGCTCCAGCGCCTCGATCTTGGCCCCGCGCTTCACCACCTTGTCGGCGGAGGTGAGGATCAGGTCGATATCCTTGTTGGCCTGAAGGAAGTGCCCCTGCAGCTTCCTCACCCGGTCATCCAGGCGCGAGACATCCTGCATCAGCTTCACCACCTCCGCCTGGATCAGATGCGCCTGCTCGCGCATGCGGGCGTCCTTCAGCACCGCCTGGATCACCTGGATCGAAAGCATCAGCAGCGACGGCGAGACGATCACGATGCGCGCGCGATGCGCCCGCTGCACCAGCGCCTCGAAGTTCTCGTGGATTTCGGCGAAGATCGATTCGGACGGCACGAACATGAAGGCCGTGTCCTGCGTCTCGCCGGGGATCAGATATTTTTCCGCAATCGCCTTGATGTGCACCTCGACATCGCGGCGGAAGGCCGCTTCGGCATAGCGCCGGGCATCCGGCCCGCCCTCCCCCTCGGCAGCGGCACGGATGGCGTTCCACGCCTCAAGCGGGAATTTCGCGTCGATCACCAGCGAGGGCGCGCCGTTCGGCATCTTCACGAGGCAATCGGGCCGGCTGCCATTGGAAAGCGTCGCCTGAAACTCATAAGCCGATGGCGGCAGCCCGTCGGCAATGATCGCCTCCATGCGCGATTGCCCGAAGGCGCCGCGCGTTTGCTTGTTGGAGAGGATCTGCTGCAGTTGCACCACCTGCCCCGCCAGCGACTGGATTTTGTTCTGTGCCGTGTCGATCACCGCCAGCCGCTCCTGGAGCTTCGCCAGATTCTCGTGCGTGGATCTCGTCTGCTCGGTGATCGACTGGCCGAGCCGCGACGTCATGCCGTCCAGCCGTTCGGAAATCGCCTTTGTGAGCTCGGCCTGCCGATTGCCGAAGATTTCCGCGATCGTGCCCATGCGCCCCTGCAGTTCGGCCTGGGTCCGCGCCAGTTCCGCAAGCCTTGCCTCCGCTTCCCTCGCCCGGGCGGCCGCCTCCGCTTCGGCAAGGGCGCGCGTCCGGCTGCTTCGCCAGAGCGAGACGGCCAGCAGCAGGATCAGGAAAAACAGCAGAGCACCCGCCGCGGCAAGCAGCTCGCCCAGCGAAAAAACCGTGGCACCAAGCCTGAGGACAGGCGCGGAGAAGACAAGGCTCACATCATTCATGGCGGCAGCTTAGACGATTCGCTATGGCAGCATAAGACCAAAACGTGAACAAACTGGGCGCAGGTCAGGGGGTCGCAGCATTTCGTGCGTTGCGTATCAACTGATGCGTGGCGTATTGACGCCTTTCGACCCAGCCATTACCTGACGCTCATGACCATTCGCCCGCTCGTAATCCTTCCTGATCCTTTGCTGCGCCAGGTTTCCAATCCTGTCGAGCGCGTGGACGATGATCTGCGCAAATTCGCTGATGACATGCTGGAAACCATGTATGACGCGCCAGGCATCGGCCTTGCCGCGATCCAGGTGGGCGAGCCGCTGCGCATGCTGGTGCTCGACGTGGCGGAGAAGGACGAGCCCAAGAATCCGCAGGTTTTCATCAATCCTGAGATCGTCTCGCGCTCCGACGCGCTAAATGTGCACGAGGAGGGCTGTCTCTCCATTCCCGACTACTATGCGGAAGTGGAGCGCCCCGCCGAGGTGACGGTGAAATACATCGGCCTCGATGGCAAGGAGAAGGTCGTGGAGGCCAATGGCATCCTCGCCACCTGCCTGCAGCATGAAATCGATCACCTCAACGGCGTGCTGTTCATCGATTACCTGTCGAAGCTCAAGCGCGACATGGTGGTGCGCAAGTTCAAGAAGCTCGCCAAGGACCGCCCTCCCGCACGAATGGTCGGGTAAAATAGACAAATCCTGCCGGGGAGGCGCAATTGCCCCTACGCCTCATCTTCATGGGAACGCCGGAATTTTCCGTGCCAACGCTGCGGGCGCTTGCCGCGGCAGGACACGAGATCGCCGCTGTCTATACCCAGCCGCCACGGCCAGCCGGCAGGCGCGGACTGGAATTGACCAAATCGCCTGTGCACCAGGCGGCGGAGGAACTCGGCGCTCCGGTGCGCACGCCGCAGTCGCTCAAAGGCGCGGAAGAGCAGGAAGCTTTCCGCGCGCTTGAGGCCGATGCGGCGGTGGTCGTCGCCTACGGCCTCCTCCTGCCCAGGGCGATCCTGGAAGGCACGCGGCTCGGGGCCTATAACGGCCATGCCTCGCTTCTTCCCCGCTGGCGCGGCGCCGCCCCCATCCAGCGCGCGATCATGGCGGGCGACCGCGAGACCGGCATGATGGTGATGAAAATGGACGAGGGGCTGGATACCGGGCCTGTCGCCATGACCGAGAGGGTTGCCATCGGGCGGGACCTGACAGCAGGCGAGCTGCACGACATAATGAAGGAAGCCGGCGCACGCCTTATGGTCGAGGCGATTTCGGCGCTCGAACGGGGCGAGCTGACGCTCACGCCGCAGCCTGCCGAAGGCGCTACCTATGCGAAGAAGATCAGCAAGGAGGAAACGCGCGTCGACTGGTCCCGCAACGCTCAGGAAGTGCATAACCACATTCGCGGGCTTTCTCCTGTTCCCGGCGCCTGGTGCGAGATGCCGGCAAGCGGCAAGCCGGAGCGCGTGAAGCTCCTGCGCTCCACAGTGGCAGAGGGGAACGGCGCGCCAGGCGAGATCATCGATGATCGGTTGGGTATCGCCTGCGGCGAAGGCGCGGTGAGGCTCCTGGAATTGCAGCGGGCCGGCGGCAGGCCGATGGCGGCCGACGATTTCCTCCGCGGCGCCAAGCTTGGCAAAGGAATGGGGCTTACATGAGCGCGGTGATCATCCGCCCCGAAGAGTCCGGAGACGAGACGGCGATCCGCCTCCTCCTCGTCAACGCCTTCGGGGGCGAGGCCGAGGCGAAGCTGGTGGACGATCTGCGGTCGGCAGGAGATATCGTGCTCTCGCTCGTGGCCGCGCGCGGCGGCGAGATCCGCGGCCACATCCTCTTTTCGCGACTCCTGGTGCGTAACGGGGACGAAACCTTCCCCGCCGTGGCGCTTGCGCCGCTCGGCGTCCATCCCGCGCATCAGCGCGAGGGCATTGGCACGGCGCTGGTGGAGGACGCTCATGCGCGCCTTGCGGCCCAGGGCGAAAAGCTTTCCCTCGTGCTCGGCGAGCCCGCCTATTACGGCCGCTTCGGCTATAGCCGCGAGCGTGCGGCGGGCTTTGAAAGCGTCTATCAGGGGGAATATCTGCAGGCGCTCGCCTGGGACGATGCCGCGCCGGCGAGCGGTCGCCTCGATTATCCCCCGGCCTTCGCGGATCTTTCCTGAGAATGCCTCGCTTCCGCATCGACATCGAATATGATGGCGGGCCCTATGCCGGCTGGCAGCGGCAGGCTGGGCAGCACAGCGTGCAGGAGGCGATCGAAAAAGCGATCACGGCCTTCTCCGGCGAGGAAGTTACCATAAGGGGTGCGGGCCGCACCGATGCCGGCGTGCATGCGCTCGGGCAGGTCGCTCATTTCGACCTCTCCCGTGAATGGAAGCCGGATACGGTGCGCGATGCCGTCAACGCGCATCTGGGAATGGCCGGCGAGACAATCTCCATTCTCGCCGCTGCCGCCGTAGCGGACGACTTCGATGCTCGCTTCTCGGCCAAGGCGCGGCATTACCTCTACCGCATTCTCAACCGCCGCTCGCCGCCCGCGCTGGATCGCGGCAAGGTGTGGCATGTGACAAAGAGGCTTGACGCGGAGGCCATGCACAAGGCCGCGCAGCGCCTCGTCGGCAAACATGATTTCACCACCTTCCGCTCGGTCCAGTGCCAGGCGAAAAGCCCCGTGAAGACGCTCGACAAGCTGGAGGTCTCGCGCCTTGGCGAGGAGATAGAAATCCGCGCCTCCGCCCGCTCCTTTCTGCATAATCAGGTGCGCTCGCTGGTGGGCACGCTCAAGAAGGTGGGGGAAGGCAGCTGGACGGCGGCCGACGTGCAAGCTGCACTTGAAGCCCGCGACCGCGCGGCCTGCGGGCCTGTCGCGCCGCCGGAAGGGCTTTATCTCGTCAGGGTCGACTACTGACGCCTGCGTTGGCCTGCCAAGTCTCGAGAACCGGCCATGAGACCGAGTGAAGCGGCTGCGGCGGCCGCTCAAGATAGGTCGACAACACGACATAGCTGCGGGTCGCGATCACGCCCGGGGCGGAATAGATTCGCGCCAGAAGGCCCTCAAGAGCGCGCGCGTCGCGGGCTCGCACCTTGAGCAGCAGGCAGGTGTCTCCGGCAACCGTGTGGATCTCCTCCACCTCGGGATGTTCGGCGACGGCCAGCAGCTCCGGCGTCTTCCCCCAGCCGGAGGTGTCCACATGCACGAAGGCGAGCAGGTTCTTGCCCGCAGCCTCTCCATCGATCAAGGCGGCGATCTTGCGAATGACGCCGGTGCGCTTCAGGCGCTTCACCCGCTCGTGCACGGCGGGCGCCGAAAGGCCGACCTTGCGGCCGAGCTCCGCATAGCTCTGCGTGGCATCCTCGACCAAGGCGGATAATATTTTTCGGTCCAGCCGGTCGAGCAGCTGCCTGCTCACCGCGTTCGGCTGAACATCGTCTGTTTTTGTGCTCATTCTGCAAATTCCCGTTGCCGCCGAATATTCTTCGGCCATTATGATCCTATGTCCGAGACCCATCAAGCACGTCTTGCTGCACCGCTTATGAACACCGACGAAGGGCGGATTCCGCCCTCGGTCCTTCTGCTGACGGCGGCTGTCGCCGTGATCGGCTGCAACTCATTGGTGCTTTCGCCAATCGCACCCGAGGTGGCGCGGTCCTTCAGCGTCTCGGTGCCAATGGTCATGAGCGGTACGGGCGCCTTCGGGTTCGGAACTGCGGCGAGCGCCCTTCTCCTCGCCCGCTACATAGACCGGGTGGGCGCCTGGCGCATGCTGCGCATGGCGTTCGGGCTGTTTGCGCTTGGCCTTGCGGCAAGCGCGCTTTCCTCGGGAGTGGCAGTGCTTGTCGCGGGGCAGTTCTGCGCAGGAGTGGCAGCGGGTGTAGCCTTGCCCGCGATCTATGCGAGTGCGACGGCCATCGCACCGCCGGGCCGGGAAACAAAGACCGTTGGCATTGTGCTCACCGGCTGGACCCTCAGCATGGTGGCTGGCGTCTCGCTTTCAGCGGTCCTTGCGGATTGGCTTCATTGGCGAGCGGTCTATGGCGCGGTGTTTCTCCTCTCGATGGGAGCACTCGCGATACTGTTCTTCAGCAGCCACCAAGACACGCAATCCCGCGAGCCTGCGCCCTCACCCATGGCCGCGCTTGCAATCCCCGGCGTGCCGCCGCTCCTGCTCGCGTGCGGTGCCTTCATGACCGCATTCTACGGCGTCTACGGCTATCTGGGCGACCATCTGCACGAGGCTCTCGGGCTGCCGCTCAGCGCCAACGGCATGGTGACGCTCGTTTACGGCCTGGGCTTCGGCGGGGCCGCTCTTCTCGACGGTTTCGAGCATCGCCTGCCCAACCGGTTCAGCCTGTCGCTCGCCTTTGCTGCAGTCTGCGTCGTCTACCTGCTTCTGGCGGTGGGAAGCGGGAGCTACGGCGCCGTTCTGGCCCTCACATTTTTCTGGGGGCTGGCAAACCATTTCGGACTCAACCTGCTGATCGTGCGGCTCACGGCCCGAAATCCCGCGAAGCGAGGCTCGATCATGGGCCTGAACAGCGCGGTGACCTATCTTGCCGCCTTCGTCGGCTCTCTCGGCTTTGGACCGCTTTATGCCGCGTTCGGATTTTCAATCCTGAATGTAATTGCCGCTGCGTTGATGGTTGTTTCCGCGCTCGCTGCGGCGAAATGATCAGCTCTGAAAGTTGAGCCCGAACATCGACTGCAGAGCGATGAGGCAGACGATCGAGGTCACAAGCATGGCGAAGAAGACCGCCGTCCCGATGGCCGGTCCTTTGTCGATAGCCACGACGGTGAGCCGCCATGACAGTCCCAGGGTGACCAGGAACAGTATGAGCGAGATGCCGTCCGCGAGGTCGGCCGCATCGGGCATGAAAAGGCGCATCAGCCCCGGCACCAGCATCATCCAGGCGAAGAGCGCCGATGCCCAGTTGGTCGCCACGACATAATGGACGAAGCGATCCGCAATCCCTGTGGGCTTGGCAAAGGCTGCCAGCAACGCCACCGGCAGGATCCAGGCACCGATGTCTGTGAGGAAAAGCCGGAAGAGCACGCCCAAGCGCAAAGCGGCGCTCGCCGCTTCCGGCATGCTGTTGGCAAAACCCACCCAGCCGACCAACAGCGGAGGCAGAGCGACGACTATGGCGAAGAAGGAATTCCAGAAGCCATCGATCGACAGATCGAGCATCTTCAGACCTTCGGCCCGCCCCATCATCATGCGCCAGACGCCGAAGAAATATTGCTGGATTTCGGCTCCCGACGGCATCAATCGAACCAATCTTCGAGAAAGCGCCGGTAGATCCGAGTCAGCTGTTCAAGATCCTCAAGCGCCACCCTTTCATCCACCATATGCATGGTCTGGCCAACCAGCCCAAACTCCACGACAGGACAGTAATCCTTGATGAAGCGCGCGTCAGACGTACCACCGGTCGTCGAGAGCTTGGGCCTCATGCCGGTAACGGCCTCGATCGAAGAGGAAAGTGCGGCGATCAGTTTCTCGTCGCGCGTGAGGAAGACGTGGCTCGGCCGGTCCCGCCATTCGATCTCGAAGGCGACCGGCTCCTCGCGTCCGTGACGCCGAAGCCGGCTCTCTGCCGCCGCACGGTCAAGCCGATTGTGGATTTCGGCCTGCAGCGTCTCCACCGACCACGTGTCGTTGAACCGCACATTGAAGGCCGCGGTGGCCCGGGCCGGAATGACGTTTACGGCAGAATTGCCGATATCGATGGTGGTGATTTCCAGATTCGTCGGCGGAAAATCGGCAGTGCCCTTGTCGAAGGGCGGATCGAGCAGCGCTTCGAGCAGCGCCAAGAGCCCGGGCACTGGATTGTCCGCAAGATGCGGATAGGCGACGTGTCCCTGGCGTCCGAACACCGTGATCCGGCCGGAGAGGGAGCCGCGCCTGCCGATCTTGGCCATGTCGCCCAGTACCTCGACATTGGTTGGCTCGCCCACCAGGGCCGCGTCCCAGCGCTCGCCGCGAGCGTCCGCCCATTCGAGGAGCTTGACGGTACCGTTAACCGCCGGCCCTTCCTCATCGCCCGTGATAAGGAAGGAGACGGAGCCCTTCGGCGCGCCGCGCTCCTCGACATGGCGCGCAAGGGCTGCCACGAAGCAGGCAATGCCCCCCTTCATGTCCACGGCGCCGCGACCGAACATCTGACCATTCGCGATCTCGGCGGCGAAGGGCGGATGGGTCCAGGCCCCTTCCTCACCTGGAGGCACCACATCCGTGTGTCCCGCAAACATCAGATGCGGACCGCCGCTTCCAAGGCGCGCATAAAGGTTTTCCACGTCCGCCTCACCCTCTTCGGAAAAGACCGGGCGATCGACACGTGCGCCGATCGCCTTCAGCATCGTTTCAAGCGTGGCAAGCGCCCCGCCTTCCTGAGGCGTTACGGAAGGACAGCGGATGAGCGCGGCGAGATTCGCGATAGGATCGGTGGGCAGACTCATATGGCTGGCAATAATCGAAAGCCCGCCGGCTGTCACGCCGGGCGTCATGGAATCGCCCGAAGATGAGCTGCCGCCTCTGGAGAGGGCAAAACCCTTCTCCAGCACGCCGCCTCATCCAAACGGAGGCGCTCAGGCCGCCGCGCTCCGTTCGGTACGATCCGCCATGACCAGGTCGCCGTGCCGGATTTCCGTGCCCAGAACCTTCAAGCATTCGCGGATAAAGGCCGCAAGCCCGGGCCAACCCTTCGCCGATACCAAATTGCCATCGACGTGAGCGCCGGTGGGCGGCACATCGACGTAGGTGCCGCCGGCAAGCGTAACCTCCGGTTCGCAGTACTGCAGGGCAGCCACCTTCTTGCCCCGAACCACGCCATCCACGGCGATCAGCACTTGGACACCGTGGCAGATCGTGAATATCGGCTTCCCGGCCTCATGGAAGTGGCGCACGATCGCCTGCACCCGATTGTCGATCCGGATGTATTCAGGTCCCCTCCCGCCGGCCACGTAGACCGCGTCATATTCCTCCGGCCGCACCTCCGAAAAGGTCTTGTTGAGGTAGTAGTCGTGGCCCAGCTTCTCCGTATAGGTCTGATGCCCTTCGAAATCATGCAGGGACGTCTTGATCACATCGCCAGCCTTCTTGTCGGGGCAGACGACGTGCACAGTGTGCCCGACGGCATGCATCGCCTGCTCGAAGACGAAGATTTCGTACTCCTCGCTGAACTCACCGACCAGCATCAGGATCTTCTTTCCGGACATTTCCTTCTCCTCCTTCATGGCGAATATTTTTGATCGCCGAAATAATTCCGGCCATGGTAAATCGGGGAGCGGATCAGGAAAAGCTGTTTTGCCGTGCTTTTTCGGCGCGCTACTTCGGCGTGTTTGTGCTTGCGCCATATTTATTGGCGCCGGGCTCACCAGGAACGAGGGAAAGGATCAGGATGGCGAGCGCGACGAAAAGCGGGATAATCAACGCGTAAGCGCCCGATCTGCCCATATCATGCAGGCGCTTCGCTCCCAGCGCCACATGGCACCAGACGAACAGGAAATAAAAGATCCAAAACAGCATCGCCCAGAAATTGGAGGCACTGCTATTTTCCGGCGAAATACTGAACTGGTAGACCGGAAACATCTGCAGGATGACCAGCAGCAAGCTGGCCAGGAAATAGGGCGCGCGGCCGATCCGGCCGGAAAAGCCGAAAAACAGCCAAGTTATCTGCCGTGCGTCCACGCCGCCCTCACATCCAGCCGGGAGTGTCAGTCCCTCAGAAGCTCGTTGATAGAGGTTTTCGAACGAGTCTTCTCGTCAACGCGCTTCACGATCACCGCGCAGTAGAGCCCCGGCCCTGGCTCCCCATTGCCCATGGGTTTGCCCGGCATCGTGCCCGCCACGACAACCGAATAGGGCGGCACTTCGCCGTAGAAAACCTCACCGGTCTCCCGGTCGACGATCTTGGTCGACTTGCCGATGAAGACTCCCATGCCGAGCACCGAGCCCTCGCGGACGATGCATCCTTCCACCACTTCCGAGCGCGCGCCGATGAAACAGTTGTCCTCGATGATCGTAGGACCCGCCTGCATGGGCTCCAGTACGCCGCCGATGCCCACGCCGCCCGAAAGATGCACATTCTCGCCAATCTGCGCGCAGGAGCCGACGGTCGCCCAGGTGTCGACCATGGTGTTGCGTCCTACATAGGCTCCGAGATTGACGAAAGAAGGCATCAGCACCGCGCCCGGCGCGATATAGGCCGAGCGGCGCACAACGCAATTGGGCACGGCGCGGAAACCGGCTCTCTCGAACTCGTTCGAGCTCCAGCCGTCGAACTTCGAGGGTACCTTGTCCCACCAGACCGCATCACCCGGCCCACCCTTGACCACCTGCATCGGGTTGAGCCTGAACGAGAGGAGAACCGCCTTCTTCAGCCACTGGTTCACCTTCCACTGGCCGTCTTCCTGCCGCTCGGCCACCCGCATCGCCCCGCTGTCGAGCAGATCGAGCGCGGCCTCGACGGCTTCGCGGATCTCGCCGCGCGTTTCCGTATTGACGGAGTCGCGGTTTTCGAAGGCGTTTTCCACCGCTCGTTCGAGCGCGGTGATATCGGAAGTCTTCATCAGCGAATGCTCTCCGCTACATGAGGTGTTAAGAGCTGCCCAATAATTTGGGAGGTTGCCGGAACGGCAGCCGGCGCGGAACCTATGCGAAGCGCCGAAATGGGTCAATCGAACATCCGCGAAGAGGCGAGGCAAGAACAAGGACTGGGGTATGGAACCGCACGATAAATCCGGCTGGACGCCGCTTCCGCACTCGGACGAGGACCTGAAGCGCGCCCGAAGTGTCCCGGATACGCCGCAAACGCGCTCCGAGACTTACCGGCTCGCATGGGACGACGAGAAATTCATGACTCGGCGGGAGTTGCGTGCCGTTCGCCTGCAACTCGAGCTCCTCAAGCCCGAAATGATGCTTGCCGAGCGCGGCATCCGCTCAACGGTGATTCTGTTCGGCGGCGCGCGCATTCCCGAACCGGGCGGCGAAGCCTGGGCGGCCAAGAACGAAAAGCAGAAGAAGAACCTCGAGGACAACAGCCGCTATTATGCGGAGGCGCGGAAATTCGCGCAGCTCTGCTCGCAACATTCGGCAAAATCCTATTATCGGGAGTATGTCGTCGTGACCGGCGGCGGCCCCGGTGTGATGGAGGCGGGTAACCGCGGAGCGGCAGACTGCGGCGCTCCGAGCATAGGCCTCAACATCGTGCTCCCGCACGAGCAGGCACCCAACGCCTATGTGACGCCGGACCTGTGCTTCAACTTCCACTACTTCGCCATCCGCAAGATGCACTTCATGATGCGGGCGAAGGCGATCGCTGTCTTTCCCGGCGGCTTCGGCACCATGGACGAGTTGTTCGAAGCCCTTACCCTCATCCAGACCGGCCGGATGGAACGCATGCCCGTCATCCTTTTCGGCAAGACGTTCTGGGAGCACGCGATCAACCTTCCCTTTCTTGCCGAACAGGGCACGATCTCGCCCGGAGACGAAGAACTCATAAGCTTTGTCGAAACAGCCGAGGAAGCATGGGGGCATATCGCGGCGTTTTACGATCTCGACGCGACCTCCTGACCCTCCCGCCAACCCTCCGCGCCGGCATGTCGCAGAAAGAAATGCTGGCGGGACCCGGATCGATAAGCTAGGCGTGGTCCATGCGCAGATCGCCGCCAAGCTGGTTCGACACGTTACGCCGCGACCGGAGCCTGTTCGCCCTGGTCGGAGCGCTGGCGATCCTGATCAGCATGCTGCAGCCGGTCGCGGCGGCGCAGAATGCGGCCTATGCCGGCCTCGGCATCCTCTGCATCAGCGATGACGCTTCGGGACCGTCGCCCGATCATCAGCAGCGAGGGCCGGATTGCCCCCTCTGCCCTACCGGACATCTTTGCGCCAGCCCTGCAGGCCTCGCCACGCCGGCGGAACTTCCGGCACAGATTTTCTTTCCGCCGGCCACGAGCCAGGAGTTGCGGCCGGGCCTGAGCCGCTTGCCCGGATCACCTGGCCGGGCATCCCCACCGTCCATTCGCGCCCCTCCCCTTTCCGCGTGACCACGGCGCAGTCTGCCGATCATCCCACGCAATTCGGAAAGGAATTTTTCATGCGCAATCTCAACCTGGCGGCGTATGCCGCGGCAATCACCGTTTTCTCGGCCATGCCATCCATGGCTCACGTCTCCTTGCAGCAGAACGAAGCGGCACCCGGCACCTACAAGGCGGTGCTCGGCATCCCGCATGGCTGCGACGGAGAGCCGACCGTCTCGGTCCACGTTGAAATCCCGGAAGGCTTCATCGGCGCCAAGCCGATGCCGAAACCGGGTTGGACCCTGAAGGTCGAGAAGGGGGACTACGCCAAGGCCTACAGGCTGCATGGGGAGGAGGTTTCCTCCGGTCCTATCGCCGTCATCTGGTCGGGCGGCAGTCTCGCCGACGAACATTATGACGAATTCACGATCCGCGGGACGCTGGCGGATGTGGAAGACGGACAGCGTCTCTTTTTCAAGGTCACCCAGGTCTGCCCCTCCGGTGCGCAGGCAGCATGGACGGAGGAGCCCGCCGAAGGGCAGGATCCGCACGCGCTTGAGCACCCCGCGCCCTTCGTGACCATAGCTGACGCGGCTGGGGCCGCTGAAGAACAGCACCACGGCGGAGCGGAAATTGCCGCGGGCGACCTGCGCATCATAGAGCCCTGGGCGCGTGCCATGCTGCCTGGCCAGCCAACAGGCGGCGCGTACATGACCATCCGCAATCAGGGCCAGGAGCCGGATAGGCTTGTCGCCGTCACCTCGCCGGCTGCAGGCAAGGTGGAAGTCCACACGATGGAGATGAAAGACGAGGTCATGGTCATGCGGCCCATCGAAGACGGCCTTGAAGTCCCCGCCGGAAAAAGCGTGTCGCTCGAGCCCGGCGGACTTCATCTTATGTTTCTGGACGTGAAGACGCCCTTTGCCGAAGGTGCAGAGGTGCCGATCACTCTCGAATTCGAGAAGGCCGGAAAAGTGGACATCAACCTCCCCGTACTGCCGGCGCGCACGGGGCGCGGGGGTGCCGGGCATCAGCACTGATCTGGAGGGGGCGGCACCCGCTGCCGCCCTTACCGGGAACGTCGTGGAGCTTCGTGCGTTGACACGGAAAGGAGTTCCAAATGCCCCGTAGCGTTCCCGACGATGACATGATGGACGAGCAGCAGACCCGCGACCTCGGCCACCCCACCAAACACGAGGAAAGCCCTGCCGAGCGGATCGCACGCGACGTCCGAGCCAATCGCGGCCTCGGCACGCTTGCAGAGCCGCGAAAGAAGAGCGACACGGAAAAATCACTCCAACGAGCGGCAAACCACTCCCGGCGCTGATTGCCTATGCGGTCCTGACCGTCTGCAGGAAGGCGGTCAGGTCGTCCGTGACATAGTCCACGTGGTCCTCGTTGCCGGGATCCCGCTCCCAGATTTCGGAGTAGGTCGGCTCCAGGTTCCTGGGCACGATCAGCACCGTGGTCATTCCGAGTGTCTTCGGAACCGAAAGATTGCGCGCCAGGTCCTCGAACATGACCGCATTCGGCCCCGCGATGGCGTGCAAAGCCATGAACAGATCGTAGCTTTGCTTTGCGGGCTTCGGCATCAACCCCGCGGCTACGATATCAAAGATGTCTTCGAAATGGTCGAGTACGCCAAGCTGCTGAGCCGCCCGTTCGGCATGGGAGCGATTGCCGTTGGTGAAGATAAACTTCCGTCCCGGCAGCGCCCGGATCGCCTCCGCCAGCGCGGGGTCCGGCTCGATCCATGAATAGTCTATATCGTGCACCTTCTCGAGGAAGTCGTCCGGATCCACGTCATAACGTTCCATCAACCCTCTGAGTGTAGTGCCGTATTCCCGATAGAGCTCCTTTTGTAGCTTGCGCGCCTCCTCGCCCGGCATCTGAAGGAGTTCCGACACGTAAGCTGTCATCCTCACGTCAATCTGGGAGAACAGATTGCAGCGTCGCGGATAAAGCGTGTTGTCGAGGTCGAATACCCAGTCGGTGACATGGGCGAAGCGGGCGGGATCGGGGTGGTTGGTCATGGCCTCTTATGGCAGGTTTCCGGGTAGGTTTCCAAATCTTCGATCGGCGGAAAACGCCGAATTTTCGTTTCCGGCTTCATGCGAGTGTCGGGAATGAGGAAGGTCTTCTTTCACGCCTTCATCACTTCCCTCATTTCCATTCTCGTCTCGCTCCTGATCTGCGCGACGGCTCTCGAGGCAGTGGGTGATAGCCTTGACCTCTTTGCGGCCGCCATGTGCGTTATCTGCCCGCTGATTGTCGCCTTCCCCGCAAGCGCCTACACCTTCAACCAGAAACGGCAGATCGTCGAAGCGCATGAGGCGCTGGAGGCCGCCCACCGGGAGCTTGCGGCCATGCACCGGAAATTCGCGGAACGTGCCAGGCTCGACGACATGACCGGGCTCCTGAACCGCAGCGCCTTCATCGCTGCGGTGGACGAGACCCGCTCCGTGAAACAGCGCGGCTGGCTCATCATGATCGATGCCGATAATTTCAAGCAGATCAACGACACGTTCGGGCATCTGGCTGGAGACAATGCCCTCGTTGCCATTGCAGAAGCCATCAGCGCTGCTGCGGGGAATGCGCTTGCTGTGGGCCGCCTCGGGGGCGAGGAATTCGGCGTGTTTGCCGCCGGCATCGCGACCGAGGCGCACGTGCTCGCCGAACACATCCGTCGATCGGTCGAGGAGGCATATTTCGCACCGGACGGAGACGCGCGCATCCCGCTCACCGTAAGCATCGGGGTGGTGGAAGCCCGATCCGGAGCAGGCTTCTCCGAAATCATGAGCGAAGCCGATCAGCGGCTTTATGAAGCCAAGCGGCGTGGCCGCAATACCGTGGTGGCGGAATCGCGAGCCGCGGCGTAGCCCCGGTCGATCCAAATCCTACGGAACGATCAGCGTTCCCGCACCGTGCTCGGTGAAGAGTTCCAGCAGCACCGAATGCGCGGTCTTTCCGTTGAGGATGACCACACCTTCCACGCCGCGCTCGATCGCCTCGATGCATGTCTCCACCTTGGGGATCATGCCGCCGGAGATCGTGCCGTCCTTGATCAGCGCACGGGCTTCAGCCACCGTGAGTTCATCGATCAGCTTCTTGTCCCGATCGAGCACGCCGGGGACATCCGTCAGGAACAGGAGACGGGTCGCCTTCACCGCACCGGCAATCGCGCCGGCGAAGGTGTCGGCATTGATGTTGTAGGTGTGCCCGTCGCGCCCCGGGGCCACCGGCGCCAGCACCGGAATCATCTCGGAACGGGCGAGGAGATCGAGAAGCGTGCGGTCGACCTCTACCGGCTCACCGACGAAACCCAGATCGAGCACGCGCTCGATGTTGGAATCGGGGTCGATCATGGTCTTCTTGGCCTTCTCGGCGAAGACCATGTTCCCATCCTTGCCGCACAGCCCGATCGCCCATTCGCCCTCGGCATTGATGAGCGCCACGATCTCCTTGTTGATGGACCCGGCCAGAACCATCTCGACGATCTCGACGGTCTTCTGGTCGGTGACGCGCAGACCGCCCTCGAATTTCGATTCGATGCCCAGCCGCTTGAGCATATCGCCGATCTGCGGACCGCCGCCGTGGACGACGATCGGATTCACGCCGGACTGCTTCAGAAGCGCCACGTCGCGGGCGAACGCACGGCCGAGCGCAATATCGCCCATGGCATGGCCGCCATATTTGATGACGACGGTCTTGTTCTCGTAACGCTGCATAAAGGGCAGCGCCGCCGATAGAAGAGCCGCCTGCGCTTCCGCGGTTTCGGTGATTTCCGTCATGCTTTTCGCCCCGGCATCAATGGACCGATGCGTCTCATATCGCATTCGATAGGGCGCGCAAATGACGAAGTGCCCCATAAACTACTCACGGCTCCTTGATTTGCCGCCTCGATGCGAGTGCCCTACCCTCGCAGGAAAGGAGAAGAGCCATGAAACGCCGCAACTTTCTCTATGGCAGCGCTGCGGCGCTTGCCGCTTTTGCCGGAGGCGCGTTCGTCCTGCGGGAGCGGTCGGGCGGGCGCGCGTCGGCGGAGGAATTCGAGATCACGAAGACCGAAGAGGAGTGGCGCCGAATCCTTTCACCCGAGCAATATGCCGTGCTTCGCGAAGAGGCGACCGAACGCGCGTTCACCAGCCCTCTCAACGACGAGAAGCGGGCCGGCATCTTCCATTGCGCGGGCTGCGACCTGCCGGTCTATCCATCCGAGGCGAAATACGACTCCGGCACGGGGTGGCCTAGCTTCTGGGAATCGTTGCCGGGTGCCATCGGCACGAAGGAAGACAATTCCTTCTTCATGACGCGCACGGAGTGCCATTGCCGGCGCTGCGGCGGTCATCTCGGCCACATCTTCGAAGATGGTCCGCCTCCTACCGGCAAGCGTCACTGCATCAACGGGGTAGCGCTCACTTTTAAGCCCGGGCAAACGCAGAGCGGGTGATGCGCGGCTTCTGTTGGGCCTAGATCTAAGTCCTTGTTCCGACGCAATTCCGGACGGAAAACCGGTTCCCACTTTTCCTGGAATTGCTCTAGCCGCCAGCAACCGCGCGGAGGATCGCCTCCCGCAGATCATCCAGCCCTCCGCCCTTTTCCGATGACGTGGCGATGACCTCGGGAAAGGCTGCGGGTCGTTTGGCAATCTTTTGCCGTGTTTCGGTATTCAATTTTGCCAGGGCGGGAGTTTTGATCTTGTCGGCCTTGGTGAGCACCACCTGGTAGGAGACGGC
>Ga0164243_10001730_pt1 | contig 36620 bp, 32 predicted proteins | sample OricompcompostOP_FD_108781 | JGI IMG/M metagenome (GOLD analysis project Ga0164243, IMG submission 108781) | Organic Plus compost microbial communities from Emeryville, California, USA - Original compost - Organic plus compost (OP) | ecosystem: Engineered > Solid waste > Mixed feedstock >...
CGAGAACAGGTGCGCCGGCGGATAGCATCGGACCGTGCCCGTGATCCCCTGGTCCGCCGGACGCTGGACCCATCCGCCCGTGGCCGCCGTCGAGCGCGACGGCGCGCTGCACGTGGCGGCGGCGGAGGGGAGCGACGCCTGGCGCCTCACGTCGTACGGGTTCGTCCACGACAGTGAGCACGCGCTCGTGGCGCCGTTCGCCGACCGCACGGCGGTCGAGGTGGAGTTCACCGCGGCGTTCTCGGAGCAGTTCGACCAGGCGGGCGTCTTCGTCCGGGTCTCGGCCGAGCGCTGGGTGAAGGCCGGGGTGGAGTTTGCCGACGGCCGCCCGCAGGTCGGCGCGGTCGTCACCGACGGGATGTCGGACTGGTCGCTCGCACCCGTGCCGGACTGGGCCGGCCGGCGGATCCTGGTGCGGGTGAGCCGGGACGGCGACGCCCTGACGATCCGTGCGGGCGTCGACGACGGGCCGCTGCAGCTCGTGCGCGTCGTCCCGTTCGCGCCCGGGCTCGTCGCGGAGGCCGGGCCGTTCGTCTGCGCCCCGACGCGCGCCGGGCTTGAGGTCCCGCTGCACGCCTGGCGCACGACCGCGCCCGACGCGGCCCTGCACTGACCCCGGTCAGTGCTGGCCCGTTCCTCGGACAACCCGGTTCCTCGCGCAGCCCCGCTCGCAGGGGCCTCCCGTGCCTCGGCCGCGAGGGATCCGGCGATCTCTCGGACTTGCGGGAATACCCCTAGGGGGTACTATGGTGGGAGATGTCAGGTACCCAGCCCGGGTACCCCGAGAAGAAGAGGACCGCTCATGACCACGACCGAGTACCAGGTGACCGGGATGACCTGCGGGCACTGCGAGATGTCGGTGCGCCGCGAGGTCGGCCAGATCGCCGGCGTCGAGGACGTCCAGGTGAGCGCGGCGACCGGCCGCCTCGTCGTCAGCACCAGCACCGAGATCGACGACGCCGCGGTCCTCGCGGCCGTCGACGAGGCCGGCTACGCGGCGGCTCGCGTCTGATGAACGCCGCGGGACGACTCGGCCTCTACGCCGCGGGCCTCGCAGCGGCGTTCGCCGCGGCCTTCGGCGTCGCGGCCGCGATCGTCCCGCCAGGAGCGGCGACGGCGCAGCACGGGACGCCGCAGCACGGAGAGCAAGGAGAAAGAGATGGACCACGAGAGCACCCCCGGCACCGAGCCGGGCACCGGCTCGCACGACGCGCACGGAACCGGCGCGGAGACCGCACACGGCGCCGCGGAGGGGCACGACGCGAGCGGGGCCGCGGGGGTCTCCCTCGCCGCGGGAGGCTTCGTGCTCGACCGCATCGACGCACCGGCCGCGACCGGCGAGCGGGGGACCCTCTCCTTCCGCGTCCTCGACGGGGCGGGATCGCCGGTCACCGCGTTCGAGGAGTCGCACGACAAGCAGCTGCACCTCATCGTGGTCCGCGCCGACGGATCCGGGTTCCGGCACGTCCACCCGGCGCTCGACGCCGCGACCGGCGTCTGGAGCGTGCCGTGGACGTGGGACGCGGCGGGGACGTACCGGGTCTTCGCCGACATCGCCCCGACGGGGAGCGCGCCGGTCACGCTCTCGCGCACCGTCGACGTCGCCGGCGCCTACACCCCGGTGCCGACCGCTCCCCGCGCCACCACGACGGTCGACGGGTTCGAGGTGTCCGTCGACGGCGACCTCGTCGCGGGCGGAGCCTCGGCGCTCACCGTCGAGATCCGCCGCGGTGGCGAGCCGGTCACGGCGCTCGAGCCCTACCTCGGCGCCTTCGGCCATCTCGTCGCGCTGCGCGAGGGAGACCTCGCGTACCTGCACGTGCACGCCGAGGGCCCCGACCCCGTGCCGGGAGAGACCTCGGGGCCGACGATCGCCTTCGCCGCCCACGCGCCGACGGCCGGCCGCTACCTCCTGTACCTCGACTTCCAGGTCGACGGCGTCGTGCGCACGGCCACGTTCGTGCTCGACGCCGCTCCCGCCGCCCACTGAGCCGCCGCTCACCCGCTCGAAAGCTCACCCGCTCGAAAGGAGAGCAGACATGAACGCATCCGCCTCTGCGCCCAGCGTCGAACTGGAGATCGGCGGGATGACCTGCGCCTCCTGCGCGATGAGGATCGAGAAGAAGCTCAACCGTCTCGACGGCGTGGTCGCCACCGTGAACTACGCCACCGAGAAGGCGAAGGTGCAGATCCCCGAGGGCTACGACCCCGCCCTCCTCGTCGCCGAGATCGAGAAGACCGGCTACACCGCCGCCCTCCCCGCTCCGCCCGCCGGCAAGGGCTCCGGCGCCGAGGACGGGGAGGGCGACGACCCGGAGCTGCGCTCGCTGCGCACCCGCCTCATCGGGTCGGTCGTGCTGTCGGTCCCGGTCATCGCGATGGCGATGATCCCGGCCCTGCAGTTCCCGTACTGGCAGTGGGCCTCGCTCACCCTCGCCGCGCCGGTCATCGTCTGGGCGGCGTGGCCGTTCCACCGGGCGGCGTGGATGAACCTCCGCCACGGCACCGCGACGATGGACACGCTCATCTCGATGGGCACGCTCGCCGCGTTCCTCTGGTCGCTCTACGCGCTCTTCCTCGGCACCGCGGGGACGCCGGGGATGACCCACCCGTTCTCGTTCACCCTCGCCCCCTCCGACGGCGCCTCGAACATCTACCTGGAGGTCGGCGCGGGGGTGACGATGTTCATCCTCGCCGGACGCTACTTCGAGAAGCGCTCCAAGCGCCGTGCGGGGGCGGCCCTCCGTGCACTCCTGGAGCTCGGGGCGAAGGAGGTCTCGGTGCTGAGGGACGGCGTCGAGACGAAGATCCCGGTGGAGCGGCTGCAGGCCGGTGACGAGTTCGTCGTCCGGCCGGGGGAGAAGATCGCGACCGACGGCGTGGTGGTGTCGGGGACCTCGGCCATCGACGCGTCGATGCTCACCGGCGAGTCCGTGCCGGTGGAGGTGGGCCCCGGCGCCGCCGTCACCGGAGCCACGGTGAACGCCGGCGGCCGGCTCGTCGTCCGCGCCACCAGGGTCGGCGCCGACACCCAGCTCGCGCAGATGGCGCGGCTGGTCGAGGAGGCGCAGACCGGCAAGGCCGAGGTGCAGCGTCTCGCCGACCGGATCTCGGGCGTCTTCGTCCCGATCGTGATCGCGATCGCCGTCGTGACCCTCGGCGCCTGGCTCGGCGCCGGGTTCCCCGCGGCGGCCGCCTTCACCGCCGCGGTCGCCGTGCTCGTGATCGCCTGCCCCTGCGCTCTCGGGCTCGCCACCCCCACCGCGCTGCTGGTGGGCACCGGCCGGGGCGCGCAGCTGGGGATCCTCATCAAGGGCCCGGAGGTGCTGGAGTCCACGCGCACGGTCGACACGATCGTCCTCGACAAGACGGGGACGGTGACGAGCGGGCGGATGACCCTCGTCGACGTGTCGGTCGAGGAGGGCGAGGACCGGGCCGAGCTGCTGCGCCTGGCCGGGGCGCTGGAGGACGCGTCGGAGCACCCGATCGCCCAGGCCGTGGCCGCGGCCGCCACCGCGGAGGCCGGCGTCCTCCCCGTCCCCGAGAGCTTCGAGAACGTCGAGGGGCGTGGCGTGCAGGGCGTCGTCGACGGGCACGCGGTGCTCGTCGGGCGCGAGACGCTGCTCGCGGACTGGTCGCAGCGGCTGAGCCCGGAGCTCGCCGCGGCGAAGGCCGTGGCCGAGGGCGGAGGCAAGACGGTCGTCGCGGTCGGCTGGGACGGGCGGGCGCGGGGGATCCTCGTGATCGCCGACACGGTCAAGCCCACCAGCGCCGAGGCCGTCGCGCAGCTGAAGCGGCTCGGGCTCGTCCCCGTCCTCCTCACCGGCGACAACGAGGCGGTCGCGCGGAGGATCGCCGCCGAGGTCGGGATCGACGAGGTCCACGCCGAGGTGCTGCCGCAGGACAAGGTGGACGTGGTCCGCCGGTTCCAGGACGAGGGCAAGGTCGTCGCGATGGTCGGCGACGGGGTGAACGACGCGCCCGCGCTCGCGCAGGCCGATCTGGGCCTCGCGATGGGCACCGGCACGGACGTCGCCATCGAGGCGTCCGACATCACGCTCGTCCGCGGCGACCTGCGCAGCGCGGCGGACGCGATCCGGCTCTCCCGGAAGACCCTGGGCACGATCAAGACGAACCTGTTCTGGGCGTTCGCGTACAACGTCGCGGCCATCCCGATCGCGGCGCTCGGGCTGCTGAACCCCATGCTCGCGGGCGCGGCGATGGCCCTGTCCAGCGTGTTCGTGGTGGGCAACAGCCTGCGCCTGCGTGCCTTCCGCAGCATCGCCGCTTGAGGGAGGGCTCGCGCGGGGACGAATCGATTCGATAGGCTGACGGCACGGCTCGCCGCGGGTTCCTCCCGCCCGGCGGGCCGTGCGTCATCCCGATCCGTCTCCTCCCCCGCTGGAGGGCCCCATGGCCACCTCCCTCACCACGGGCAGCCCGTGGCGAGTCATCCTCGCGTTCTCCGTCCCGCTGCTCATCGGCAACGTCGTGCAGCAGCTGTACCAGTTCGTCGACGCCGTCGTCGTCGGCCGTCACCTCGGCGTGGACTCCCTCGCGGCGGTCGGGGCCACCGGCAGCCTGATCTTCCTGCTCATCGGCTTCGCCTGGGGGCTGTCGAGCGGGTTCGCGATCCCGACCGCGCAGGCCTTCGGCGCGGGCGACCACGCCGCCGTCCGCCGCTCCGTCGCGACGGGGACGCTGCTCACGGGCGCGGCGAGCGTGCTGCTGACCGTGTTCGGTCCGCTGATCGCCGGACCGGCGCTCGCCCTTCTGCAGACGCCGTCCGAGCTCATGCCCGAGGCGACCGCGTTCACGCAGGTGACGTTCCTCGGCGGCAGCACGATCATGTTCTTCAACTACCTCACGGCGATCATCCGCGCGATCGGCGACTCCCGCACCCCGCTGGTGTTCCTCACCGTCTCGTGCGCCCTCAACGTCGGGCTCGTGATCCTCATGGTCGGCCCGCTCGGCTGGGGCGTCGCCGGGGCCGCGCTGGCCACGGTGGTCGCGCAGGCGGTCTCGGTCGCGCTCTGCCTGGTCCACCTGGCGCGACGGGTGCCCGTGCTGCACGTCCGGCGTGCGGACTGGCGGGTCGGCCGCGAAGACATCGCCCTGCACCTGCGCCTCGGCCTGCCGATGGGATTCCAGGCGTCGATCATCGCGATCGGCACGCTCACCGTGCAGGTGGCGCTGAACACGCTCGGGGCGGAGGCCGTCGCGGCCTACACGACCGCATCGCGGGTGGACGGCCTCGCCGTGGCGTTCCTCTCGTCGCTCGGCCTGGCCGCCTCGATGTACACCGCGCAGAACCTCGGCGCGCGGCGTCCCGACCGGATCCGCCGCGGCGTGGTGCAGGCGACCGTGATCGCGATCGTCGCCGCGCTCGTGCTCGGTGCCCTGCTCGTCGCCTTCGGCACGCAGGTCGTGCGCCTCTTCATCGGCGACGGCTCGGACGAGGTCGTGCACCTCGCCTGGCTCATGCTGCTGGTCAACGGCCTGAGCTATTCGGCGCTGGGCGTGCTGTTCGTGCTCCGCGGCGCGCTGCAGGGGCTCGGGCACACCCTCATCCCCACGGTGACCGGCGTGATCGAGCTCGTCGCGCGCGTGGTCGCGGCGATCGTGCTGGGCGCGCTGATCGGCTACCTCGGCGTGGCGCTGAGCAATCCCCTCGCCTGGATCGGGGCGGCCGCGCTGCTCGTCCCGGCCTACGTCCGCGCGCACCGCGCGCTCGCGGACCTGCCCGTCGACCCGGTCGAGGCGACCATGACCACGCCGATCGCCGTCGTGGGGCCCACCGACGGGTCGATGGTCGTGGACGCCGTGGTCACCGCCCCGGTCCCGGTCGTCGCGCCGGCGCGACGCGCACGGTTCCGCTCCCGCGGCTGACGGATCCGGGCCGGTCCGCGGTGTGCCCTTGTGTGCGGGCCCGGCACGGTTCAGGCTGGAGGGCACGAACGAGGAGGCCGGACATGACGGCGCAGAAGATCATCCCCAACATCTGGTGCACGAGGAACGCGGAAGACGTCGGGGCCTTCTACGCCTCGGTCTTCGGCGGCGAGTCACGCGTCTCCGGGCGCTATCCCGAAGAGGGGCTGCCCGACTTCCAGAGGGAGTTCGCCGGGGCCGCCGTGACCGTCGACGTCGACATCGACGGCTACCGGATCACCCTGATCAACGCCGGGAACGAGTTCCGCCCCAACCCCACCGTCTCGTTCCTCGTGAACGTCGACCCGCTGCGTTTCGACGGCGACGAGGCCGCGGCGCGCAGCTGGATGAACGAGACCTGGTCGCGGCTCTCCGAGGGCGGGACGGCGATGATGCCGCTCACGGCATATCCGCACAGCCCGTACTACGGCTGGATCGAGGACCGTTTCGGCGTGAGCTGGCAGCTCATGCTCACCGACCCGGCCGGCGAGCCGCGTCCGTTCCTCATCCCGCAGCTGCTGTTCGTCGGTCCCGCCCAGGGGAGGGCCCGCGAGGCGATCGACCTCTACACCGGTCTGTTCGAGGATTCCGCTCCGGGAATGTTCGTCGGCTATCCGGCGGCCCGGGGACCGGCGAAGGCCGGCGAGGCGATGTTCGCCGAGTTCCGCCTCGCCGGGCAGTGGTTCGCGGCCATGGACTCGGGATCGGAGATGTCGGCGCGCTTCGACTGCGGCGTCTCGCTCGAGGTGCGCTGCGAGGACCAGGACGAGATCGACCGGCTGTGGGCGGCGCTGTCGGCGGTCCCCGAGGCGGAGGCGTGCGGATGGTGCGCCGACCGCTTCGGGTTGAGCTGGCAGATCGTCCCGGCGAACATCGGCGAGCTCATGACCCGGCCCGGCGCCTACCAGCGGCTGATGGGGATGAAGAAGCTCGTGATCGCCGACTTCTGACCCTCCCTCCTCCGCGGAGACCGCGGATGCGGTTCCCGCGGATGCGGTCTCGCAGACGGAGGAAGGAGGGAACGGGAGCAGGAACGGGTGCTCAGGCCTCGACCAGGGTCACCGGGGTGGGTGTGCGCAGGGCCTGGACGACCGGGCAGGTGGCCTCGCCCTCGCGGATGAAGGCGCGGCGCTCCTCGTCGCTCAGCGCCGGCGCGTCGAGCTCGACCGAGATCTCGATGTCGTGCGGCGGTGCGGGGCGGTCGCTGGGCACGCCGAAGAACCGCGCGTCGTTGTTGCGCGCCCGCACCACGACCTCCACGCCTTCGAGCGCGATGCCCTGCCAGGCGGCGAGGCACAGGTAGGTGTGGGTGAGGCAGGTCGAGATCACGCCGAGCAGCAGCTCGGGCGAGGTCGGCCCCAGGTCCCAGCCGCCGATGTCCGGTCCGCCGTCGCCGACGAAGCGGAAGTCGCGGATCGCCAGCTTGCGCACGCCGGTCAGGTCGTCGGCCACGCAGCGGGCCTCCAGCTGCTCGTCCCAGTCCTCGGTCGCGGGACGGCGGGCGGCGGCGTCGCGCATCGAGGCGCCCTTCTGCACGAGGTGGGCGGACAGCGAGCGCACGGCGTCGTCGGTCATCGGAGTTCTCCTTCGGGGTCTCGGGCGAGGATCAGGGCGCCGCGGAGCGAGGCGTCGGCGCCGAACGCCGAGGTCGCGATGCCGGGCGGGTAGGGGAGGGCGTCGCGGAGCCGCGCGCTCAGCGGGGCGAAGAGCGCGTCGCCCGCGGCGGTCATGCCGCCGCCCACGGCGATGCGCTCGGGGTCGATCGTGAGCGCGGCGGTGATCAGATGGCGTGCGATCTCGTCGACCGCCTCCTGCCACAGCCGTGCGGCGGCGGGGGAGGAGGACAGGGCCTCGACGACGCTCCGCGCGTCCGCGGCGGGCACGCCGGGATCGGCGGCGGCCCTGCGGCCCAGTCCGCTCCCGCCCGCGTGCTCCTCCAGGGTCGCCGCCGGGGTCGCCCCGCCGGACATCGGCCCGACGATCCCGTAGCCGATCTCGCCGGCCGCGCCGTGCGCGCCGTGCAGCACCGTGCCGTCCAGTACGGCGGCGATCGCGATGCCGGTGCCGAGGTTCACGTACAGCCCGGTCCCGACCCCCCGCAGGGCGCCGGAGCGGGCCTCGGCCACCGCGGCGGCCTTGACGTCGTTCTCGATCCGGAGGGTGGTGACCCCGAACTCGTCTCGCAGGCGGGCGCCGAGGGCGAGGTCGGACCAGCCGACCACGTTCGGCGCGAGGTCCACACGGTCCTCGTGCACGACCCCCGGGGTCGAGACGCCGACCGCGCCGGCGCCGCCGACCGCCTCGACCAGGCGCCTGGCCTCGGCGAACGTGCGCTCCAGCACGGCGGAGGCCTGCTCGCCGGCGCCGATCCGCAGCCGGGCGCTCTCGCCCGTGCCGTCGGGGCGCTCCGCCCGCAGCGCGACCTTGGTCCCCCCGAAGTCGATCCCGAGGACGTTCATGCTCGTCACGTCAACCCGCTCGTCCGCACGCGCCCGCTCACTTGCGCAGCGCCGCGGTCGCCGACACGAGCTCCGCGGCGACCTCGTCGAGGTGGGTGCGCATGCCCTCCCGCCAGGCGCGGAACTCCTCGGCCGTGCCGGCACGGGCCTCGGCCATCCGGGCGACCTCGGCGGGCGCGGCGCCGCCGGTCGAGGTGCGGACGGCGACGAAGTTGTCGGCGTTCAGGGCGCGGGCGAGGTCGTCGGCGGTGAGCGGGACGTCGTGGCCGACGACCTCGGCGGCGACCTCGTGCACGCGCTCGGGAGAGAGCGCCCGCACGTCCGTCACGCCCGCCGCGTCGGCCTCGCGGACCACGCGGGAGACCACGCGGTGCGCCTGGGTGAAGGTCAGGCCGCCGTCGCGCACCAGGGTGTCGGCGAGCTCGGTGGCGTTGGCGAACGAGGCGAGCGCGCGCTCGCGCATCACGTCGGTGTTGACCTGGATCGTCCCGAGCACCCCGGTGAGCAGGTGCAGCACGTCGGTGAGGGTGTCCACGGCCCGCCAGGCGTAGGGCTGCAGGTCGTCCTCGGTGTCGACGATGTCGCCGAACGGGGTGTTGTGCATCATCGTCAGCACCGTCCCTGCGCTGGCCGCGGCGGCGGAGAGCAGGGAGCGGGAGTGCTCGATCGAGACGGGGTTGCGCTTCTGCGGCATGATCGACGAGATCTGCACGTAGGGGGCCGCCACGCGGTAGAGGCCGAACTCGGCCGTGCACCAGGTGAGGAAGTCCACGCAGCTGCGGCCGGTGTCGATGGCCATGAGCTGCAGCGCGATCGCGGCGTGCGCGATGTAGTCGGTCGCGGCGACGGCGTCGTAGGAGTTCTCCACGAGACCGCGGAAGCCGAGGCGCCGCGCCACGTCCTCCCGGTCGATCGGGAAGCCGGTGCCGGTGAGGGCGGCGCCCCCCAGCGGCGAGTAGTCCAGGCTCTCGTACGCCTGCTGGACGCGGCGGATGTCGCGCCCGAGCACGTCCGCGATCGCGAGGAACCGGTGCCCGAGCGTCGAGGGCTGCGCGGGCTGGGTGTGCGTGTGCTCGAGCGAGAGCGTGTCGGCGTGCTCCGCGCCCATGCGCACGAGCGTCTCGTACAGCTCGCCCGCGGCGTCCAGCACGCGCAGGAGCTGGCGCCGCATGACCATCCGGTACAGCGTCATGCCCATGTCGTTGCGGCTGCGCGCGGTGTGCAGGCTTCCGGTGACCTCGCCGCCGATCCTCATCATCTCGTGCTCGACGGTGAAGAAGAGGTCCTCGAACTCCCCGGTGTACTCGCTCGCGGCGAGGGCGTCGAGGTCGAGGCCGTCGATCGAGGCGGCGATCGCCGCCGCGTCCGCGTCGGAGAGGATGCCCGCGCGGTGCAGCATCAGCAGGTGCGCACGGTGGATCTGGATCATCGACGGGAGGAGCATGCGCTTGGCCTCGTCGTAGGCGGGCCGGAGCACCGCCGTGGTGTAGCTCTCGCCGGGGAAGGCGTCTCCGTCGCGGTCGACGATCTCGTCGCGGTTCATGTGCGTTTCGTTTCCTTTGTCGTGTGGTTTGTCGTCGGAGGAGCGCGGGTCAGAGCGCCGGCGCCGCCGTCTCGCGGGCTTCCATGCGGCGGGTGACGATCAGCACGCCCAGCACCAGGAGGACCTGGATCATGCCGTAGACCGAGCCGACGCCGATGTTGCCCTGGTAGTTCTCGTTGTTGACCGCGATCGAGAGCGGGATCCACTCCGGGGTGTAGATGAGCACGCTCGCCACGAACTCGCCCACGCCGTCGACGAACGCGAGCAGCGCGCCGGCCATGATGCCGCGGGAGAGCAGCGGCAGCACGATCCTGCGGAACGCGTGCCACCAGGTCGCGCCGAGGCTGCGGGCGGCGTCCTCGAGGTTGGGGTCGAGCTGGGACAGCGACGCGAAGGTCGAGCGGAAGATCAGCGGGTTGAAGCGCACGAAGTACGCCAGCGGCAGGATCGCGAACGTCCCCACCAGCACCTGCCCGAACGCGAAGGGCGACGGGCTCGAGAACGCGGTGATGAGGTTGATCGCCACGACCGTTCCGGGCAGCGCCCAGGGGAGCATGATCGCGATGTCGAGCGCGAGCTTGCCGCGGAAGCGCATCCGGCTCATGACGTAGGCCGCGCCGGCGCCGAGGATCATCGCGCCGCCGACGGCGATCACGCTCATCAGCAGCGAGTTGGTCACGGGCCGCCAGAACTCGAAGCCGCTGAACAGCTTCCCCCACCATTCCAGCGTGTACTCGCTGGGCAGCACGGTGCGCAGCCATCCGCCTTTGGCGGTGAACGACAGCACCGCGATCATGACGATCGGGAGCACGAGGAAGACGGTGACCGGGACCGCGATCACGAACAGCACGACCTTGGCCGGCGTGCTCGTGACGGTCGAGCGCTTGCGCCCGCCGCCCTTGGACTGGGTGCGGTAGACCTTGCGCTGCTCGTAGGAGCGGATGATCGCCAGGAACACGATCGAGATCACGGCGAGCGTGGTCGAGATGATCGAGGCCAGGCGCATGTCGCCGTTGGTCTTGGCGATCACGATCTGCTGCGTCATCACGTCGGTGTACTGGAACAGCAGCGGCGCCGTATACGACGACATCGCCGACATGAAGGTGATGAGGGAGCCGGCCACGAGGGCCGGGGTGAGCATCGGGAGGATGACCCGCATCCAGATCCGCGCCTTCCCCGCTCCCATCGAGGCGGCCGCCTCCTCGAGCGAGGCGTCGGCGTTCGCGAGCGCCGCCGAGACGGTGAGGAAGAAGTACGGGTACATCGTCATCGCGTGCACGATGAGGACCCCGCCGATGCCCTGCAGCCAGAACATCTTCTGGTCCAGGCCGAACCACTCCTCCATCGCGAAGGGGATCCGGCCGCCCACGCCGAAGAGCAGCTTGAACGACCACACGCCCATGAGCGGCGGCAGCGCGATGGGGAGCAGGGCGAGGACCTGGCAGACCCGCCGGCCGGGGAACTCCCAGCGGGTGAGGAGGATCGCCACGCCCGTGCCGAGGACCCCGGCGCAGAGCACCGAGAGCAGCGACACGACGATCGAGCCGCCGATCGCGGAGGTCTGCGTGGGGTTGGCGAAGAAGTCCGCCCAGGCCTTGAACGAGAACCCGAGGACCTGCGCCTTGTCCTGCGAGACGCTGCGGCGGGCGGTCGCGATCATCGGCCCGATGACGTAGCCGACGATGACGACGAGCAGCAGCGCCAGGGTGAGGGCCGTCGACCAGCGGCGGCGGATCCAGGAGGGCCGGCGTGCGGGTCCGGTCACCCGCTGCGCGTTCGTGAGCGTGACCATCATCGCTCCGCCGGCACGCAGTAGGCGGCCTCTTCGGGGAGCACGACACGCAGGCTGTCGCCGCGCTCGGGGCGTGCATGCGTGCCCGTGAGGTCGACCTTGATCCGGCCGAGGGGCGTGTCCAGCTCGCAGGAGAGCGAGTAGCCGATGAAGTCGACGTCGGCGACCGTGCCGGTCACCGTGTTCGCGGCGTCGGCGGGGCCCGCCGGACGGACGGACTCGGCGCGCACGGTCGCGATCACCGCGCTCCCCGTCTCGAACGAGACCCCCGGGGCTGCGTTGGCCGTGCGCACGACGAGAGCGCCGCCGTCGGCGAGGGTGAGCGTGGCCCGCTCGCCCTCGATCCCGCGCACGGTCGCGTCGAGGAGGTTGTTGCGGCCGAGGAAGCCGGCGACGAACGCGGTCAGCGGACGGCTGTACACCTCGTCGGGGGTGCCCACCTGATGCACGATCGCGGTGTTCATGACCGCGATCCGGGTGGACATCGCGAGCGCCTCGGCCTGGTCGTGCGTGACGTAGACCGAGGTGATCCCGGTCTCGGCGTGCAGGTCGCGCAGCGCGCCGCGCATCTCCTGACGGAGCTTGGCGTCGAGGTTCGACATCGGCTCGTCCAGGAGCAGGAGCTGGGGACGGAAGACGAGCGCCCGGGCGAGCGCGACACGCTGCTGCTGCCCGCCCGAGAGCTCGTCGACCCTGGCGTTCGCCTGCGCGGCGAGCCCGACCTGTCCCAGGACGTCGGCGATCCGGCGATCGGCCTCGGCCCTCTGCACCTTGCGCACGTCCAGTCCGAAGCCGACGTTGCGCGCGACCGACATGTGCGGGAACAGCGCGTAGTTCTGGAAGACCAGTCCCACGTCGCGCTTGTTCGCCGGCGCGTAGGTCACGTTCCGGTCGTCGAAGTGGATCGTGCCCTCGTCCGGCTCCTCGAAGCCGGCGATCATCCGCAGGGTCGTCGACTTGCCGCAGCCCGAGGGGCCGAGCAGGGTGAAGAACTCGCCGTCGGCGATCGTCAGGTCGATGCCGTCGACGACCGTCCCCGAGCGCGAGAACGACTTGCGGAGCTTGTGCAGAGTGACCGAGACCATCGTTCAGATCAGCCCTTGCCCTTGATGTTGTCGGCCCAGTGCTTCATCCACTCGTCCTGGTGCTGAGCGAAGACCGACCAGTCGATCGTCATCTCGTTGAGGGTGAAGTCCTTCATCCATGACGGCTGGTCCGACGTCGGGATATCCATCGCGGGGATCTGGTAGTAGTCGGCGGCGAGCTTGGCCTGCATCCCCGGCTCCATGAGGAAGTCCATGAACGCCTGGGCCGCGGCCTCCTGCTTGCTGTTCTTGATCACGCCGACGCCGTCGACGAGGACCGGCGCGCCGGACTTGGGCATGATGTAGCCCCACGGCCGCTTGTTCTTGAGCGGCTGGATGAGCGCGTCCTGCATGTTCCACACGGTCACCTGGCCGGTGCCCTGGTCGAGCTGCGTGTACATGTCGTCCGGGGTGGCGGCGTAGGAGACGGTGTTCGCGTCGATCCTCTTCAGCAGGTCGTAGCCCGCGTCGGGGGTGCCGTTCTTCGCGAACGCGTCGTAGACCATGGAGGCGTAGATCGTGCGCATCGTGCCGGAGGGCATGACGTCGCGGATGACGATCTTGTCCTTCCACTCGGGCTTTCCGAGGTCGGCCCAGTCCTGCGGCGCGGTGTCCTTGGTGAGCAGGTCGGAGTTGTAGATGATCACCTCGGGCAGCAGCATCTCCGCGATCCACTGGCCGTTGGGGTCCTTGTACTTGTCTGCGACCTTGTCGCCGTTCTTCGGGGTGTACGCGGCGAGCAGGCCCTCCTTGGCCGCCTGCTCGAACTGCTGCTGGGTGCCGCCCCAGAGGAACCCGCCCTGGGGGTTGCCCGCCTCGGCGCGGATGCGGTCCAGGTTGTCCTGGGCCCCCGCGATGACCGTGGTCACCTTGCCGGAGTACTCGGGGTGCTTCTTCTGGAACTCGGCGACGACCCAGGCGACCTCGTCCTTGTCGCGGCCGGTGTAGATCGTCAGGCCGTCGCTGGGGGCGGCGCTGGAGCCGGAGCCGGCGTCGGGGGACGACGACGTCGTGGGGGCGACGTCGCCCGCGCATCCGGCGAGCAGCAGCGCGGACGCCGCGGCGAAGGCGGTGCCTGCGAGCAGGCGGGTGGTTCTGTTCTTGGCCATCATGTCTTCCTCGTCATATGGCGCGGCGGGGGTGCCGCGATCGGGTGTCGGTTCGGGTCCTGCGAGGGGGTTCTGCGCTCATAGACCTCCCGCCAGGAGCTGCTGCCAGCAGCGGTTGAGCGCAGAGTCGAGGACGGCGTCCGGCTGGGACCGGGCCGCACGCACCTCGGGCGGGAACGGGACCGCGTCGGGGAGGCCGGCGAGGATCTCCTCGCGCTCCTGCACGCGGAAGGCGCGCGCGTGCCCGCCCAGGAGCACGACGTGCGGGTCGAGGAGGGCCGCGATCACGGCGAGGACGCGGGAGAACGCGGCCAGCACGTCGCGACGCACCTCCTGCGCCACGGGGTCGCCGGAGTCGGCGAGCGAGAGGAGGAGCGGGATCACGGGGCCGCCGGTGGGGTGGCCGCCCTCCGCGAGGCGCTCGGCGATCGCGGCGATCGAGGTCGTGTCCTCGAAGTCGGCCCGGTCGGCGGGACCGACGGGGACGAGACCGATCTCGCCCGCGGCGCCGTGGTCGCCCTCGATGAGCCGGCCGCCGGCGACGACGCCGGCGCCGATGCCGCGCGTGCCGAGGTAGAGGTACACCGCGTTGCGCCGTGCCCTGTCGTCGAGCATGCGCCGCTCGGCCGCCATCATCAGGTTGACGTCGTTGTCGATCGTGACGACGACCCCGAAGCGCTCGCGCAGCAAGGCCCGGAGCGGCACGCGGTCGGCCCAGCCGAGGTCGGGCGCGGCGCTCACGTCGCCGGTCGTGGCGTCGACGACGCCGGGGACGGCGACGCCGATGCTCAGCAGCCGCGGCGTGCGGGCGGCGAGCTCGGCGATCGTGTCGACGATCGCCTGGGGGTCCAGCGGCGCCGAGGCGGCGGTGCGCACCTCGCCGATCGCGTTCCCGTGCAGGTCGACGCTGCGGGCGATCACGCTGTCTGCGGTGCACGAGACCGCGAGCAGCGCCCCGTGGTGCCGCGAGACCTCGAGCCGCACGGGCGGGCGGCCGATGGCCTGGGTCTGGGCGCCGACCTCGCGCACCACGCCGTCGTCGATGAGGCTGCGGACGATGCGGGTGATGAGCGAAGGGCTCACGCCGAACTGCTCCACGAGGTCGGAGCGGCTCTTGCGCTCCTCGTGCAGGGCTCCGACGATCCGCGCGCGCTGGGTGCGGCGGTCGGCGACGGCGAGCGTCGGGCGGGGCATCAGGACTCCCGGGCGAAGGGCGGGAGGATGTCGGTCTCGTAGGCGGTGCCGGCACGGTGCCCGCCCTTGACCCGGATGAACCACTCGCGGTCCTGGATCCGCATCCCGCGGCCCGAGGCGAGCACCCAGTACGGGCCCTTGACGGTGAGCTGCGTGCGGTGGCAGTCCAGGGCCGCGGTCTTGGCGGGCAGATAGGCCGACACGTCGTACTCGACGTCGATCTCGTCGTCCTCGTGCACGCCGTCGGGGTACTCGGCCGGGTCGGGATCGACCCACAGCCCGAGCTCCTCGGCCCTGGTGGCGAGCTCGGTCAGCTCGGCCACGATCCGCTCCCGCGGGACGGCGGTCCAGTACACGAACGGGACGTCCCAGACCGGGGCGTCGAGCGCGGCGCTCTCGTCGGCGGCCAGCTCGACCCCGCGCATGGCCACGCGATGGGTCTGGATGTGGTCGGGGTGCCCGTAGCCGCCGTTCGGGTCGTAGGTGACGACGGCCTGCGGGCGGGTCTCGCGGATGATCGCGGCCATGAGCAGGCCCGCCTCGTCGAGGTCGGCCTGCCAGAACGCGTCGGGGCGGTCGTTCGCGGGGATGCCCATGCGGCCGGAGTCGCGGAAGCGGCCAGGGCCCCCGAGGTAGCGGTGGTCGGCGACGCCGAGGGCGGTCATCGCGGCGGCGAGCTCGCGCGCCCGCTCGGGGCCGAGCGCGTCGTCCTGGTCGACGTGGAGGTGCTGCAGCTCGGGAACGGCGATCTTGCCCTGCTCGCCCTGGGTGGACGTCACCACGGTCACGCGGTGCCCCTCGCCGAGGAGGCGCGCGATCGTGCCGCCGGTCGAGCAGCTCTCGTCGTCGGGGTGCGCGTGCGCGAAGAGCACGTGCGCGGGGGATTCTGCCATGCCGATCTCCTCTGATCGTCGGCCCTCGGAGGCTCGTCGTCGGCCCCGGGGCGAGTTTGATTCTGGCAGAAAGAATCAAACTCGGACAGCGCGGAAAATAAGTCCCCGTGCGGCCGGACCGGACGGTCGGCATGGCCGTCTCCGCCGGCTCAGGAGTGGAGGAGAATCGCAGGTCAGCGGGTCATTCGGAGTCGGGTCAGCGGGCGAGCTGCTCGGCGAGGAACGCGGCCTGACGCTCCCACTGCACGCCGAGGCCGCCCTCGTGCTCGTTGAAGGCGTACTCCACGATCTCCGAGCGCCCGCCCCAGTGGTTCCGCGCCGCGTAGACGGTCGAGGGAGGGCAGACCGGGTCCATGAGGGCCACCGAGAAGAGCGCGGGCGCGGTGGCCCGCCGGGCGAAGGCGACGCCGTCGAAGTACGAGAGCGTCTGGAACACCCGGGGCGCGGCGTCGCGGTGCACGGCGAGGTAGCGGACGATCTCCTGGTATGGATCGCGGTCGGTGAGGCCCACGGCGCGCGCGAAGTGGCTGAGGAAGGGCACGTCGGGCATCGCCGCGGCCAGGCCCGTGGAGAGCCCGGCGGCGGCGATCGAGATCCCGCCGCCCTGGCTCCCGCCGGTCACGGCGACCCGGCGGGCGTCCACGCGGTCGAGCGAGCGGATCGCGTCGATCGCGAGCACGGCGTCGGTGTACACGCGGCGGTAGTAGTAGTCCGCCGGGTCGTCGATGCCGCGGGTCATGAACCCGGGGACGGCGGGGCCGGCGCCGTGCGGATCCGGGGTACCCCCGCCCGTGCCCCACATGCTCCCCTGGCCGCGGGTGTCCATGATCAGGTGCGCGTAGCCCGAGGCCGACCAGCCCAGGCGCTCGTGCGGGAGGCCGCGACCGCCGCCGTAGCCGATGTACTCCACGACGGCGGGAAGGGGCTCCTCGGCGTCGACGGGGAGGAGCAGCCATCCGCCGACCGGATCCCCGGCGTACCCGCTGAAGGTCACGTCGTACACCTCGACCGCCTGGAGCGGCGAGTCGACCCGGCGCAGCCGCGGCGGCGCCGCCGCCTCTCGCGACGAGGCGAGCGTCCGCTCCCAGAAGTCGTCGAAGTCGGCCGGCTCGGCGACGTCGGGACGGTAGGAGCGGAGCTCCTCGGGCGGGAGGTCGAAGCGGGGCATGTCGGATCCTCGGAGACGCGGGCGGGGGACGGGGCGGGACGCGTGCGGCGCGCCGGGGCGCGGGTGCGCCCGTGGGCAGGATACCGGGCGGCCGGGCACGCGGCCCCGTGTCGTCCGCCCGGGCCGCCGCGGCCGCTAGCGTAGGCGGGTGACCTCGCCGACGCCCCGACTCCGCTGGCGGGGATTCAGCCGCCAGGAGCTCGCGCTCATCGCCATCACCGCCGTCTGGGGCGGCACCTTCCTCATCGTCCACACGGCGATGGCGCACGCGGGCCCGATGTTCTTCGTGGGCCTGCGGTTCGTGACGGCGGGCGTGATCAGCATGCTGATCTTCCGTCGTGCGCTGCGGGGGATCCGCTGGCAGGAGATCGGCGCCGGCGCCGCGATCGGCACGATGATCTTCGGCGGCTACGGGCTGCAGACCGCGGGGCTGCAGACCATCGACTCCAGCACGTCCGCGTTCATCACCGCCTTCTATGTCCCGCTCGTGCCGCTGCTGCAGTGGATCGTGTTCCGCACCGTGCCGCGGGCGCTCACGCTGGTCGGGATCGGGCTCGCCTTCGTCGGGCTGCTGCTGGTGGCGGGACCTGCCGAGGGCGGCTTCCACCTCGGCGCGGGCGAGGTGCTCACGCTCGTGAGCACCCTGCCGATCGCCGGGGAGATCATCCTCATCAGCCTCTTCTCGTCGCGCTTCGACCTCGGCCGGCTCACCGTCGTCCAGCTGACGACCGCGGGGCTCCTGGGCTTCGCCGCGATGCCGGTCGTCGGCGAGACCGTGCCGGAGTTCTCCTGGATCTGGCTGATCGCCGGCGTGGGGATGGGAGCGGCCAGCTGTGTCATCCAGCTCACGATGACCTGGGCGCAGCGCTCGGTGTCGGCGTCCAGGGCGACGATCATCTACACCGGGGAGCCGGTGTGGGCGGGCGTCGTCGGACGGATCGCGGGCGAGCGGATCGCGCCGCTGGCGATCCTCGGCGCGGCGCTCATCGTCGCGGGGACCCTCCTCAGCGAGCTGCAGCCGCGGCGTCGCGACCGGGCCGCGCGGCCGGGTCCGGGCGGGACGGAGCCGGGGGATCCGCCCGCGTAGACTGGGGAGGTCACCCCTTCGGAGGATCGATCCATGTCTGCTTCCGCCACCCGGACGTTCAGTGCGCGTCATGTCCAGTTCGCGCGCGCCCTGTTCGCGGCCGTCGCGGCGCTCATGGTCACGTTCTCCCCGGACCACTCCGCCGCGGTGGGGCTCGCGGTCTTCAGCGGCTTCGCGCTCGCGACCGGTCTCATCCACGCCCTCGCCGCCTGGCTCGTCGCCGGGCCGGGGGAGCGGTGGCCGTCGGTGCTGCTGGCGGTGATCTCCTTCGTGGCGGGCATGGCCGGCGGCGTCCCCGCGTGGCGCTCGACCGTCCTCTTCTTCGTCCTCGTCGTCGGCTGGGGCGCGCTCACCGGGCTCGTCGAGCTGATCGCCGGCATCCGCGCGCGTCGTGCGGCCCGCGCCGCCGGGGTCTCGGCCCGTGCGGCGGCCGACCGCTCGCGCGACGCGATCACGGTCGGGGCGGTGGGGATCCTGCTCGCCGTCGCCCTGCTCTTGGTGCCCATGCAGTACAGCTGGGACTACACCATCGAGAAGGCCGGCACCTTCACGCTCACCGGGATCACGCTCGCCGTCGGCATCTTCGGCATCTATGCGGCGATCGTCGCGGTGTTCCTGGCGATCGCCGGGTTCTCGCCGCGCACGCCGGTGTCCACCGAGGCGCCGGGGCCGTCCGCTCCGTCGACGGGCGGGCCTTCGGCCTCCGCCTCTGCCCGAACGATCCCATCCGCCGAGCGGGGAGGTACCGCGTGACCGACGACAAGCCCACCCGCCGGGAGCTCCTGCGCCCCCTGCACCTGCTGGGGATCGCGCTGGCGTGCGGGCTGTTCGCCGGTCTCGTCACGCTCATCTCGACCGGAGCGTTCACCGAGCGCGTGGTCGACGCCCTCCGGAAGGGCACCTACTCCGGCCTCGGGCCGTGGACCCTCGCGCTCATCGTCGCGGGCTCGGCCTTCATCGTGACGCTGCTCGGGCTCGCGATGCTCATGCTCGCGGTCGATCCCGCCCAGATGGCCAAGCCGGTCGACCGCCCCGTGCTCTACGATGCCAAGGGCGATGCCGCCGACGCGGCGGGCGCGCCCGGTGCGGGCGGGGCGTCCGGTGCGGGCGGGGGGTCTGGTGCGACGGCGGGGTCGGGTTCGCCGAGCGCGGCCGAGACCCCGAACGCCGCCCAGACCCCGGGCGCGGCGGAGGACCCGGAGCCCGGTTCCGCCCGCTGACCCTTCGCGGCATCGCCGCCGTCCGTCGTCTGCGGGAGCGGCCGATGCACGCCCGGCTGTCGCGTTGCGGCATCGCCACGGGCCCGTGCCCCACCGGTGTGTTCGCCTGCGGGCGTCGTAGCCGCGCCCGTGCCGTGCCTGTGCCCGTTCCGGTCGCGTTCTCTGTCGCCAGCAGCCGTTCCCGTCGCGATTTCTGTCGTCATTCTCGGAACATTGCGACAGAAATCGCGACGGGAACGCCCGCACGGCCGACCGACGCGGACCGGCGGCGGGAACGCCCCACGCCGCGGGGCGGGCGGGCGACGCCGCGGTCGGACGGGCGACGCCGCGGTCGGACGGGCGACGGCGCGGGCGGGCAGGCGCCACGCGGGCGTGCGGCGGCAGCGCGGGTGACGCGGGCGTGTGGCGGCAGCGCGGGCGGGGTCAGCCCCGCGCGAGACGCTCGGCGAGGCCCGTATAGGTCGCGGGCGTGAGGGCGAGCAGGCGCTGCTTGGCCTCGTCGCCGATCTCCAGCCCCTGCACGAAGGCGGCGAGCTCGTCGCCGCCGACGCGGTGCCCGCGGGTCAGCTCCTTGAGCAGGGCGTAGGGGTCGCTGATGGTCGAGCGCCCGGCGACGACCTCGGCGCGGATCACGGTCTGGATCGCCTCGGCCAGCACCTCCCAGTTCGCGTCGAGGTCGGCCAGCAGCACGTCCCGGGCGAGGGAGATCTCGTTCAGCCCGCGGCGCAGGTTGTCCAGCGCCAGCAGCGAGTGCCCGAAGGCGACGCCGATGTTGCGCTGCGTCGTGGAGTCGGTGAGGTCGCGCTGCAGGCGCGAGGTGACGAGCGTCTGCGACAGCGATCCGAACAGCGCGGCCGACAGCTCGAGGTTGGCCTCGGCGTTCTCGAAGCGGATCGGGTTGATCTTGTGTGGCATGGTCGAGGACCCGGTCGCGCCGGCGACGGGGATCTGCGCGAAGTAGCCGAGCGAGATGTAGGTCCAGACGTCGGTCGCGAGGTTGTGCAGGATCCCGCCGGCGTGACGCACCCGGTCGTACAGCTCGACCTGCCAGTCGTGCGACTCGATCTGGGTGGTGAGCCCGTTGAAGCCGATCCCCAGTCCCTCGACGTACTCGCGGGCGATCGTGGGCCAGTCGGCCTGCGGGTCGGCGGCGAGGTGCGCCGACCAGGTGCCGGTCGCTCCGGAGAACTTCGCCAGGTACTCGGAGCCGGCGATCTGCGTCGCGACCCGCTCCAGGCGCCAGACGAAGACGGCCAGCTCCTTGCCCATGGTCGACGGCGTCGCCGGCTGTCCGTGCGTGCGCGAGAGCATGGCGGCGTCGGCGTGCTCGACGGACAGCTCGCGGAGCTTCGCGATCACGCCGTGCAGGGCGGGCAGCCACACGCGCTCGACGGCCCGGCGGACGGTGAGCGCGTACGCGGCCGAGTTGACGTCCTCGCTGGTGCAGGCGAAGTGGGTGAGCTCGGCGATCGCGTCGAGGCCGAGGGCCGCGAGACGGTCGCGCACGAGGTACTCGACGGCCTTCACGTCGTGCCGGGTGACGGCCTCCTTCTCGGCCAGCCAGTCGATCTCGGCCTGGCCGAAGTCGCGGTACAGCCCGCGCAGGCGGTCCTTGTCGGCGTCGGCGAGCGGTGTCGTGTCGAACAGCGAGCGGTCGGTGAGGGCGATCAGCCACTCCACCTCCACCTCCACGCGGGCGCGGTTGAGACCCGCTTCGGAGAGGTAGTCCGCGAGCGGCGAGACGGCGGCGCGGTAGCGGCCGTCGAGCGGGCTGAGCGGCTGGGCGGGGAGCGAGGGCTGGGCAGTCAGGGGAGTCCTCCTGATCGAGACGCCGGATCCGGACGGGGCCTGCGCGCAGGTCCTCCGCTCAGACCCGAGGCGCCGATGGCCGGATGGCGGGTTCGAGCTGGCGGAACAGGCCGTGGCTCGCGCTCTCGATCATACCGAGCACGTCGTCGAACATCCGGGAGTCGGCGTAGTACGGGTCGGGGACGTCGAGCGTGGAGGCCTCGCGATCGAAGGAGAGCAGGAGCGTGACCTTGCCCTCCTCGGACTCGTCGCGCGCCCACTGCCGCAGGATGCGCTCGTGCGTGCGGTCGAGGGCGACGACGAGGTCGTTGTCGGTGAAGGAGTCGAAGGTGAACTGCTTGGCGCGATGGCGGGAGCCGTCGTAGCCGCGGCGTGCGAGAGCGGCGATGGTGCGCTCGTCGGCCTGCTCGCCGACGTGCCAGTCCCCGGTGCCGGCGCTGCGCGAGACGATGCGGTCGCCGAGGCCCTGCTTCTCGGCGATGTCGCGGAAGACGACCTCGGCCATGGGCGAACGGCAGATGTTGCCCGTGCAGACGAAGATGACGCGGAACGGATCCGGCTCGGCCATGGGACCATCATGCCGCACGGGGCCCGCCCGCGTCGCGGGTGGTTCCTGCACGGGCGGGCGTTCGCGCGTCTTCTCCACAGAACGCAGGAGACGGTCCTCCGTGCGTCACGGGAACGGGCACGGTAGGGGCATGACGTTCGCGATGCAGGCTCCGGCCTTCGACGGCCCGCCGTTCTCCGCCCGGCCGGCGCGGCCCGCCGAGGTCCGTCTGCGCCTGACCGCGGCCGTCGACCGGCTCGATGCGGTGGAGGGCGCGGTGCGGGCGCTCGCTCGCGACACCGCATGGCAGTCGCGGGGGATCGCCGCGCTGCACGGGCGGCTGGAAGAGGTGGGGGCGGAGGTGGCCGGCGCGGCGGCCGCCGTGCGGGCAGAGCTCGCCCTGCTCGTCTAGGGGGAGAGGCGAGCAGGGCGATGGGCGACCGGAGGGCCTGGGGGGCTCGACGGGCGTGGGGAGGGGCTCTGGGAAGGGGCGGACAGGCGGTGTGGGGCCCGGGGGAGGGCTGATGGAGGAGCGGGCCTGGGGGAGGGCTGATGGGTGACGGCAAGGGGAGGGGCGACGGCCTGGACATCTCGCACGGCGGGGCTCTGGCGGTCGACACCGAGGAGCTGCGGGCGGTCGGCGGGCGGCTGCGCCGCCTCGTCGGCGAGGTGGAGGAGGTCAGCGACGGCCTGCGGGCCGCGCAGTCGGCGGCGGACGACGCGCGGCTCGACCTCGGCGGCGTCGCGGCGGCGGTGCGGCGGCTGGACGGAGTGCGAGACGGGCTCTCGGCTGCGGCGCGCGGCACCGAGCTGATGGCCGAGGCGTACGAGATCGTCGAGCTCAGGGCAAGGGCCGAGCTGCTGAGGGCGACCGATCGCGACGAGGCCGCGGCCCTCGCGAGAGACGCCGATCGCGCCGCGGCCCGGAGCCCGGCCGCGGCCGCGGCGGCCGGGAGCCTCCTGGCGCAGTGGCGGCGAGACCGGTTCGCCGGGTTCGCCGGGCAGACGGGCTGGGCGGACCAGCTCCTCCCCGGCGGACGCCTGGCGCCGGGCGGGCCGGCGTCCGGTGCGATGTCGGGCGTCGCGGCGATGTGGCTCTGGGGGGGTGGTGGCCGCGGGCAGGGGAGTCGTCCCGGCGTCGGCCGTGCTGGCGCCGCGCCCGCACGCACTCCGGCTCGCGGCCACGCCGGTCGCCGCTCCGGCAGGGGCTCCGTCCGGGCTCGCCGACGTGATCGCCCGGTTCCCGACCGCTCCCGGGGCGCAGGTGCGGGTCGAGGCCTACACGACGCCGGACGGCGCGCGACGTTTCGTGGCCTACATCGCCGGCACCAGGCCGGGCGCCGACCCCGCGGAGCCCTGGGACATGGCCGCCAACCTGCAGCTCTACGGCGACCGGGCCGAGGCCGACTCGCTGCAGGCCGTGCGCGACGCGCTCGCCGACGCGGGCGCGGGGCCCGGGGCGCGCGTCGATCTCGTCGGTCACTCCCAGGGGGGGGATGATCGCCGGCCTTCTCGCCCAGGGCGGGGAGTACGACGTCCGCACCGTCGTCACGTTCGGCGCGCCGATCGAGGCCGAGCTGCCCGACGACGTGCTCGGAGTGAGCGTCCGGCACACCGACGATCCGGTCTCCAGCCTCGCCGGAGGGGGCCTGCCGCAGGGCACGGGGGCGCCGGGGAGCATGGTCATCGAGAGGGTCGGCGATCCCGCGCAGGGACTGCAGGACCTGACGCTGCGCGCCCATCTCCTCACGACCTACGCCGAGACCGCCGCGCTCGCCGACTCCTCGGACGACCCGCGGATCGCCGCGCTGCGCGAGCGTCTGGCCGCGCCTGCCGGCGCCGTCGACGTCGTCGCCACCGACTACCGGGCCCGCCGGCCGTGAGGGCTCGGGCCTCAGCGGTCGTAGCGGTCGTACGACCGGCGGCGCTGCGGGCGCAGGATGCCGCCGAAGATCGCGTTGATGATGCCGATGATGAGCGCCGCGACGATGCCCCACCAGAAGCTGCCGACGTGGAGACCCCAGCCGAACAGGCCGGTGATGGCCGCGGTCAGCCACAGCAGGAAGCCGTTGATCACGAGCGAGATGAGACCGAGGGTGAGCACGTACAACGGGATCGCGACGATCCTGATGACGGTGCCGCCGATCGTGTTCACGAGGGCGAAGATCAGGGCGACGACCAGCAGCGTGAGAACGAGCTGCAGCGTCTCGCCGGGCGGGAACGGCGTGACCGTCACCTGGAGCGCGGGCATCAGGGTCACCACCCAGATGGCGAACGCGTTCACGACGATGCGGATGAGGAAGCCCATGATCGCCCAGTCTCGCATCTCGTCGCGCCGCTGTCACGGGGCGGGCGCGAGAGCGAAGAAGAGAGGAGAGATATGCAGAGAAGGCCGGGGGCGCCGGGCGGGTTCGGAATAGACTCGGCGGCGTGAGCGATCCGATCCTCCCCCGCATCCGTCCCGAGATCGCGGCCCTGCCGCCCTACCGCCAGGGCAAGCAGGCCGGCGCCGACGCGTTCAAGCTCTCCAGCAACGAGAACCCCTTCGACCCGCTTCCGCAGGTGGCCGAGGCGCTCGCCCGCGCCACGCCCGTCAACCGGTACCCCGACGCGACGGCCGGGGCGCTGCGGGCCCGGCTCGGCGAGCGATACGGCGTCACCCCCGACTCCGTGCACGTGGCCTCGGGGAGCGTGTCGATCCTGTACCAGCTCGTGCTCGCGGCGGCCACGGTCGGCGACGAGGTCGTCTACGCCTGGCGGTCGTTCGAGGCCTACCCCGGCATCCCGCTCGTCTCCGGCGCCACCGGCGTGCCGGTCCCGCTCGCGCCCGGGGCGCGACACGACCTCGACGCGATGGCGGCCGCCGTGACCGACCGCACCAGGGTCGTCATCGTCTGCACCCCGAACAACCCCACCGGCCCCGTGATCACGAGCGAGGAGCTCGCCGGGTTCCTCGCGAAGGTCCCGCGCGACGTGCTGGTGATCCTGGACGAGGCCTACGCCGAGTTCGTGACCGCGCCCGGCGCCGTCGACGGCCTCGCGGAGCGGGTGTTCGAGAGCCACCCGAACGTCGTGGTGCTGCGGACCTTCTCGAAGGCATACGGCCTCGCCGGCCTCCGCGTCGGCTACGCCATCGGGCACCCGCGCGTCCTGGACGCGGCCCGCTCGACCGCGGTCCCCCTCTCGGTGACCTCGGCCGCCGAGAACGCCGCGATCGCGAGCCTCGACGCGGAGGACGAGCTGCTCGCCCGCGTCGCGGTGATCGTGGAGCGCCGGAGCGAGCTCGTCGCGGGGCTGCGGGCCCAGGGCTGGGACGTCCCCGACGCCCAGGGCAACTTCGTCTGGCTCCCCACCGGAGACGGCACGATGGCCGCGGCGGCCGCGTTCGACGATGCCGGGCTCATCGTGCGGCCCTTCGACGGCGACGGCATCCGTATATCCGTCGGAGAGCATGAATCCGTGGAGAAGGTCCTACGGGTCGCCGAATCCGTTGTGCGTGGTCTCCACCCCTGAGGGTCGGAACCCGGTTTAGCGTAGAACGGTGACTTCCGCCGACCCCGCCATCGTCCGCGTCCTGGCCGCCGACGGCGCCTACGTCCCGAGTCCCGCCGCGGAGGAGTACCTGCCGCTCGTCGACGCCCTGAGCGACGCGGAGCTGGAGCAGTTCTACCGCGACATGGTCGTGATCCGCGCGATCGACACCCAGGCGACGAACCTGCAGCGACAGGGACAGCTCGCCCTGTGGCCGCCGAGCCGGGGACAGGAGGCGGCGCAGGTCGGGTCCGCCCGCGCCTCGCGCCCGCAGGACACGGTGTTCCCCTCCTACCGCGAGCACGCCGTCGCCCGGATCCGCGGGGTCGACCCGGTCGCGATCATCCGCCTCATGCGCGGGCTCTCCAACGGCGGCTGGGACCCGACCGACCCGGCCAACGGCAACGTCCGCCTCTACACCCTCGTGCTCGGATCGCAGGTGCTGCACGCGACCGGGTACGCGATGAGCCTCGTGCTCGACGGCAAGGCGGGGACGGGCGACCCCGAGCGCGATCAGGCCGTGATCGCCTACTTCGGCGACGGCACCACCAGCCAGGGCGACGTGCACGAGGCGATGGTGTTCGCCGCGAGCTTCCGCACGCCCGAGGTCTTCTTCCTGCAGAACAACCAGTGGGCGATCTCGGTCCCCGTCTCCACCCAGTCCCGGGTTCCGCTCGTGCAGCGAGGGCACGGCTACGGCATCCCCAGCGTCCAGGTCGACGGCAACGACGTCCTGGCCAGCTACGCCGTCAGCCGCAAGGCGCTCGACGAGGCCCGCGGCGGCGCCGGCCCCCGCTTCATCGAGGCGGTGACGTACCGGATGGGCGCGCACACCACGAGCGACGACCCCACCAAGTACCGCGGCGGCGACGAGGAGGCCGCGTGGGCGGAGAAGGACCCGATCGTCCGCATGCGCGCGTTCCTAGAGGGCCGCGGCGCCGCGGGATCGTTCTTCGAGGACGTCGAGGCGGAGGCCGCCGACGCCGCCGAGGACCTGCGCGTGCGCACGGTCGCCCTGCCCGACCCCGAGCCGGAGGCGATCTTCGCGCACGTCTACAGCGACCCGCATCCGCTGATGGACGAGCAGCGCGCCTGGCGTGCCCGCTACGAGGCGACCTTCGAGACGCAGGACGGAGGCCAGGCATGACCCTGGAGACGATGTCGTTCGGCAAGGCCCTGAACGCGGGGATGCGCAAGGCCCTGGAAGACGACCCGCGCGTGCTCCTCATGGGCGAGGACATCGGCGCCCTCGGCGGCGTCTTCCGCGTCACCGAGCACCTCCAGCGCGACTTCGGCCCGCAGCGGGTGATCGACACGCCGCTGGCCGAGTCCGGGATCGTGGGCACGGCGATCGGGCTGGCGATGGGCGGCTACCGCCCGGTGTGCGAGATACAGTTCGACGGGTTCGTGTATCCCGCGTTCGACCAGATCACCTCGCAGCTGGCCAAGCTCACCTTCCGTCACGAGGGCGCGCTCTCGCTGCCGGTCGTCATCCGCATCCCCTACGGCGGGCACGTCGGCGCGGTGGAGCACCACCAGGAGAGCCCGGAGGCGTACTTCACGCACACCGCCGGCCTGCGGGTGGTCTCGCCCTCGACGCCCAACGACGCGTACTGGATGATCCAGGAGGCGATCCGCTCGAACGACCCCGTGGTCTTCCTCGAGCCGAAGAGCCGCTACTGGCCCAAGGGCGAGGTCGACCTGTCGGCGTCCGCGCTTCCGCTGCACGCCTCGCGCGTCGTCCGCCGCGGCACCGACGTCACCCTCGTCGGGCACGGCGCGATGGTCTCGACCCTTCTCCAGGCGGCCGCGCTCGCCGAGGCGGAGGGCACGAGCTGCGAGGTCGTCGACCTCCGCTCCCTCTCGCCCGTGGACTACGGGCCCATCCTCGACTCGGTGCGATCCACCGGGCGGATGGTCTACGCACAGGAGGCGCCCGGGTTCACCAGCCTGGGCAGCGAGGTCGCCGCGACCGTCATGGAGCGCGCGTTCTACTCGCTCGAAGCCCCGGTGCTACGGGTGTCGGGCTACGACACCCCGTTCCCGCCCGCCAAGCTCGAAGGCGAGTACCTGCCGGATCCGGACCGCGTCCTCGAGGCCGTGGACCGGGCGCTGGCGTACTGAGAAGAGGACCCGATCATGAGCACGCAGACCTTCACCCTCCCGGACGTCGGCGAGGGGCTGACCGAGGCCGAGATCGTCTCCTGGCGCGTCGCACCCGGAGACACCGTGGCCGTGAACGACGTGATCTGCGAGATCGAGACGGCCAAGTCGCTGGTCGAGCTCCCCTCGCCCCACGCCGGGACGGTCGGCGAGATCCTCGTCGCCGAGGGGCGGACGGTCGACGTCGGCACCCCGATCATCACGTTCGTCGGAGAGGGCGAGGCCGCGCCGGCCGCCGCTCCCGCCGCCCCGGCGGCCGAGGAGGGCGGCGGGTCCGTGCTCGTCGGCTACGGCTCCGGGTCGGGCGCGTCGTCCCGCCGCCGTCGCCCGCCGGAGCGTCCGGTGCGGTCCGCGGCCGGGGTGATCGCCAAGCCGCCGATCCGCAAGCTCGCCCGCGACCTCGGGGTCGACCTCACCGCTCTCACCCCCACGGGCGCCGACGGCGAGGTGACGAGGGAAGACGTCATGGCCCACGCGCAGCAGGCGTCGGTGTTCCGCAACATCCGCACCCCGGAGTGGAGCGAAGTGCGGGAGGAGAAGGTGCCCGCGCCGCAGACGCCGCCCTCCGGCCTCGCCCGTGGCCTCGTGCCGGCGCCGGTGTCCGACCCCGCCCGCACCGAGTCGATCCCGGTCAAGGGCGTGCGCAAGGCGACCTCGTCCGCGATGGTGCAGAGCGCCTACTCCGCCCCGCACGTGACGGTGTGGAAGGAGGTCGACGCGACCCGCACGATGGAGCTCGTCAAGCGCCTCAAGGCCTCGCCCGACTTCGCCGAGATCAAGGTCTCGCCGCTGCTGATCATGGCGCGCGCCGTGATCTGGGCGGTGCGCCGGACGCCCATGGTCAACGCGGCGTGGATCGACACCCCCGACGGCGCCGAGATCGCCGTGCGGCACTACGTGAACCTCGGGATCGCCGCGGCCACGCCGCGCGGGCTCCTCGTGCCGAACATCAAGGACGCCCAGGACCTGGGGATGAAGGACCTCGCCCGGGCGCTGAACCGCCTGACGGTCACGGCCCGCGAGGGCAAGACCACCCCGGCCGACCAGCAGGGCGGCACCATCACGATCACCAACATCGGCGTGTTCGGGATGGACGCGGGCACCCCGATCATCAACCCCGGCGAGGCGGGGATCGTCGCGATGGGCACGATCAGCCAGAAGCCCTGGGTCGTGGACGGCGAGGTGCGGCCCCGGTGGGTGACGACGGTCGCCGGATCGTTCGACCATCGCGTGATCGACGGCGACGGCATGAGCCGGTTCGTCGCCGACGTCGCGGCGGTGCTGGAGGAGCCCGCGCTCCTCGTCGACTGACGCACCGGCCCGCGTCCGGGCGGGGAACCACCGGGACGCGGGCGGACGGAGAGAAGGCCCGAGGGGCCGGGAAGGTCCTCCCGGCCCCTCGGGCCTCGTGCGTCACGGCTCGCCGCGGCGGGTGCCGGCCTCAGGCCGAGCGGCCGCCGAGCGGGGCGCGCGTGGCGAAGACGGCGTCCTTGGCCTCGAGCGAGACGGCGAGCACCGGAGACGCCTTGGTGCCGGTGAGGCTGTCGGCCGCGCCGGTGGCCGAGGTGCGGGCCTTGAAGGTCAAGGTCGTACGTCCCGCCTGCACCTTCTTCTCCGCGTCGCCGACCGCCTGGGCCCCGTCCCAGAGGAAGAGGCGTGCGGTGCCGGCCGCCGGCGACTGGAGCTCCACCGTGACCATCCCGGCCTCGACCGAGGAAGAGACCACCTCGAGCCGGTCGGCGCCGGTCGGGAACCCGCCCAGCGGCACCCGGTCTCCGGCCGACTGCAGGATCGACTGCGGCGAGGCGACCGAGCGGGCGGCGGTGTCGGGCAGGGTCGGATCCTTCGGCTTCGCGCCGGCGTCCTTCACCCCGTCGAGCGTCAGGATGCCCCAGCGCCAGGGGTCCGCGCGCATGCCGGGGAAGGTCGACCAGCCCACGCGGTTCTGCGCGGCCTTGTTCTGCGTGTCGGAGTCGTTGATGACGACGTTGAAGCCGACGTGCTTCGGGTCGACGTTGTCGGGGAGCACGTCGAACGGGATCTTCACCTCCATGTCGTAGCCGGTGTACGAGGCCGTGTCGGGTGCCATCACGACCTTGACCTCCATGCCGGGCGCGGTCCGGCTCGCCTCGCCCTGCCAGTTGTCGCGGTCGCGGCCCACCCCCGGGGCGCCGGTCATCGAGTCCATCGAGGGCATGATCCCGCCGATGAACGTGTGCGCGGTGTTCGGCGCGGTGCCGCGCGGGTCGACGTAGATCTCGACCGAGTCGGTCCGCCGCTGCCGCTTGTTGTCGGAGGCGGGGAGGATGGTGCCGCGCACGTCGTCGACGACCGAGATGAACAGGTAGAAGTTCGCGTCGTCGTGGGTGATCCAGGTCTTGCCGCTGATCGTCGGCGTCGTCCCGCCCATGGGCTTGCCGTCCCAGATCGTGTCGACCGGGATCGGCTCGCCCGGGTACTCGCCCTCGGTACGAATGCCGTCGATCTTCGGCGGCGTCGCGGCGCGGGTCACCGCATAGGTGGGCACGAGGTTCATCGTGACCTCCCTGGTGGCGGTGCCCTTCTCGCTCGTCGCCGTCACGGTCACCGGCCAGCTGCCCTTGTTCGGCGCGCGGTTGGCGGTCGGGATCGAGGTGTCGGTGTTGGTCACCTCGAAGCTCACCGTCGTGGTCTTCCCCGCGGCGAGCCCCGAGTAGGGCTGTTCCGCCGGGGTGGCGGAGAACCCGTCGGGGAGGGTCAGCGACACGGTGCCGGAGCGGGTCTGGCCGGAGAAGTTCTCGACCACCACGTCGAGCGTCCTCGTGCGGCCCTGGCCGAGCGCGAAGAGCTCGGGGACGAGCACGTCGAGGTGCTTCATGCCGAGGCCGGCGGTCCAGTCGCGGAAGCTCTGGATCTCCTCGAGCGGGGCGATCGTGGCCTCCACGTCGCCGGCCACGCGCACCTGGGCGAAGGTCGAGCCCGTGATCGAGCCGGACGTGAGGGCCACCTCGACGCGCGCCTGCGTGCCGGGCTTGGCGGCCGCCGGCGCGGTCACCTGGAAGGTCGCGCGGTGGCTCTTGCCCGGAGCCAGGTCGGGGACCTCGGCCGGGCCGCCCGGCGTCCATCCGGACGGCGCGCGCAGGTACAGGGTCCCGCCGGGGAGCTTCGCCGTGTCGGGCGCGGTGACGGTGACGTCGATGTCGAGCGGCTGGCCGGGGACAGCCTCGAAGCGGGTCGGGCGCACGTCGATCAGCGTCCCGAACGGGAGGCCGCCCTCGATCGGGATCGCGGCGCCGAGCAGCGCCGCGTCGCCGCTGGAGCGGGGGTCGGCGATCGGGGAGCGGGAGTGGATGACGGTGAACCACGTGTTGGGGATCTTGGCGGGGTCCTTGGGGCTCGCCTCCATCTCGGCCCAGCCCTGGGTCACGTAGGCCCAGCGCGCCAGGTCCAGCATCTCCGACCACGGCCGGCCGTGGCGCTCGCTGGGCGTGCCGTTCCACACGCCGAAGACGACGTCCGACGAGACCGTGGGCTTGAAGCCCTTGCTGACGCCCTTCTCGCCCGCGGCGCCCTCGCCGGTCGCGCCGGCGCGCAGGATGCGGCGGGGCTGCCAGGCCGCGAAGCCCTCGTCCAGGTGCTCGGGGAAGCGCTCGGGGTCGCCCGCGGCGAGGTAGGCCTCGACCGCGAACATCGCGGCCTGCTGGTGGTTGCCGTGGTTGCCCTCGACGGCCGAGGGGTTCATCGTCACGATCACGTCGGGGCGGGTGGCCCGGACGACGCGGACGATCCGGCCCAGCACGGCGTCGCCTCCCCATACCTCGCGCGACAGCGGCGCGCTCGCGGTGTAGTAGAAGTCGAGCCCGTCGAGGTTGAACACGTGCTCGATGCCCGCGTAGCCGACGGCCTTGCGCTCCTCGGCCTCGCGCATGATGCCCAGCGGCGGGCCCTCCTCCAGGCCGACGGCGTTGCCGCCGCCCTCGCCGCGGGTGACGGTGATGACGCCCGCCTTCATCCCGAGGAACTCGTTCCACTGGCCGAAGGCGGCGAGGTTGGAGGCCTCGTCGTCGGGGTGCGCGCCGATGAACAGCACGTTGAGCTTGACCGCGCCGCCGGGGGCGGACAGCGCCTGCTCGGCGGGGGTGAGCGCGGAGCCGCGGAAGCCGTTGCTGCCGACGGCGGCGCCGATCCCGAACGTGCCCGCGGCGAGGGCGACGACGCCGCCGGTCTTCAGGAGCGTGCGGCGGCTCATCCGGCCGGAGCCCGCGTCGGCGGCGGCTGCGCCGGCCGCGGCGGGCGCAGCGGGTGCGTCGGGTGTCTCGGAACCGGCGGGCTTCGCCGGTTCGCTGTCGGGCTGGGGGCGTCGATCGTCCATGAGAGAGCCGTCCTTCCGAGCGGGCGCACGTCGATGTCACGCTCCGCATGCTGTGGGTGGGGAGGGGGGAGGAGGTCCTTTTCTTCTGAGCAGAAAGTAAGTACCCAATGGCATTCCACTGTGAACGGACGGTGACCGTCAATCCCGGAAAATATGTCGCCCGGACGCTCCGCGAGGCGACTTTTGAGAACGATTCTCATTTACGCTACGCTGGCGGGGTGAAGAAGCCCCTCCTCCTCTCCGCGCTCGTCTCCGTGTCCGTCCTCGCGCTCGCCGGCTGCTCCTCGGGCGCGACCGCCCCCGTCTCCTCCGCCGCGTCGGAGGAGGGCGTGGTGAACGTCGTCGCCTCGACCAACGTCTACGGCGACATCGCCTCGACCATCGGCGGCGACCGCGTGCGGGTGACCTCGATCATCACCTCCCTCACGCAGGACCCCCACTCCTACGAGGCGACGGCACGCGACCGGCTCACCGTGAAGGGGGCCGACCTCGTCCTCACCAACGGCGGCGGGTACGACTCCTTCATGGACGCGCTCGTCGACGGCTCGAAGGCCCCGGTGATCGCGGCGGTCGAGTTCTCGCACGACTACCCCGGCAACGCCGGCCACGACCACGCCGACGAGCACGGCGGCGCGCACGAGGACCACGCCGACGAGCACGACCACGGGGCGGAGCACGGCGACCACGAGGGCCACAACCACATCGAGGGCTTCAACGAGCACGTCTGGTTCGACCCGCACACGATGTCGCACCTGGTGGACGACATCGCCCAGCACCTCGGGAAGCTCGACCCCGAGGGCGCGGCCGAGTACACCCGCAGCGCCGCCGAGCTCACCGCCACCCTCACCGAGGACGAGAACCGCCTCGCCGCGATCAAGGCGAAGGCCGCCGGCGCAGGGGTCTTCCTCACCGAGCCCGTGCCGGGGTACCTCGCCGCGGCCGCCGGGCTCAAGGACCTCGCCCCCGAGGGCTTCGCCGAGGCGGTCGAGGAGGGGCACGACGTGCCTCCCGCGACGCTCCTCGCGGCCGTCGACGTCGTCAAGGGCGGGAGCGTGCGCGCCGTGCTGACCAACTCCCAGACCGGAGGCGCCGAGACCGACAAGGTCGTCGCCGCCGCCAAGGAGGCCGGGGTCCCCGTGGTCGCCTTCACCGAGATCCTCCCCGAGGGGAAGTCGTACGCTGGGTGGATGCGCGACGCGATCGACTCCCTCGCCTCCGCCGTGGGCGCGTGAGCGCGGGCGGGCCGGCGCACGGCGCCTCGGTCCTCGAGATCCGGGGCGCCGCCCTGCGCCGTCCGGGGCGCGGGGGATCCGGCGACCGGGAGCTGTGGTCGGGGCTCGACCTCGACGTCGCCCACGGCGAGTTCATCGCCGTGCTCGGGCCGAGCGGATCGGGCAAGACCACCCTCCTGCGCAGCATCCTCGGTCTTCAGGAGCTGAGCGCGGGGAGCATCCGCGTCGAGGGCCGCCCCGTGCACCGGGGCAACCAGCGGATCGGGTACATCCCCCAGCAGCGGCCCTACTCCGCCGACACGGCGCTGCGCGCCAGGGACGTCGTCGCGCTCGGCGTGCAGGGGCCCCGCTTCGGCCTCCCGATCCCGCGTCGTGGCGACCGCGACCGGGTGGAGGCCGCGCTGCGCGACGTCGGGGCCGCGCACTACGCGGACCGCCGGGTCGGCGAGCTCTCCGGCGGCGAGCAGCAGCGGCTGCGGGTGGGGCAGGCACTCATGGACCATCCGGCGCTCCTGCTGTGCGACGAGCCCCTGTCGAACCTCGACCTCGCCAACCAGCAGGGCGTGACCGAGATCATCGACCGGCAGCGTCGCGAGCACGGCGCCGCGGTGCTGTTCGTGACCCACGACGTCAACCCGATCCTGGGCAAGGTGGACCGCATCCTCTACATCGCCGGAGGACGGTTCATGCTCGGCACCCCGGACGAGGTGCTGCAGAGCCGCGTGCTCACCGACCTCTACGGCGCGCCGGTGTTCGTCCTGCGCGCGGGCGACCGGCTCGTCGTCGTCGGCATTCCCGACGCCGAGCCGCATCACGACCACGGAGACGCGGCGTGAGCCCGGCGGCAGGCGTCGTCCCCGCGCTCGACTGGGGCGACGTCTTCTCCTTCCAGGACTACGGCGCGCTCGTGCAGCTCCTGGCCAACTCGATCGTCGCCGGGGCCGTGCTCGGGATCGTCGGCGGCCTGGTCGGGGTGTTCGTGATGCAGCGCGACCTGGCCTTCGCCGTGCACGGGGTGAGCGAGCTGTCCTTCGCCGGGGCCGCGGCCGCGCTGCTGTTCGGCGGGAGCGTCGTGGCCGGGTCGATCGGCGGGGCGCTCGTCGCCGCGATCCTGATCGGCCTCCTGGGCTCGCGGGCGCGGGAGCGGAACTCGATCGTCGGCGTGCTGATGCCTTTCGGCCTCGGCCTCGGCATCCTCTTCCTCTCGCTCTACCAGGGGCGCAGCGCCAACCGGTTCAGCCTGCTCACGGGCCAGATCGTGTCGGTCTCGTCGCCCGACCTCGGATGGCTGATCGGCATCAGCGCGGTCGTCCTCGTCGTCCTCGTGCTGATCTGGAACCCGCTGCGGTTCGACTCGCTCGACCCCGTCTCGGCGCAGGCCCGCGGCGTGCCGACCCGGGCGGTCGGGCTCGTCTTCATGGTGCTGCTCGGGCTGATCGTGGCCGTCGCGGTGCACATCATCGGCGCGCTGCTGGTCATGCCGCTGCTGGTGACCCCGGCCGCGGCGGCGATGCGTGTCGCGGCGGGACCCCTCGCCGTGCCGCTGCTGGCGGCGCTCTTCGGCCTCGTCTCGGCCGTCGGGGGGATCCTCCTGGCGCTGGCCGGGACCCTTCCGGTGAGCCCGTACATCACGACGATCTCGTTCGCGATCTACATCGTCTGCTGGATCGTCCAGCGGTCGCGCGAGCGGGTCCGCCGGACGATATAGCGCGACCCGGCCCGCGCGAGGTCTGGGCCGTCCGCGCTCCGGTCGCGAGATCTGTCTCTCTCCTCTGCTCCCGTCCCGAAATCTGTCGCCTTCGGCGCCCGTCGGCGACAGATTTCGGGACGGGAGCGGAGACGGCCGGACGGCGGGGAGGCCGGAGGGCGGGAGCGGAGACGGCCGGACGGCGGGGAGGCCGGAGGGCGGGGAGGCCGGGGCGAGCGGCCGGCCGCGAGCGGGGCAGGGGCGGGAAGTCGCAGAGAGCGACAAGCAGAAGGGTCGATTCCCGTCATCTCCACGGGAAGCCCCGAGGCCTCCGGCTAAGCTGAGGGCGTCCATGGGGGAGGCCGGGCCAGGGTGTGCCCGATAGCCAGAGAGGGTGCAAACGCGTGGCCGAATCGACCGAACCTCAGGCGCCGAGGGGCGACTTCTTCGACAACCTCCTCGACGCCTCCTCCAGCGAGCAGATGTTCACCGTCGGGTTCCGCGGCTATGACCGCACCGAGGTGGACGCGGCGATCGCCGCGCTCAAGGAGGAGCTGCGTCGCGTGACGACCATGCACGAGAGTGCGGGAGCCCGTCACGCCGAGGAGATCGGCCGGGTCCGCAACGAGACGCGCGAGCGTGCCGACAAGCTCGAGGCCGAGCTCGCGGCCGCCCAGGCGCAGGCCGCCGAGCAGGCGAAGCAGATCGCCACGCTCAGCACCGCGCTGGCCGGATCCCAGGACGACGTCGACGAGCAGTCGGCGAAGGAGCGGTTCGAGACGGTGCTCCGCGTGGCCGAGGAGCAGGCCGGCGTGCTCATCCAGAACGCCGCCGTGCAGGCCGAGCGCCTTCTCGAGGCCGCCCGCGAGGAGGCGGCGACGAAGCGCGCCGAGCTCGAGGCCGACATCGCCCGCATCGCCGCGCAGGCGCAGCACGACGCCGACCAGGTGCGGCTGCGCATGGAGACCGAGTACGCCGCGCATCAGGCGCAGATCGAGCGCGAGGCCTCCCACGCGAGCGAGAAGATCGCGCAGGCCGAGCAGGAGGCCGCGACCATCCGCACCGAGGCGGAGAAGGGCGCCGCCGCCCTTCGCGCGATGGTCACCCGCGAGACCAGCGAGCTGCGGGCGGAGGCCGAGCGCAGCGTCCGCGAGATGAACGCCCGCGTGCTCGAGCTCGAGGAGTCGCTCACCCGCCGTCAGGACGACGCGCAGCAGGAGTTCCTCGTGCTGCACAACCAGGCCGTCGCGCACGCCGAGCGGATCACCGCCGATGCGAACGAGCAGGTCGCCGCGTCGCTGGAGCACGCGCAGCGCATCTCCGCCAAGGCCGACGACTACGAGAAGCTCATGCGCTCGCAGGCGCAGTCGATCGAGGCGGAGGCGCAGATGCGCGCCCGCGAGACCCTCGACCGGGCACGCACGAAGGCGCAGAAGATCGTCGACATGGTCACGACCCACACCGCCGGCGTCGTCCGCGACGCCGAGGACCGCAGCCGTCAGCTGCGCTGGCAGCAGCAGCAGCTGACGAGCTTCATGGCCGAGGTGCGCGAGCTCATCCGACCCGACGGCGCCTTCGGCAGCGAGGGAGCCGTGGAGCTTCCGGCGGAGCTCGAGGCCGAGGTCGCCGCGGCGAAGGCGACGGCCGACGCTCAGGCCAAGGCGGCCGCGGACGCCCCGGCGCCGAAGGCCGCAGCCGCGGCGTCGGCCGAGAAGGCGGCGGCTGAGAAGGCGACGAGCCAGGCCGCGAGCGCCGGCGGTCAGGCCGGGGGCAAGGCGGCGCAGGGCGGGAACGCGGCGGCGGGCGAGAAGGCCCCGGCGGC
>Ga0164243_10001732_pt1 | contig 36552 bp, 36 predicted proteins | sample OricompcompostOP_FD_108781 | JGI IMG/M metagenome (GOLD analysis project Ga0164243, IMG submission 108781) | Organic Plus compost microbial communities from Emeryville, California, USA - Original compost - Organic plus compost (OP) | ecosystem: Engineered > Solid waste > Mixed feedstock >...
AGCGCTCGGCCGTGGTCGGCCGCCGCGAGGACGACGGCAACGAGGAGATCGTCGCCTTCGTCGAGCTGCGCCCCGGCGCCGCGCTGGACACCGCCGCCGTGCAGGCCCACCTGCGCGGCCTGCTGGCGCCCTACAAGCGGCCGGCGCGCATCGTCGCGCTGGCCGAGCTGCCCACCAACGCCAACGGCAAGGTCCTCAAGCGCTTGCTGCAGGAACAGGCCGGCGCGCCGACCTCTTGAGGACACCCTCCAATGCCTTCCATCCCTTCGTCCGCCCTGCGCCGGCGCCTGCTCGCCGGCGGCCTGCTCGCCGCCGCGGCGCGCCCCTTCGCGGCACTGGCCTCCGAGCCGTGGCCGGCCCGGCCGGTGCGCTTCGTCGTCCCCTTCCCGCCCGGCGGGCCGATCGACACCACCGCGCGCATCTTCAGCCAGAAGCTGGGCGAGCTGTGGAAGGCGCCCACCGTGATCGACAACCGCGCCGGCGCCGGCGGCGTGGTGGGCGCGGCCTCGGCGGCGCGCGAGGCGGCCGACGGGCACGCGCTCTTCGTGGCCTCCATCCACCACGCGGTCAACCCGTAGCTGATGGGCAAACTGCCCTACGACATCGAGAAGGACTTCGCGCCCGTCAGCTTCGCCGCGATGTTCCCGGTGTTCGTGGTGGCGCATCCCTCGGTGCCCGCCGGCAGCATCGGCGAGCTGATCGCGCTGGCGAAGAAGGACGGCAGCGCGCTGAGCTACGGCTCTTCCGGCAACGGCGGCGGCACGCACCTGGCGGGCGAGCTGTTCAACATGGACGCCGGCACGAAGCTGCAGCACGTGCCCTACAAGGGCAGCGCGCCGGCGATGAACGACCTGCTGGGCGGCCAGGTGCAACTCATGTTCTGCGACGCGCCCACGGCGCTGCAGCACATCCGCACCGGCCGCATCAAGGTGCTGGGTGTGGCCAGCCGCCAGCGCTCGGCCATGCTGCCCGAGGTGCCCACCGTCGCCGAGTCCGGCCTGCCCGGCTACGAGGCCTATTCCTGGGCGGCGCTGTTCGCCCCGGCGCGCACGCCCCCGGCCGTGCTGGCGCGCATCAACGCCGACTTCAACACCGCGATGAACGACGCCGGCGTGCGCCAGCGGCTGCTGGAGGCCGGCGCCGAGGCCGACCCCGGCACGCCCGAGCAGCTGCGCCAGCGCCTGCGCGGCGAGCTGGCAAAGTGGAGCAAGGTCGTCAGGGCGGCGGGCATCACCGCCGGCTGACGGGCGAGCACGGACAAGGACGATCGACATGCACATGAGCGCACAGACCCACTACCAGGCCGAGCTGGACGCCGGCCGCTTCTGCATCCAGCGCTGCCCGCAGTGCGAGCGGCACGTGTTCTTCCCGCGCGAGCTGTGTCCGCACTGCGGCGCTGGCGCGCTGCGCTGGGTGAAGGCGAGCGGGCTGGGCACCGTCTACGCCGCCAGCACCATCCACCGCAAGAGCGACGCGGGCGGCAACTACAACGTGGCGCTGATCGACCTGGACGAGGGCGTGCGCATGATGAGCCGCGTCGAGGGCGTGGCGCCCGAGGCGGTGCGCATCGGCCAGCGGGTGAAGGCGCACGTGGCGCAGAAGGACGGGCGCGGGCTGGGCTGTTCCAGCCCGCCGGCGAGGAAGGAGGCGCCGCATGACGACCGCTTCTTCCATTCCCCGTTCCAAGCTCGACGCCGCCGCCGTCAACCGACCGCTGCGCGGCAAGGCGGCCATCGCCGGCGCCGCCACCTACGGCTGCGGCGAATCGCCCGGCATGGACGACATGACGCTGCTGGTGCGCGCCGCGCAGGCCGCGGTGGCCGACGCCGGCCTGACGATGCGCGACATCGACGGCGTGGCCACCTGCAGCGTCAACGCCAGCATGTGGACGATGCCCGTGATCGAGCACCTGGGCCTGAACCCGACCTACGTGGACGGCACGATGGTCGGCGGCAGCAGCTTCGTCGCCCACCTGCTGCCGGCCGTGCGCGCGCTGGAGGCCGGCCAGTGCAAGGCGGTGCTGGTGTGCTACGGCAGCGCGCAGCGCTCGGCCACCTTCGGCCGCCGTGAAAGCATCGCCGCGCGCCGCTTTCTCGATCCGCAGCCCTACGAATTTCCGTACGAGCCGGTGATGCCCGTCACCGCCTACGCGCTGGCGGCGGCCCGGCACATGCACGAGTTCGGCACCACCCGCGAGCAGCTGGCCGAGGTGGCGGTGGCCGCGCGCGCCTGGGCGCAGCGCAACCCCGAGGCCTTCATGCGCGACCCGCTCACCATCGACGACGTGCTGGCGGCCCGCCCCGTCGCCAGCCCGCTGGGCGTGCGCGACTGCTGCCTGGTCACCGACGGCGGCGGCGCCGTCGTGCTGGTGCGCGCCGACCGCGCGCGCGACCTGCCGCAGCCGCCGGTGTACGTGCTGGGCAACGCCACGGCAGTGTGGCACCGCCAGATCTCGTGCATGCCCGAGCTGACGACGACCGCCGCCGCGCAGTCGGGCGCGCAGGCCTTCGCGATGGCGGGCCTGGCGGCGGCCGACATGGACATGGCGCAGGTCTACGACGCCTTCACCATCAACACCCTGCTCTTCCTGGAAGACCTGGGCTTCTGCGCCAAGGGCGAAGGCGGCGCCTTCGTGCAGGGCGGCGGCATCGCACCCGGCGGGCGGCTGGCCGTCAACACCAACGGCGGCGGGCTGTCGTGCGTGCACCCGGGCATGTACGGCATCTTCGCGCTGATCGAAGCGGTGCGGCAGCTGCGCGGGCAGGCCGGGCAGCGGCAGCTGGCGCGGCACCGCACGGCCGTGGTCCACGGCAACGGCGGTACGCTGTCGAGCCAGTCCACCGCCGTGCTCGGCACGGCCGACACCCTCTGAGGAAACCGCCATGATCCGCGACCCGCAAATCCTCGAAGCCCTGCTCGACAGCGTGCGCCGCTTCGTGCGCGAGCGCCTGGTGCCGGCCGAGAACGAGGTGGCCGAGACCGACGAGATCCCCGAGGCCATCGTGCAGGAGATGCGCGAGCTGGGCCTGTTCGGCATGACCATCCCCGAGCAGTACGGCGGCCTGGAGCTGACGATGGAGGAGGAAGTGCGCGTGCTCTTCGAGCTGTGCCAGACCTCGCCGGCCTTCCGCTCCGTCATCGGCACCACGGTGGGCATCGGCTCGCAGGGCATCCTGATGGACGGCACGCCCGAGCAGCAGCGCGACTGGCTGCCGCGCCTGGCCACGGGCGAGGTCATCGCCTCCTTCGCGCTCACCGAGCCCGAGGCCGGCTCGGACGCCGCCTCGCTGCGCACCGCCGCCGTGCGCGACGGCGGCGACTACGTGGTCAACGGCAGCAAGCGCTTCATCACCAACGCGCCGCATGCCGGCATGTTCACGCTGATGGCGCGCACCGACCCGGCCAACAAGGGCGCCGGCGGCGTCTCGGCCTTCATCGTCGATGCGAAGTCGCCCGGCATCAGCTTCGGCAAGTACGACCGAAAGATGGGCCAGCGCGGCGCGCACACCTGCGACGTGATCTTCGACAACGTGCGCGTGCCGGCGGCCAACCTGATCGGCGGCAAGGAAGGCCAGGGCTTCAAGACCGCGATGAAGGTGCTGGAGAAGGGCCGCATCCACATCGCCGCCGTGGCCGTGGGTGTGGCCCGGCGCATCCTGCGCGACGCGCTGGCCTATGCGCTGGAGCGCAAGCAGTTCGGCCAGCCGATCTGCGAGTTCCAGCTGGTGCAGGCGATGCTGGCCGACAGCCAGGCCGAGCTGTTCGCGGCCGAGTGCATGACGCTCGAGGCGGCGCGCCGCCGCGACGAAGGGCTGAACGTGGCCACCGAGGCCTCGTGCGCCAAGATGTTCGCCACCGAGATGTGCGGCCGCGTGGCCGACCGGGCGGTGCAGATCCTCGGCGGCGCGGGTTACATGAGCGAGTACGGGATCGAGCGCTTCTACCGCGACGTGCGGCTGTTCCGGCTGTACGAGGGCACGACGCAGATCCAGCAGATCATCATCGCGCGCAACATGGTGCGCGAGGCGCGCGGGGGCTGACTCACCCCAGCTTCAACCGCCCCTGCGCGTCAGCCACCAGCAGGTCCACCAGCTCCTGCGCGAAGGACGGCAGCGCCTCCAGGCTGCGCATGCAGATCTGCATCTCGCGCATCGACCAGGCGTCCGCCAGCGGCACGATGGCGATATCCATCGCGTGCGCGTGGCGGCTGGCGGCCGACTCGGGCAGCACGCCCACGCCGACGCCCGATTCGATCATCCGGCAGGCGGTCTCGAAGTTGCCGACCTGGATGCGCTGCTTGATCGGCCGGTGCAGCTGGTCGCTGGCCTGGCGCAGGAAGGCGTGGATCGCGCTGGACTCGTGCAACCCCACGTGGTCCAGCTCGAGCGTCTCGGCGAACTCGACCTGCGCCTGCCCGTCCAGCGCGTGGCCGCGCGGCACCACCAGCACCAGGCGGTCGCGCCGGTAGGGCAAGGTCTCCAGGTTCTCGGTGCGCACCAGGCCGGCGACGATGCCGATGTCGGTCTGGCCTTCGGTCACGGCGCGCACGATGTCGTGCGAGAGGCGCTCGCGCAGGTCGATGTTCACGTCCGGGTTGCCGCGCAGGAAGTGCCGCAGCACCGGCGGCAGGTACTCGCTCAGCGACGTGGTGTTGGCGAACACCCGCACGTGGCCCTTGATGCCGCGCACGTACTCCTGCATGTCGCCGCGCAGGTGCTCGATCTGGCCGAGCACCGCCCGCGCATGCGTCACGAAGGCCTGGCCCGGCGGCGTGAGCGTCACGCCCTGGCTGGTGCGGTAGAGCAGCTTGGTGCCGATGCTCTCCTCGAGGTTCTTGATGCGGGTGCTGGCCGCGGGCAGCGAGATGAAGGACAGCTCCGCGCCGCGCGTCATGCTGTTGGCATCGGCGATGTGGACCATCAGGCGAAGGTCCACGAGGTCGAAGTGCATGGCCATCGGGCGCCGGTCACTCCGCCTTCATCACCGTCTCGCCCCGCAGCGGCCCGTGGTCGGCGCCGTTCAGGCCGCGCCGCTTCCAGCCGGCGTAGGTGCGGCGCCAGTTCGTCACCGAGATGAAGTAGTAGACGAGCTTGAACATGAACACCGAGCGGGCGAAGCCGGGCTTGGGCGCCAGGTCGGCCGCCAGCAGCGACAGCAGCCCGCGCTTGATGTTGAACACGTTGCGCGGGTGCATGAACATGTCGCGGATGGTCGGGTTGGTCACGCGGTAGATGAACCACGAGTACTTGCCCGGCACCTTGCGCATCATCTTCTCGTAGCGCGCCCGCACGGCCGGCAGCTCGGCCGGCCGGTCCAGCGCGGCGGCCACCACCTCGGCGCCCTCCAGGGCGCTGCGCATCGCCAGGTACACGCCGGTGGAGAACATCGGGTCGATGAAGGTGAAGGCATCGCCCACCATCAGGTAGCGCTCGCCGGTGGCGTGGCTGGCGGCGTACGAGAAGTTGCCGGTGGCATGCACCATGTCGTCGACCAGCTCGGCGTCCTTCAGGCGCTCCTGGAGCAGCGGCACCATCGCGATGGTGTCGAAGAAGAAGTCCTTCATCGGCTTGTCGCGGCCCTTGAGGTAGTACGACCAGCACACCGCGCCCACGCTGGTGGTGCCGTCGGCCAGGGGGATGAACCAGAACCAGCCGTGCTCGAACCAGCAGATGGTGATGTGGCCCTCCTGCCGGCCCTCCAGCCGCCGCGCGTTGCGGAAGTGGCCGAAGATGGCCGTGCTGTTGTGCTTCGGGTTCTTGTGCTTGGCCTTGAGCTTGTTGGCCAGCAGCGTGTCGCGGCCGCTGGCGTCGACCACGAAGCGCGTGCGCCAGGCGCGGCGGCTGCCGTCGTCCATCACGGCGCGCACGGTGGCGCCTTCGGCGTCGAAGTCCACCTCGCGCACCCGCGCGCCCTCCAGCGCGATGGCGCCCTCGCGCTGGGCGTGGCGGAACAGCAGCTCGTCCAGCTCGGAGCGGCGCACCTGCCAGGCCTCGCCCTTGCTCGGGTCCAGTCCCTCGCCGAACTCGACCACGCTGTTGTAGGGCAGGTCCGGCGGCACGAACTCGATGCCGTACTTCGGCATGCCAATGCGGTCCACCGCCTCGCGCACGCCGAGCCGGTCGAACAGCTCGCCGTTGCCGGGCAGCAGCGATTCGCCGATGTGAAAGCGCGGGTGATGGTCCTTTTCCAGCACCACCACCTGGCGGCCCTGCCGCGCCAGCATGGTGGCGATGGTCGAGCCGCCCGGCCCGCCGCCGATCACCAGCACATCACACTGTTGGACTTGCGCGTCTTCCTGTTCAGACAACATGGCACCTCGTTCGACACAATTGCTGCCGCGGCATTGTGCCCCCGCCGCCCGTCCATGCGCCCTGCCCGTTCCATGAGATTCGCTGAAGCCTTCCGCCGCCGGCTCGCCGCGGCGGCACTCGGCTGCCTCGGCGCCGCCGTGCACGCGGCGCCGCAGCCCCTGCTGCTGCTGACCGACCCCGCCGCCCTGCAGGCCGCCGAGCGCGAAGGCGCCGGCTTCGCGCGCTGGTTCGGCGTGGCGCCCGGCGCCGACGGCCTGCGCGACAACCTGGCGCTGGCCGCTTCGCGCGCGTGGAACGACCTGCGCCGCCCGCTGGCCGAGGCCGTGCACGCCACCGGCCGGGGCGATCCGCAGGCCGGCGTGGGCGTGGCGCGCTACACGCACCGGCTGTTCGACGTGCGCTGGCTGGAAAGCCCCGACGCCTACTTCGAGCTGGTGGGCGTCGCCAACCGCATGGACCGCCGCCCCTTCCAGGACGGCGCCTGCGGCGAGGCGCGCCTGGTCTACCGCCTCGCCTACCGCACGCCGGCCATGCAGTCGCGCCTGCCGATGACGCTGAGCGTGGAGCTGCGCGGCGACGCGCCGGACGCGGCCGGCAGCTGCGCCGCGGCGGCGCGACGCTGGACGCCGCCGCCCGGCCTCGCAGGGGCCGCCCTGGGCCGCTGGCTGCTCTCCGCTGACGGGCCGCTCGCGCCGCCGCGGCTGGCGCGCGAGCGCATCGCGCAGGTCGCGGTGAACCTGCAGAGCGTGCGCTGGCCCTCGGGCGTGCGGCCCGACCTGGGCGGCCATGCCGAATACGTGCTGCGCGCCTTCCGCTGGGACGCCGGCGCCGGCCGCTACGTGCCGGGGCCGCTGGAGAACACGCCCGACGTGAAGCGCCTGCGCGCCGATCCGGCCCTGCGCGCCGGGCTGCTGCGCTGGCTCGGGCTGCCCGCGCAGCGGCAGGCCCTGGATGCGGGCACGCTGCGCATCCCCGAGCGCTTCCTCGCCACCGAGGTCCGCTCGGTCACGCCGCGCGGGCTGGCGCGGCTGGCCAACCGCCCCTTCGCGCAGGTCTTCCGGCCCGCGGAGTGGCAGGCCGTGCCGGGCTCGCGCACCCTCGGCTCGCCGGCCGCCGTGCTGCGCCGCCTCGACGACCTGAGTTGCGCGGGCTGCCACCAGAGCCGCGCCGTGGCCGGCTTCCACCTGCTCGGCGAGGATCGGCCCGGCCTCACCCGCGGCTTCACGGCCGGCAACGCGCTGGCGGTGGCGCATTCGCCCCACGTGCAGGACGAGCTGGCGCGCCGCGCCGTCTACCTGCGGCGCACGCTGGCCGAGGGCACGGCGGACGCCTTCCGGCCACCGGCCGAAGGCGGCGGCCCGCAAGGGGCGTTCGGCGCCGCCTGCGGCCTGGGCGATCCGGGCTTTGCCGGCTGGCGCTGTGCTAGCGGCCTGCGCTGCCAGGCCGAGGGCGGGCCCAGCCACGACGGCACCGTGGGCGTGTGCATGCCCGATACGCCGGCGGTGGGCGGCCTGTGCGAGCCGTCGCGCATCGCGCCGCGCGCCGACGCGCGCGAGGACCGCGCCCTGCTCTCGCTGCGCCGGTCCTGCGGCGCGGACGCGGTGTGCGAGCGCACGTCGGTGGGCTTTCCGGGCGGCATGTGCTCCGGCCGCTGCGAGCCGGGCGCGACCGACGGCGTGTGCGGCCGGATCGCCGTGCTCGACGACTTCAACCGCTGCCTGGCGCAGCGGCAGCCCTTCGCGCAGCGCCTGTCGCACACGCGCCCCGGGCAGTTGCGGCGCTGCTCGGCCACGCAGGCCTGCCGCGACGACTACGTGTGTGCGCAGTCAGGGGAAGACGCAGCGGGCGCCTGCATCCCGCCCTACTTCCTCTTCCAGATGCGGGTGGACGGCCACCCCTGACCGGTCGGCCGGCGCTCAGCCGTTGTGCCGCTTGACCCAGGCGACGTACTTGTCGACCCAGGCCTGCAGGAACTTCTTCGTCGCCTCGTTGCCGATGTGGCCCTTGTCGTCGAACAGGTCGTCCTTGTTCTGGATGAAGGCCTCGGGCTGGCCCATCGTGGGCACGTCGAGGTAGGCCAGGATGTTGCGCAGGTGCTGCTGCGCCAGCGCCGTGCCGATGGCGCCGACCGACACGCCGATCACGCCCGCCGGCTTGCCGGCCCAGGCGCTCTGGCCGTAGGGGCGCGAACCCTGGTCGATGGCGTTCTTCAGCACGCCGGGGATCGAGCGGTTGTACTCGGGCGTGACGAACAGCAGGCCCTGCGCCTTGGCGATCTCGCCCTTGAACGCCTGCACCACCGCCGGCTGCTTGCCGTCCAGGTCCTGGTTGTACAGGGGCAGGTCGTCGATGCGCAGGTGCTCGAAGGTGAAGTCCTCGGGCGCCAGGTGCGCCAGCGCGAGGGCGAGCTTGCGGTTGAAGGACTCCTGGCGGATGCTGCCGACGAGGACGGCGATGCGGTACTGGCTCATGGCGGATTCAACTCCTGATCGGGTGGGAACGGAAAACTCCGCCAGCATCCGGGGCCCGGGGCGGGCCGTCTGTCAGCCGGCGGCGCGGATGGAAGGCTTCAGCAGTCGCCGGGGCGGCCGCCTTTCGCCTTCTGCAGGCTGGCCTGCGTGATGCTGGCGCCGGGCGGCACGTCGTCGGTGATCCACACGTTGCCGCCGATGGTGGCGCCCTTGCCCAGCGTCACGCGCCCGAGGATGGTGGCGCCGGCGTAGATCACCACGTCGTCCTCCACCACCGGGTGGCGCGGCAGGCCCTTCTGCAGGTTGCCGTCGGCGTCGGTCGGGAAGCGCTTGGCACCCAGCGTCACCTGCTGGTACAGGCGCACGCGCTGGCCGATCACGGCCGTCTCGCCGATCACGATGCCGGTGCCGTGGTCCATGAAGAAGCCGGGGCCGATGGTGGCGCCGGGGTGGATGTCGATGCCGGTCTGCGCATGCGCGCGCTCGGCCACCATGCGCGCCAGCAGCGTCAGGCCCAGCTCGTACAGCGGGTGCGCGATGCGGTGGTGGATCATCGCCTGCACGCCGGGGTAGCACAGCAGCACCTCGTCCACGCTGCGCGCGGCGGGGTCGCCCTGGTAGGCGGCCATCACGTCGGTGTCGAGCAGCGTGCGCACGGCCGGCAGCCGGGCCGCGAACTCGCGCACGCGGCGCGCGGCCTCCTCCTCGATCTGCGCCGGGTCCACGGTCTCGTGGCGCCGCTCGTGCCGCAGTTCCAGCACGGCCTGCGTGTGCAACTGGTGGAGCACGGTGTCGAGGGTGTGGGCGACGTAGAAGTCCTCGCTCTCCTGGCGCAGGTCGGACGGGCCGAGCCGCATCGGGAACAGGGCGCCGGTCAGCGCCTCGACCATGCCGGCCACCACCTCCCGGGAGGGAAGCTGCCGCTCCCCTTCCGTCAGCGCCCGCTGCTGCGAGTGCCGCCACCCGTGGCGCACCTCGCGCAGCGCCGCCACGATCTCGTCGACTTGGAATTTGCTCATGCGGGAATTGTCCATCGGCGTGGGGGCGCGAGCATCGCACGCTTTGCGAACCCCTGCCGGCGGTCAGGCCGCCACCCCCTCGGCGGCCGAGGGCCGGCGCCGCGCCGTGGCGACGCAGCCCACCGAGGCGCCCATCACCAGCGCGATCGCCAGCCACTGCGTGAAACTCAGCCGCTCGCCCAGCAGGCCCAGCGCCAACAGCGCGGCTACGGCGGGCTCCATGCTGATCATGATGCCGAAGGCCTCCTTGGGCAGGCGCTTGAGCGCGACCATCTCGAGCGAGATCGGGATCGCGCTGGAGATGGCCGCCACGCACAGGCCCACCAGCAGCACGCCCGGCGCCAGCAGCGCGGCGCCCGCATGCGCCACGCCCACCGGCAACACCACCAGCGCCGCCACGCTCAGGCCCAGCGCCACCGAATGGCCCGCATGCAGGTGGCCCAGCCGCTTGCCGAACACGATGTACAGCCCCCAGCAGGTGGCCGCCGCCAGCGCCCACAGTACGCCCACCGGGTCGAGCGTGCTGCCGCCCAGCCCCTGCCCGACCGGCAGCAGCAGCGACAGGCCCGCGGCGGCCAGCGCCACCCAGACGAAATCGAGCGCGCGGCGCGACGAGAGCACCGCCACCGTGAGCGGCCCCGCGAACTCGATCGCCACCGCCAGGCCGAAGGGGATGGTGCGCAGCGCCATGTAGAAGCTGAGGTTCATCAGCCCCAGCGTGGCGCCGTACAGCACGACGGCCCGCGCGTCGCCGCGCCGCAGCGGCCAGCGCCAGGGCCGCCAGATCGCGAGGAGCAGCAGCGCCGAGAAGCCCACGCGCAAGGCGGTGGTGCCCTGCGCGCCGACGGCCGGGAACAGCGCGTGCTTGGCCCAGGAGGTGCCCAGGCCCAGCGCCGTGACGGCGCCCAGCACGGCCAGGAAGGGGATCAGTGCGGCCGGCGCACGGCCCGGGTGGAAGGACATCGGGCGAAGTATCGCCCGCGGCCCCTTGCGACCGCGGCGCTTGCGTCGCGGCGCCCGACGCCACGCCACCGAGTCGAGCACAATGCGCCGACCACGCGGTGTCCGCACCGCGCCTGGTCATCGACGTTCAAGCAGCCGCGCCGGCGCGGCTTTCCGGATGAGGACTACGACATGCAGAAATCCAAGCCACTCGCCCTGGCCGCAGCGGCCTTCGCCCTTGCCGGCCTCCTGGCTCCGGCGGGCGCCCATGCCGGCAAGACGCTGGACGCCGTCAAGCAGCGCGGCAGCGTCAAGTGCGGCGTCACCAACGGCGTGGCCGGCTTCTCCGCGCCCGACACCCAGGGCCGCTGGTCGGGGCTGGACGTGGACAGTTGCCGCGCCATCGCCGCCGCCGTGCTGGGCGACCCGCAGAAGGTCGAGTTCGTGCCGCTGAACGCGCAGCAGCGCTTCGCCGCGCTGCAGGCCGGCGAGATCGACATCCTGGCGCGCAACACCACGTGGAACCTCACGCGCGACGCTTCGCTGGGCGTGTCCTTCACCACCATCAACTACTACGACGGCCAGGGCTTCCTGGTGCCCAAGAAGCTGAAGATCAGCAGCGCCAAGCAACTCAAGGGCGCGACCATCTGCACCCAGTCCGGCACCACCAACGAGAAGAACGTGGCCGAGTGGTCCAGGGCCCAGGGCCTGCCGGTCAAGACGGTGGTCTTCGAGAGCTTCGAGGCCTCGTTCAAGGCCTTCTTCTCCGGCCGCTGCCAGGCCTTCACCACCGACACCTCGGCGCTGGCCGGGCTGCGCAACAAGGAAGCGCCCAACCCGGACGACTACGTGATCCTGCCCGAGCTGATCTCCAAGGAGCCCCTGGCGCCGGCCGTCAAGCGCGGCGACGACGAATGGTTCGCCATCGCCAAGTGGGTGCCCAACGCGCTGATCGAGGCCGAGGAACTGGACATCACCCAGGCCAACGTCGACCAGCTCCGCGCCGACAGCAAGGACCCGGCCCAGCAGCGCCTGCTGGGCACCGGCGACGACCTCGGCAAGCTGCTGGGCCTGGACAAGGACTGGTCCTTCCGCGCGATCAAGGCCGTCGGCAACTACGGCGAGATGTTCGAGCGCAACGTCGGCGCCAAGTCCGCGCTGAAGCTGCCCCGCGGCGCCAACAACCTCTGGAACAAGGGCGGCCTGCTCTACGCCTTGCCGGTGAAGTGAGCCCCCGGGGCGCTGTCAGCCGCGTGCCGGCCGCGCTGTGGGTGCTGCTGGCGGCGGCCGCGTCGGCGGCGGCGCTGTGGCTGCTGCGGGGCGTGCCCGGCCTGGAGGCGCCGAGGGACTGGCTCCAGGCGCACTTCGGTTTTCTGGAACAGCCGGCCGGCTTCGGCATCTCGGAGGGCTGGCTCGACTTCGACTCCGGCCACTCCTATGCGCGCGCCTTCGCCACGGGGGTGACGAACACGCTGCGCGCCGCCGTGCCGGCCGCCCTGCTGGCCGTGGCGCTGGGCACGATGCTGGGCATCGGCCGCCTCGCGCCGCACCTGCTGGTGCGCGCCGTCTGCACCGCGTACGTCGAGACGCTGCGCAACGTGCCCCTGCTGGTGCAGCTGCTGATGCTGTACTTCGCGCTCACGCACCTGCTGCCCGATGCCGACGCGCCGCTGCGCATCGGCCCCGACGTGTGGCTGGACAAGGGCGGCCTGGCGATGCCCTGGCCCGTGTGGGACGGCGGCTGGTGGCCCACCGGGCTCGACCGGCCGGAGCGGACCGCCTTCGGCGTCGCCGGCGGGGCCGCGCTGAGCCCGGAATACCTGGCGATCACGCTGGGCCTGGGCCTGTACAGCGCGGCCTTCGTGGCCGAGATCGTGCGGGCGGGCATCCAGTCCGTGTCGGCCGGCCAGAAGCTCGCGGCCCAGGCGCTGGGCATGCGCGGCGGCCAGCAGTTGCGCCTGGTCGTGCTGCCGCAGGCGCTGCGTCTGATCGTGCCGGCGCTGACCAACCAGTTGCTGAGCCTGACCAAGAACTCCTCGCTGGCGGTGGCCGTGGGCTACCCCGAGGTGGTGTCGGTGGCCAACACCTCGCTGAACGCCACCGGCCGCGCCTTCGAATGCCTTGCCATCGTGATGGCGGTGTACCTGCTGCTGTCGCTGCTGACCTCGGCCGCGATGGGCATCTACAACGCGCGCGTGGCGCTGCGGGGCTGGCAGTGAGCGCAACGCCCTGGCGCACCGAACTGTTCGGCTCGCCGCTGCGGGCCCTGGTCTCGCTGGCGCTGGCCGCGCTGATGGGCTGGGCCCTGTGGCATGCGCTGGACTGGGCGCTGCTGCGGGCCGTGTTCCAGCCCGACGCCCAGGCCTGCCGCGCGTCCGCGCACGGTGCCTGCTGGGGCGTGGTCGCGGAGAAATGGCGACCGCTCCTGTTCGGCCGCTACCCCTATGCCGAGCAATGGCGGCCGGCGCTGGCGGTCACCCTCCTCTCGGCCGCCACGCTGGCCAGCGCCTGGCCGTCCTGCTGGCGCTGGTGGCTGGCCCCGCTGTGGGCCGCCGCGCTGGCGGCGTGCATCGTGCTGATGCGCGGCGGCGTGGCCGGGCTGGGCGTCGTCCCCACGAGCCAGTGGGGCGGGCTGCCGCTGACGATCGCCCTGGCCGTGGTCGGCCTGGCGCTGGCCTTTCCGCTGGCCCTGGTGCTGGCGCTGGCACGCCGCTCCACCTGGCCGGCGGCGCGGGCGCTGGCCGCGGGCTACGTGGAACTGGTGCGCGGGGTGCCGCTGATCACGGTGCTGTTCATGGCCTCGTACCTGGTGCCGCTGCTGTGGCCCACCGGCCATCGGCCGGACGTGCTGCTGCGCGTGCTGGCCGGCCTGGCGCTGTTCGTCGCGGCCTACCTCGCCGAGATCATCCGCGGCGGGCTGCAGGCGGTGCCGCGCGGCCAGGTCGAGGCGGCCACGGCGCTGGGCTTCGGCCGCTGGGCGGTGCAGCGCGACATCGTGCTGCCGCAGGCGCTGCGCATGGTGGTGCCTGCGCTGACCAACAGCGTGGTCGGCACGCTCAAGGACACCTCCCTCGTCACCGTGGTCGGCCTGTTCGAGCTGACCGGCGCGCTCGGCCTGGCGCTGGGCGGCGACCCCGTCTGGCGGCCCTTCTACCTGGAGGGCTACCTGTTCATCGCGCTGATCTACTGGTGCCTGTGCTTCGGCCTGTCGCGCTACAGCCGCTGGCTGGAGCGGCGGCTGCGGGCGGCAGAGGGCTGAAGCGGCTTCCTCGGCGCGCCGCGTCACAGCTTGGCGATCGACACCTCCGTGGACTTGACCAGCGCCACCACGTCCGAGCCGATCTTCAGCTGAAGCTCGTCCACCGAGCGGGTGGTGATGACCGAGGTGACGATGCCCCAGGGCGTCTCGACATCGACCTCGGAGACGACGTCGCCGCGGATGATCTCGCGCACCTTGCCCTTGAACTGGTTGCGCACGTTGATGGCCTGGATGGACATGGAAGACTCCTGTGAGAAAGAAAGGGTTGAAACGATCAGATGGCCCAGCGCACACCGTGGGCCGGCACGGCCGGCCAGCCGCCGGCGGCCTCCTCCGCCGCCGGCTTCTTCAGCACGCGGTCGAGGATGCGTTTCTCCAGCGCGGCGAAGGCGGCCTCGCCGTGCGAGCGCGGGCGCGGCAGGTCCACCCGCACGTCCAGCGCGATGCGGCCGTCCTCGATCAGGATCACGCGGTCGGCCAGCGCCACCGCCTCCTGCACGTCGTGCGTGACCAGCAGCGCCGTGAAGCGGTGGCGCTGCCACAGCCGTTCGATCAGCCGGTGCATCTCGATGCGGGTGAGCGCATCGAGCGCGCCCAGCGGCTCGTCCAGCAGCAGCAGGTGCGGGTGGTGCACCAGAGCGCGCGCCAGCGCCACGCGCTGGCGCTGGCCACCCGAGAGGCGCGCCGGCCACTCGTTCTCGCGTTCGGCCAGGCCGACCTGCGCCAGCACCTCGCGCCCGCGCGGCCGCGCCTGCGGCGCCAGGCCCAGCGTCACGTTGTCGAGCACCCGGCGCCAGGGCAAGAGGCGCGCCTCCTGGAACATGATGCGGGTGTCGTCGTGCAGGCCCTCGACCGCGCGGCCGTCGATGGCCAGGCGCCCGGACGAGGCCGGCTCCAGCCCCGCCACCAGCCGCAGCAGCGTGCTCTTGCCGCAGCCGCTGCGGCCCACGATGGCGATGAACTCGCCGGGCTCGGCGTGCAGCGTCAGTTGGCGCAGCACCTCGCGCGCGCCGTAGCGCTTGCCGAGCTGGACGGCGTCCAGCGCCACGCCGGGCCGCGCGGTCTCGATCACTTCTTCGGGCAGTGCGCTCATGGCTCAGGCTCCTGGGGGCTTGTAGAGATCGACGTCGAGCGCGTCGACGCGACGGGGCAGCAGCTTCTCGGCCAGGAAGGCATCGGCGATGCGCTGCTGCTCCGACAGCCGCTCGCGCGTGGCCTCGCGCACCGCGTAACTGCGCCGGCTGTTGGCCTGCAGGGCGATGGCCGCGTCCAGTCCCCAGAAGGGCGCCAGCAGCGCTGCTGCCTCCTTCGGATGGGCCTTCACCCAGCGGCCGGTCTTCTCCAGCTCGGCGTACAGCACGCCGAGCACTTCCGGGTGGGCCTTCGCAAAGCCGGTGCCGGCGAGGTAGTAGCGCTGGTACGAGGCCAGCCCCGTGCCGTCGGCCAGCACCCGCGCGCCGGACTGGCGCTGCGCGGCGGCGAGGAACGGGTCCCACACCACCCAGGCGTCGATGGCGCCGCGCTCGAAGGCGGCCCGGCCGTCGGCCGGCGCCAGGTAGGCCGGCTCGATGTCCCGGAACGACAGCCCGGCCTGGTCCAGCGCCGCGATCAGCAGGTAGTGCACGCCGGCCGCCTTGGCGAAGCCGACGCGGCGGCCCTTCAGGTCGGCCACGCTGCGCAGCGGCGAATCGGCCCGCACCAGGATGGCCTGCGCCGACGGCGAAGGCGCTTCCTGCGCCACGAAGGTCAGCCGCGCGCCGGCCGCCTGCGCGAACACGGGCACGGTGTCGGCCACGTCGGCGCTCAGGTCGATGTTGTCCAGGTTGAGCGCTTCCAGCAGCGGCAGCCCGCTGGTGAACTCGTGCCAGCTCGGCGCCAGCCCCAGCGGCGCGAAGGCCCGCTCCAGCGCGCCCTGCAGCTTGAGCACGGCGATCAGCGTGGAGGACTTCTGGTAGCCGATGCGCACGGCGGCCGGCCGCGCCTGCGCCAGCGCGCCGCCGGCGGCCAGCGAGGCGAGCGCCGCCAGCGCGGTGCGGCGGCCGGGCATGAAGGGGGAAGAAGAAAAAGTCTTCATGGCCGTGCTCACTTCTGATATCCGGGGTGCCAGCGCAGCCACCAGTGCTCCAGCGCCCGCGCCAGCAGGTCGGCCAGCTTGCCCAGCAGCGCATACAGCAGGATGCCCACCAGCACCACGTCGGTCTGCAGGAACTCGCGCGCGTTCATCGTCAGGTAGCCGATGCCCGACTGCGCCGAGATCGTCTCGGCCACGATCAGGATCACCCACATCAGCCCGAGCGAGAAGCGCAGCCCCACGAGGATGGATGACAGCGCGCCGGGCAGGATCACCTGCCGGTAGAGCTGCCAGCGCGTCAGGCCGTAGGTGCGGCCCATCTCGATGAGCTGCGGATCGACGTTGCGGATGCCGTGGAAGGTGTTCAGGTAGATCGGGAAGAACACCGACACGGCGATCAGGAACAGCTTGGCCGACTCGTCGATGCCGAACCACAGGATCACCAGCGGGATCAGCGCCAGCGCCGGGATGTTGCGCACCATCTGCAGGGTCGAGTCCAGCAGCGTCTCGAAGAACCTCACCGAGCCGGTGAGCAGCCCCAGCGCGAGGCCCAGGCCGCCGCCGATGGCCAGCCCCAGCAGCGCGCGGCCGGCGCTGACCTTCACGTGCGTCCACAGCTCGCCCGAGGCCGTGAGCTGCCAGGCCGCCTTGACCACGTCCACCGGCGCCGGCAGCACCCGCGTCGAGAGCCAGCCCAGCGTGGACGCCGCCTGCCACGCCACCAGCAGCGCCAGGGGCAGCAGCCAAGGCAGCAGGCGCACGCCCACGCCGGCCGCGAAGCCGCGCAGCGCCACCGCGGATGGCCGCAGCACCGGCGCGGCGGGAAGGGATCCGACCTGTTCCGTCATGCGCCCTCCTCAGCTCTGCGACAGCAGCCGCGAGGGCGCGTCCACGTTGGCCACCACCTCGCCGAAGGGGCCGGTGAGCGAGCCGCCGCCCAGGCGCTCGCGCACCTGCCGCGGCAGCAGCGGGAACACCAGCTCGGCGAAGCGGTAGGCCTCCTCCAGGTGCGGGTAGCCCGAGAGGATGAAGGCGTCGATGCCCAGCGCCGCGTACTCGCCAATGCGCTCGGCCACCTGCCGCGGATCGCCGACCAGCGCAGTGCCCGCGCCGCCGCGCACCAGCCCGACGCCGGCCCACAGGTTGGGGCTGATCTCCAGCGCCTCGCGGCTGCGGCTGGCGCCCTTGCGGTGCAGCGCGGCCATGCGGCGCTGGCCTTCGGAGTCCATGCGCGCGAAGGCCTCCTGCGCGCGCAGCACGGTGGCGTCGTCCACCCGGCTGATCAGCGCGTCGGCGGCGCGCCAGGCTTCCTCTTCCGTCTCGCGCACGATCACGTGCAGGCGGATGCCGAACTCGACGCGGCGGCCCTTGCGCTCGGCGCGGGCGCGCACGTCGGCCAGCTTCTTCGCCACCTCGTCGGGCGTCTCGCCCCAGGTCAGGTAGCGCTCCACCTGCTCGGCGGCCAGCTCGTGCGCGGCCTCGGACGAGCCGCCGAACCACACCGGCGGATGCGGGCGCTGGACCGGCGGGAAGAGCAGCTTCGCGCCCTTGACCTGCAGGTGTTCGCCGTCGTAGTCGAAGCCCTGCCCTTCGTGGCTGCGCGCGATGAGCTCGCGCCAGATGCGGATGAACTCCGCCGACTGTTCGTAGCGCGCCGCGTGGTCGAGGAACACGCCGTCGCCCTCCAGCTCCGCGCGGTCGCCGCCGGTGACCAGGTTGACCAGCAGGCGTCCGCCGGAAAGCCGGTCGAAGGTGGCGGCCATGCGCGCCGCCAGCGCCGGCTGGTGCAGCCCCGGCCGCACCGCGACCAGGAACTTCAGCCGCTTCGTCGCGCCGATCAGGCTGGAGGCGACGATCCACGGGTCCTCGCACGAGCGGCCGGTGGGAATCAGCACGCCCTCGTAGCCGAGTGCGTCGGCCGCGCCGGCCACCTGCTGCAGGTAGGCCAGGTCGACGGCGCGCGCGCCCTCGGCGCTGCCGAGGTAGCGGCTGTCGCCGTGTGTGGGAAGGAACCAGAACACCTGGACGGTCATGTGGGACACCTCGCTCACCAGGAATGCGCCAGCACGGGCGCGGGACGGATGGGCTGCACGGCGGCGCTCAGCCGCCGGCGCAGGGTGCGTGCCGGCACGTAGCCGTGCGGCGCGCGGCGCGCCAGCGCATGGGCCGAGGGCAGGCGCACGCTCCACGCCACCGCCGTCACGCCGAGGACCCGCAGCGCCTGCTGCGACAGGGAAGGAGCCGGGCGGTCGATCGAAGCCATGCCCTGCTCCTCAGGCCAGGCCGGCCGGCGCCGCGTCCAGCACGTCGATGCGCTTCGGGATCAGCTTGAGCGCGAGGAAGGTGTCGGCCACCTGCTGCTGTTCGGCCAGGATCGCGCGGGTGACGGGGCCGGTGCCGAACTGCGTGCGGCCGGTGGACAGGTCCACCACCGGCTTGGGGATGCCCCACAGCGCCGACAGCTCGGTGGCCAGCGCGTCGCGGTTCGCCTTGCCCCACTGGTCGACCTTGTCGATCTCCTCGATCAGCATGCGGATCACGTCGGCGTTGCGGTTGGCGTAGTTCAGCGAAGAGAAGTAGTAGGCCCGGTTGCCCACCACGCCCGTGGCGTCGGCGAGCACGCGCGCGCCCAGCGTCTTCTCGGCCGCGGCGAGGAAGGGGTCCCAGATCACCCAGGCGTCGATCGAGCCCTTCTCGAACGCGGCGCGCGCGTCGGCCGGCGGCAGGTACACCAGTTGCAGGTCGCCGTAGGCCAGGCCGTGCTTCTCGAACAGCTTGACGATGAAGTAGTGGACGTTGCTGCCCTTGTTGAGCGCGATGCGCTTGCCCTTGAGGTCGGTGACCGAGCGGATGGCCGAACCTTCCGGCACCAGCACCGCCTCCGACTGCGGGCGCGGCACCGTGGCCGCCACGTAGGCCAGCGGCGCGCCGGCGGCCTGCGCGAAGATGGGCGGCGCCTCGCCCACGTCGCCGAAGTCGATGGAACCGACGTTCAGCGCCTCCAGCTGCACCGGGCCGGCGGTGAACTCGGTCCAGCTCAGCTTCACGCCCAGCGGCGCCAGGCGCTGCGCCAGCGTGCCGCGGCCCTTGAGCAGGCTCAGGTAGCCCTTCTGGTGGCCGATGCGCAGTTCGCGCGTGGCGCCCTGCGCGAAGGCCGGCAAGGGCAGCGCCGCGGCCGAGGCCTGCAGCAGGCGGCGGCGGGTGAGCGGATGGGATGGCGTCGTCATGGTCCTGTCGCTCCTCGTTCAGGGCTGGGCGGCCAGCACGGCGTCGCTGACCTTGATGGGCCTGGGGATCAGCCTGAGTTCATGGAAGGTGTCGGCAATGCGCTGCTGGCCGGCCGCCACTTCGCCGGTGATCGGCTTGACGTTGAACTCGTAGCGGCGCAGCGCCAGTTCCACCACCTCCGTCGGCAGGCCCTGCAGCGGCGCGATGATGGCCGCGGCCTGGGCGATGTTCTTCTTGAGCCAGATGCCCTGCTCCACCGAGTCCTCGAACAGCGCCTGGATCACCTTCGGGTGCTTCTGCGCATAGCCGCGCTCGGCCAGGTAGAACTGGTAGTTGTTCACCACGTCGGGCGTGCCCGGCGCGGCCGTTCCATCCGCCAGCACGCGCGCGCCGATGCTCTTCTCGGCGGCCGCCTGGAACGGGTCCCAGATCACCCACGCGTCCACCGCCCGGCTCTCGAAGGCGGCGCGGCCATCGGCCGGCGCCAGGTACACGGGCTGGATGTCGCCGAACTTCAGGCCGTGCTTCTCCAGTTGGCGCACCAGCAGGTAGTGCACGTTGCTGCCCTTGTTGAGCGCGACCTTGCGGCCCTTGAGTTCGGCCACCGAACGGATGGGCGAGTCCTTGGGCACGAGGATGGCCTCGGCGCGCGGCGCCGCCGGGTCGTAGCCGATGTAGACGAACTTCGCGCCGGCCGCCTGGGCGAAGATGGGCGGCGCCTCGCCGACGTAGCCCACGTCCACGGCGCCCACGTTCAGCCCTTCCAGCAACTGCGGACCGGCCGGGAACTCGACCCACTTCACGCGGGTGCCCAGCGGCGCCAGCTTCTTCTCCAGCGTGCCCTGCGCCTTCTGCAGCACGAACAGGCTCGCGGACTTCTGGTAGCCGATGCGCAGCTCCGGCGCGGCCTGCTGCGCATGCGCCGGCGCCGCGGCCAGGAAGGAGGTGACGAGCGCGATGGCCGTCACCACGAGGATGCCGATGGCCACGTCCAGCAGCGTCTGCCAGCGGGTGCGCGGGCGGGCCGAGGGGAAGGCGTCGGTCAGGAGCGGAGGCAGGTCGTTCATGGCGTGTGTGTCTGCAAAGTCGGATCGAGGGCGCGCGGCAACCCATGCCGCCGGTGGCGGCCGCGTCGCGCGAAGGAGGAGGAAGGCGAAGGAGACGGCGCAGGGGCCGGCGTCGTCAGACGCTACATCGCACGCTGGCGAAGGGCACCGGCGCGAAGCCGGGCCCGGCCGGCATTCGCGGGTGCTGCAGCAGGCCTTCGGCGGCCAGCGCCTGCACCGCGTCGGCCAGGCGGCCGGCCAGTTCGGCCTGCAGCTGGTACGCGCCCTCGGGCGTCAGCGCCACCTGCGCGTCGCTGGCATAGACGCCGGGCAGGATGTGCCGCGCCCCCAGCGACTGCAGCACCGGGCGCAGCGCATAGTCCAGCGCCAGCATGTGGTGCGGGCTGCCGCCGGTGGCCAGCGGCAGCACCGCCTTGCCCTTGAGCGCGCCGTGCGGCAGCAGGTCGAGGAAGGCCTTGAGCAGCCCGCTGTAGGCCGCCTTGTAGACCGGCGTGGCGACCACCACCGCCGGCGCGGCGGCCAGCGCGTCCACGGCCCGCGAGATGGCGGGCTGCGAGACGTCGGCCGCCAGCAGCGCGCCCGCAGGCAGCTCGCGCACCGCCAGCGGCAGCGTCTCGATGTCGCGCCGCGCCAGGCGGGCGGCCACCTCATCGAGCAGCGCGGTGGAGCGCGAGGGCGCCGAGGGGCTGCCGGCGATCAACAGGACGGGAGGCATCGGTGCGCGGCAGCCTATTTCTGCTTTTGCGTGTAGATCTGGTCGAAGACGCCGCCATCGGCGAAGTGGACCTTGGCTGCTCGATCCCATCCGCCGAAGGCGTCCTCGATCTTGAACAGATTCAGCTTCGGCAGCTGCTTGGCATATTTTTCCTGCGCCTTGGCCGAGGTCGGCCGGTAGAAGTGCTTGCCGATGATGTCCTGCGCCTCCTCGGTGTAGAGGAACTTCAGGTATTCCTCGGCGACGGCGCGCGTGCCCTTGCGGTCGACGTTCTTGTCGACAACGGTCACGGCCGGCTCGGCCAGGATGGACAGCGAGGGGTAGACGAAATCGACCTTGTTGCCGAACTCCTTCTCCAGCAGGTAGGCCTCGTTCTCCCAGGAGATGAACACGTCGCCCTGGCCGCGCTGCGCGAAGGTGACCGACGAGCCGCGCGCACCGGTGTCGAGCACCGGCACGTTGGCGTACAGCTTGGCCACGAAATCCCTGACCTTGGTCTCGTCGCCGTACTTGCGCTTGGCGAACTCCCAGGCGGCCAGGTAGTTCCAGCGCGCGCCGCCGGAAGTCTTGGGGTTGGGCGTGATGACCTTCACGTCCGGACGCACCAGGTCGTCCCAGTCCTTGATGTTCTTCGGGTTGCCCGCGCGCGTGACCAGCACGATGGTCGAGGTGTACGGCGAACTGTTCAGCGGCAGGCGCTTCTGCCAGTCCTTCGGGATCCAGTTGCCGTTGGTGTGCAGCGCGTCGGTGTCGCCGGCCAGGGCCAGGGTCGCCACGTCGGCCTCCAGCCCGTCGATGATGGAGCGGGCCTGCTTGCCCGAGCCGCCGTGAGACTGCTTGATCGTCACGTCCTGGCCGGTCTTGGCTTTCCAGAACCTGGCGAATGCGGCGTTGTACTCGACGTACAGCTCGCGCGTCGGGTCATAGGACACGTTCAGCAGCGTCACCGGCCCGGCGGGCGCGGCCTGCTGCGCGAACGCACTCGCCGGCGGCAGGGCCATGGCGGCCGAGGCGGCGGCCAGGAGGGAAAGCTTGATAAAGTCGCGGCGCTGTTTCATTTCTTGCGATCCAGAAGTGCATGAAGTCGATGAATTGCATTCTGGATAGCGCATAAGGAAAGTGGAACGACGGAGTTTTCACTTCCAAATAGCGAACTCAGCTAAGGCGCACGCCGGCCGACGGCGGCGCATCCTGGCGCCCCACCCGCAGACAGACATCCCCGAAGAGGCATCCGCATGGCACGCATGGTCCAGTGCATCAAGCTCGGCAAGGAAGCCGAAGGACTCGACTTCCCCCCCTACCCCGGCGAACTCGGCAAGCGCATCTGGGAGCACGTGAGCAAGGAGGCCTGGGCCGCCTGGCTCAAGCACCAGACCATGCTGGTCAACGAGAACCGGCTGAACCTGGCCGATGCCCGCGCCCGCGACTACCTCCGACGCCAGATGGAGAAGCACTTCTTCGGCGACGGCGCCGACGTGGCGCAGGGCTACGTGCCGCCGGCCCAGTGAAGCGGGGCGGCGCGCAGCCGCCTGCCGCGCTGCTTGCTACTGCGCGTTCCGCGTCTCGTAGCCCACGAAGCGCCAGCCGTCCTGCTCCTGGCGGAAGCTGAGCTTCTCGATCGCCTTGCGGCCGTTGGCCAACTGGCTGAGGTACTCCACGTTGGCATATTGGCCCGGCGGCGGCATCTTCGACTCGGGCCCGATGCGCACGCCCTGCACGCCGGCCCGGCTGCGGCCGCTCACCGTGCCCAGCCCGCCGCGCACGCTGCGCAGGCCGGCGACGAACTGCCCGCGCTCGCGCGTGCCGGCCACGAAGGGGGCCAGCGAGGCCCATACGGCGTCCATGCGGTCCTCGTCGATCATGCGCAGCGTGGCATCGCTGCGTTCGAGCAGGGCCTGCACCGCGGCCTGCTGCTGCTGGGCCTGCGCCGGGGCTTGCTGCTGCTGCGGCTGCTGCTGCTGCGCGGCAATGGCCGGCGGCGCGGGCGGGGCCGGCTGTTTCTGCGGCGCGGAGCAGGCGCCGAGCGCGAGCGCGGCGCAGGCGGCCAGCGTCATGCCGGCGCGGCGTGGGGTGGATGGCGAGGTCGGGAAACGGCACGTGTTCAAGAAAATCACTCCCATGGCATTTGCAAGAAGAACTGGATGGCCACCGCGTGGACGCCATCCCCAGGCGGGACCATGACCGAAGCCGTCGAGTGGCACAAGGGTGGGCAGCCCTTCAGCGCCCGCTTCGGTGACGTTTATCACTCCGAAAGCGGCGCCGAGGCCCAGGCCCGGCACGTCTTCCTGGGCGGCTGCGGCCTGCCCGGAGCCTGGGCCGATGCGCCGCAATGGCGCATCCTCGAAACCGGCTTCGGCCTGGGCCTCAATTTCCTGACAGCCTGGCGGGCCTGGCGCGACGATCCGCGCCGGCCGGGCCGGCTGCACTTCGTCTCGGTCGAGGCCTATCCCGTGGCCGCGGCGAACATCGAGCGCGCCGCAGCCGCGCAGGGCCCGGCCATCGGCGCGCTCGGCCGCGAGCTGGCGGCGCAATGGCACGGGCTGCTGCCCGGCTGCCACCGGCTGGCGTTCGACGACGGCCGCGTGCTGCTGACGCTGGGCATCGGCGACGCGCGCCCGATGCTGCGCGGCCTGGCGCGCTTCGAGGCCGACAGCCTCTTCCTCGACGGCTTCAGCCCGCAGAAGAACCCCGAGATGTGGTCGCCCGAGCTGCTGCGCACGCTGGCGCGCTTCGCCCGCCGCGGCACGCGCATCGCCACCTGGAGCGTGGCGCGCGGCGTGCGCGACGCGCTGGCGCCACTGGGCTTCGTGCTGGAGATGGCGCCGGGCCTGCCACCCAAGCGCGACTGCCTGCGCGGCGAATTCGCGCCCGCCTGGCCGCTGCGCGCGCGGGGGCCGGAGCCCGAGCGGGTGGACGCGCGGGGCCGCTGCGTCGTGGTGGGCGCCGGGCTGGCCGGCGCGGCGGTCGCCGCCAGCCTGGCGCGGCGAGGCTGGCAGGTGACGGTGCTGGAGGCCGCGCCGCACGCGGCGGCCGGCGCCTCCGGCGCGCCGGCGGGCGTGTTCGCGCCCCACGTCTCGCCCGACGACGCCCTGCTCTCGCGCCTGACGCGCGCCGGCGTGCGCGCCACGCTGTCGGAGCTGCGCCGCATCGGCGGCGCCGAGGGCGACGGCTGGGCGGCGCCGGGCGTGCTGGAACGGCGCGCGCCCTACGCGCTGCGTCTGCCGCCCGGCTGGACGGCCGAGGGCCCGAACGAGAGCTGGACTGCCACGCCGGTACAGGCGGCCGGCGCCGGCCTGGCAGCGGACACCGCCGCGCTGTGGCACGCCCACGCCGGCTGGGCGAGCCCCGCCCGACTGGTCGAGGGCTGGCTGGCGACGCCGGGCGTCACCCTGCGCACCGGCAGCGCCGTGGCGCACGTGGCCCCGCTGCCGGACGGCCGCTGGGCCGCGCTCGACGCCGATGGCCGCCCGCTGGCCGACGGCGACCGCGTGGTGCTGGCCGCCGGCGCCGCCACCCGCGCGCTCGCCGGCGCCTTGCCGCTGCAGCCGGTGCGCGGCCAGCTGGCCTGGGGCGATTGGCCGGCCGGTGCCAAGCCGCCGTCCTGCGTGCCGGTCAACGGCGACGGCCACTGCATCCCGGCCGTTTCGGCCCACGGCCAGGCGGCGCGCTGGCTCAGCGGCGCCACCTACGCTCCGGGCGACGACGGCGCCGACCTGCGCGACGCCGACACGCAGGCCAACCTGGACCGCCTCGCCGGCCTGCACCCGGGCCTCGCGGCCGCCGTGCGCGGCAGCGGCGTGCAGGCCTGGGCCGGCGTGCGCTGCGCCTCGCACGACCGCCGGCCGCTGGTCGGCCCCGTGCCGGGTGCGCCAAGTGCAGGCCTGTGGGTGTGCACCGCACTGGGTTCGCGCGGCCTGAGCTTCGCAGCGCTGTGCGCCGAACTGCTGGCCGCCCGCTGGCACGGCGAGCCGCTGCCGGTGTCGGCGGCGCTGGCGCGCGGCCTCGATACCGCGCGCCTGCGTGCCTGATTTCCTCCCCCGCGCGTTCGCCCGCGCGGACAATCCGCCCGCCATGTCCACGCGCTACGACATCCTCCACACCACCACCTACCGCTACCGCGAGCCGGTGCGCTTCGGCCTGCACCGCGTGATGTTCCGCCCGCGCGACAGCCACGACCTGCGCGTGCTGGCCACCGACCTGCGGGTCTCGCCCGAGGCCGACGTGCGGCTGATCCACGACCCGCACTCCAACTCCGTCGCCCTGGTGCAGCCGCGCGGCGAGGCGCGCGAGCTGGGCATCGCCTGCGCCTTCACCATCGAGCACGTGCCGGGCCCCGAGGACGAGCTGCCGCTGGACCCTGCCGCCGAGTACCTGCCCTTCGCCTACTCGGTGCAGGAGCGCATGGACCTGGAAGCCTACCTGCGCCCGCACCACGACGACCCCGAGGGCGCGCTGATCCGCTGGGCGCACCACTTCCTGCACAGCGACCAGCCCAACAGCACGCGCGAGACGCTGCGCCGCATGAACGCGCACATCGCGCAGAGCCTCGTCTACCAGGCGCGCGAGGAGGAAGGCACGCAGACGCCCCTGGAGACGCTGGCCCTGGGCAGCGGAAGCTGCCGCGACTACGCCCTGCTGATGATGGAGGCCGCGCGGCGCCTGGGCATCGCCACCCGCTTCGTCTCGGGCTACCTGTACGACCCGATGCTCGACACCGGCGAGCAGGCGCCCGGCGAGACCACCGTGGGCGCCGGCACCACGCACGCCTGGCTGGAGGCCTACCTGCCCGGCGCCGGCTGGATCGCCTTCGACCCGACCAACAACCTGACCCGCAGCGGCCGGCTGATCCGGGTGGGCGTGGCGCGCGACCCGGCGCTGGCCCCGCCCGTCAGCGGAAGCTGGTTCGGCCCGGCCGAGGCCTACGAGGGCATGGACGTGGTGGTGCGGGTGACCAAGCGGCGCGAGTGAGCCTGTCCGCCCGGCGGCGCCGGGCTCAGCCCTGCCCCGCGGCGCGGCGGCGCGCCTCCAGTTGCGCGATCAGCGCCCTCGCCTCGTCCCCTTCGGGAATCGGCCGCCCGCTGTCGCGCCATTCCACCGCACTCTTGAATCCTTCCGTCTCCGCCTGCCGGCGGAACCACAGGCCCTCCGGGTTGTGGCGGGTGATGCCGTCGAACAGCGTGGCGAACATCTGCGTCTGCTCCAGCCCCATCGACAGCCACACCTGGTTGACCACCATCTTGTGCATCGCCAAGTGGCCGCGCGGCACGCCGGCGATGCGCGCGGCCAGCCGCATCGTGGCGGCCTCCAGCTCGGCCGCCGGCACCGCGAAGTTGGCCAGGCCCCATTCGGCCGCCTGCGCGCCGGTGAGCGTGTCGCCGGTGAACATGAGCTGCTTGGCGCGCGCGGCGCCCAGGCGGTAGGTCCACATCGCCGTGGTCGGGCAGCCCCACACGCGCGTCGGCATGTAGCCGATGCGCGCGTCCTCGGCCATCACCAGCAGGTCGCAGCTCAGGGCGATGTCGCTGCCGCCGGCGACCGCGTGGCCGTGCACCTTGGCGATGGTGGGCTTGGGGCAGCGCCACAGGGCCATGAAGTCCTCGGTGTTCTTCTTCATCGCGGCGTAGTCGAGCATCGGGTCCCAGGGCGTCTTCTCCTGCCGGCACGGGTGTTCGCCGGCCCGGCCCTCGGCGTAGTCGACCAGGTCGTAGCCGGCGCAGAAGGCGCGGCCCGCGCCCTCGACCACGATGACGTGCACCTCGTCCTCGGCCTGGGCCCATTCGACGGCGCGGCGGATCTCGCCCGGCGTGCTCTCGGCGATGGCGTTGAGCCGCTCGGGACGGTTCAGCACGAGGCGCGCGATGCGCGGCTGCGCGGGGTCCTGGGCGATGTGGAGGGTGTCGAAGGCGGGCACGGTCGTCTCCTGGCGCGGATGGTCGGAGCTGCCAGCATGGTGCGCCGCCGCCGCGAGGGCAAGCCCCGCCCGCCGGTGCTTCAGCCCGGCTTGCGCCTCAGCGCATCCAGCAGCCGCGCGCGCTGGGCCGGGTCGTCGAGCTGCTGCGCGAGCAGCTCGTGCAGGTGCTGCGGCGAGCGGGCCTGCGCCATCGCCTTCTTCAGCACGACCTTGGCGATGGGGCCCAGCTCGCGCGAGAGCACCAGCCGCGCGTGCTCGGCCGCCTCCGGCGTGATGGGCACCTCGACCGCCGCACCGGTGGCGACGGCGGCGCCGCCGCTGCCGGCCGTGCCCCCGCCGGTGGCGCGCGCCGCGCTGCCGAAGCCGCTCAGCAGCGTGATGAAGCGGGCCCGGTCGCCGGCATCGGGCAGGTGCTGGCACAGCGCGTCGCGCAGCGCGTCCAGGTCGGTCGCGGTGCGCGCGGCCTCGCGCACAAGCACGCGGGCCATGGGCCCCATGAAGCGGGTCAGCGCGGCCTCCATCGGTGCCAGGCTGGCGGCGTCCCAGCGCGAGGGTGGCGCCGAGCCGGGCCGGCTCGCGGCGCCGGAGGCCGGCTGGCCGTCGGCACGCCGCAACGGCAGGTGCAGCGAGGCCACGACGGTCGCGTCGTCGGCGGCGCTGCCGGCGTGCAGCGCGCTGCGCTCGGCCAGCGCGTCGCGGAACTCCCGCGCGCTGGCGAAGCGCTGCTGCGGCGCCTTGGCCAGCGCGCGGGCGACGATCGGGTCGAAGGAGGACGGCAGCGCCGGGCCCGGCAGCTGCGAGGGCGGTTCCGGGTCCTTGTTGAGCACCTGGTACATCACGGCCTCGGCCGAGTCGGCGGCGAAGGGCGAGCGCCCGGCCAGCATGCGGTACAGCAGCACGCCGGCCGCGAAGATGTCGACGCGGTGGTCGATCGCCTCGCCCATGTACTGCTCGGGCGCCATGTAGCCGGGCGTGCCGATGGTGGCGGCCATCTGCGTGAGCGCGGCCGACTCGATGCGCGCGATGCCGAAGTCCGTCACCTTCAGCAGGCCGTCGGTGGTGACGATCAGGTTGGCGGGCTTGATGTCGCGATGCCACACGCCGTGGCGGTGGGCGCAGTCCAGCGCGTCCAGCAGCTGCTGCATGAAGCGGATGACGGTGCCTTCGGGCAGGCGCGGCGTGGCGCCCAGGATCTGCGCCAGGTCGCGGCCCTGCACGTACTCCATGGCGATGAAGGCGGTGGCCTCGTCCTCGCCGTACTCGTAGATGGCGACGATGCCGGGGTGCGACAGGCGCCCCACGGCCTTGGCCTCGTTGCGGAAGCGCGCCGCCAGGTCGATGCCGGCGTCGGCCTCCATCAGCGCCTTGCGGATCGTCTTGATGGCGACCGGCCGGTCGATGCCCGGGTCGTGGCCCTTGTAGACCACGCCCATCGCGCCCTCGCCCAGCACTTGGACGATGTCGTACTTGCCGAGGCGCTTGGGGTGCTCCATGTCTTCAGGTATCGAGCAGCTTCATGGCATGCACCAGGCTCTTGCGCATGCGCGCGAAGGACTCGGACAGCACGCCGATCTCGTCCTTCGAGCGCACGGCGAACTCCGGCGCGTCCAGCTCGCCCATGCTCACCCGGTCGGTCAGCGCCGACAGGCGCGTCACCGGCTGGATCACCAGCTTCCACAGCATCAGGTTGAGCGTCAGGCCGATCAGCACAAACACGCCCGCCAGCGCGCCCATGACGACGCCGAAGGCCTTGTCGGCCCGCTCGAAGGGCACCGACATGGGCACCGACACCACCTGCGCGCCCAGCACCTCGTTGAGCTTCCAGCCGAAGCCGTTGGAGGGCCCGTACTTCTCGATCATCGGCGCCGGCGCGGCGCCGGGCGTGCTGTGGCAGCTCAGGCACACGGGGTTGGTGACGCGGATCGGGCGGGCGATGTACAGGGCCGGGCCGGAGGCGGTGTCGCGCCGGCCGATGAACTCCGTCAGCTCCGACTGCTGGGCGAATCGGGCGATCACGTCTTCCTCCCAGTCCTGCGCGCGGTCGCGCGGGTTGGTGGGGTTGAGCATGGCCGGCTTGTACGAGTACTCGGGGTGCTTGGTGCGCAGCGCGTTGATCATCTCCGTCGACGAATACGCCGGCACCGACTGCGGCAGGAAGGTGTACTTCATCTGCGTCTGCAACAGCGGCTGGATCTGCGTGGCCGTGTAGGTGCTGACGGCGGCGGCGCTCTCCATGATGAGGCGGGCGCGGTCGAGCACCTCGTCGTGCGCACCCTGCTGGAGCATGCTGCGCGCCAGGTAGGCGGCCGCGCCCAGGCCGAGGGCGAAGACCAGCAGGAAGGCCAGGTTGAACTTGAGGAGGAGCTTCATCGTGGTCGCGCTCGCGGGCGCTCGTCAGTAGGTGCGGACGCCCGCCGGCCGCGGGGGTGCGGCGGGGGCCTGCGCCGGGGGCTTGGGGCGGTACTTCTCGGGAAAGACGATGCGGTCCCATTCGGGGTGCTCGCGCATGTGCTCGACCAGGCCGGCACGGAAGTCGGGCCGCCGCGCCAGCGCGCGCCAGCGGGTGGCGAAGTGGCTGCGCAGCATCGGCTCGGCCGCCAGCCAGGGCGCGGCGTCGGCGTAGGCCAGGTCGCCCAGGCGCCTGGGCGCCACCTCGCGGCCCTTGAACAGCGCGGCGCGGGTCGGCAGCGGGTCGAGGAAGCTGCGCGGCACGGACTGGATGAAGGCCGGCGTGGGGCGCGGCTGGGCGGCCGTCTTGTCGCTGCCGCGGCGGGCGAAGAACTCGCCGGCCTTCAGCCGCACGGGCGGTGGCACGGGCCTGGCGGCCCGGTCCTGCAGGGCGACGGCGCCGGCCTCGCAGAAGAGCTGGAAGCCGCCGTCCGCATCGACCGCGGCGACCTGCTGGCCGGCAGGCTCGCCCAGTGCATAGGCCGGCGTCAGCACACCGGCCGGCACGGGCGCGCCGCCCGCGGGCTGGATGAGCTTGAACCACCCCTGCAGCACGTACACGTGCGCCGCGACCGCCTGCCCGCGCGTGCCCAGGCGCGGCGCCACGAAAGCGCGCGTGGACGGGCCCAGGTCGACGATCACGCCGTCGGTGAATTCGAGGCGCAGCAGGCGCGTCTGCGGACCGGTCTCCAGCAGGTCGCCCGCGGCCAGGCGCACGCCTTCGGCCGCGCCGAAGCGGCCGCTGTCACGCAGCAGCGCCGCCTCGCCGTCCAGGATGGAGACGAGGGCCGGCGGCTGCGCCGCGGGGGCCGCATGGGTGGCGCCCAGCGTCAGCAGCAGCCACACCGTCGCCAGGACGTTCCTGATCCGTTTCACCGTCCTCGCACCGAAGAGCTCCGATGCGCGCATGGTGCCTCGTAACGAGGTGTAATGGCATAGGCATCAAGGCATATGCCGGCGGCCCACCCGCTGCGGGGCATGGCCGGAAAACGGCGCGTCAGGAGGCCGCGTGCGCGGGCCGCAGGCCCGGATGGCGTGCCGCGGGCCGGCGCCCGTAACGGTCCACGCCCAGGCCGTCGGTGCGGATCTCGGGCCGCTGGCCTATGACCAGGTCGGACACCAGCTTGCCGCTGCCGCAGGCCATGGTCCAGCCCAGCGTGCCGTGGCCGGTGTTGAGGAACAGGTTGGCCAGCGGCGTGGCGCCGACGATGGGCGTGCTGTCGGGCGTCATCGGGCGCAGGCCGGTCCAGAAGCTGGCGGCGGGCAGGTCGCCGCCGGGGAACAGTTCGCCGACCACCTTCTCCAGCGTGGCACGGCGGCGCGGGTCCAGCCGCAGGTCGAAGCCGCCCAGTTCCGCCATGCCGCCCACGCGGATGCGGTCGTCGAATCGTGTGACAGCGATCTTGTAGGTCTCGTCCAGCACGGTGGACTGCGGCGCCAGGCCGGCATCGACCAGCGGCACGGTGAGCGAGTAGCCCTTGACCGGGTAGACCGGCAGGTCGAGCCCGAGCTGCGCGGCCAGGGCGCGCGAGTAGCTGCCGAGGGCCAGCACGTAGCGGTCGGCGGTCAGCACCTCGCCATCGACGCGCACGCCGGTGATGCGGCCGCCCTCGGCCAGCACCTGCTCCACCGTCGCGCCGAAGCGGAACTCGACGCCCAGGCCGCTGGCCACGTCGGCCAGGCGGTTGGTGAAGAGGTGGCAGTCGCCCGTCTCGTCGTTGGGCAGGCGCAGGCCGCCGACCAGCGCGCCGCCGGTGCGTGCCAGCGCCGGCTCCACGCGGGCCAGGCCCTCGCGGTCCAGCAGTTCGTAGGGCACGCCGCATTCCTGCAGCACGGCGATGTCGCGCTGCACGGCCTCCATCTGCTGCGCGGTGCGGAAGACCTGCAGCGTGCCGCCGGTGCGCTGCTCGTACTGCAGGCCCGTCTCGGCGCGCAGGGCGCGCAGGCAGTCGCGGCTGTACTCGGCCACGCGCATCATGCGTTCCTTGTTCACCGCGTAGCGCGCCGGCGAGCAGTTGCGCAGCATCTGCGCCATCCAGCGCAACTGGAACAGCGAGCCGTCGGCGCGGATCGCCAGCGGCGCGTGCTGCTGGAACATCCACTTCAGCGCCTTGAGCGGGATGCCCGGCGCGGCCCAGGGCGTGGAGTACCCGGGCGAGACCTGCCCGGCGTTGCCGAAGCTCGTTTCCTGCGCCACGCCGGCCTGCCGGTCGAGCACCGTGACGCTCGCGCCGGACCGGGCCAGGTAGTAGGCCGTGGTGGTACCGATGACGCCGCCGCCGAGAACGATCACTTTCATGGGTGGACCTGCTGGAAATGAAGGCATGGAAAGGACGATTGCCGGAATCTAGGCCCTCGAAACCGGTAAATGTCATGGTTATTTTTTCGATGTCCAGCAAAATCCACTGATCCAGGCGCCCAAACGGCCGCGCGCCCGAAGGAATCACCATGTCCACCGCCCCGCTCGACCGCATCGACCGCAAGATCCTCGACATCCTCCAGCGCGAGGGCCGCATCGCCATCACCGAGTTGGCGCAGCGGGTGGGCCTGTCGACCTCGCCCTGCTCCGAGCGCGTCAAGCGCCTGGAGCGCAGCGGCGTCATCACCGGCTACCACGCCCGCGTGGCGCCCGAGGCGGTGGGCAAGACGCTGCTGGTGTTCGTGGAGATCAAGCTCTCGTCCAAGTCCGGCGAGGTGTTCGACAAGGTGAAGAAGGAGCTGCTGCACATGCCCGAGGTGCAGGAATGCCACCTCGTCTCGGGCGGCTTCGACTACCTGGTGAAGGCGCGCCTGCGCGGCATGGGCGAGTACCGCCACCTGCTGGGCGACATCCTGAAGAAGCTGCCGGTGCCGGCCGAGTCGCACAGCTACGTGGTGATGGAGGAAGTCAAGGAGACGCTGGCGCTGCCGCTGGACCGGTGACGGCAGCGCCGCCCATCGCTGCGGCTAGGATGGCGCCCTCCTCCGCCTGCCGCCCCATCTTGTCCTCCCCGCGCGACTTCTCCCTGCACCATCCGCTGGCCTTCTGGCTGGGCTGCATCGCCATCATCGGCGGCGTGCTCGCGCACGCACCCATGTTCCTCATGGGCCGCTACACCGGCTGGCAGATGGTCGGCATGGAGATGGACGCGCCGATGCTGGCCGGCATGGCGGCGATCCCGCTGGGCGTGCTGCTCGCGGCCTACGGCCTGATGCCGCGCATCGCGCAACTGCGCCGCAGCCTCCACCCTGCGCAGCCGCTGCAGTTCCACCTGGCCGACAGCGTGCCGCTGAACGCCGAGCACTGGAAGCTGGTGGCCGTGCTGGTCGTCGCGCTGGCCGTGGACGTGCTCAAGCCGGCCACGCTGGGCTTCGTGATGCCGGGCATGACGCAGGAGTACGGCATCAGCAAGGAGACGGCCGGCGTGCTGGCGCTGGTGGCGCTCACCGGCACCACCGTCGGCTCCATCGTCTGGGGGCGCCTGGCGGACGTGTTCGGGCGCCGCTCGGCGATCCTGCTGTCGGCGCTGATGTTCATCGGCACCGCCATCTGCGGCGCGATGCCGGCCTTCGGCTGGAACCTCGCGATGTGCTTCCTGATGGGCGCCTCCGCCGGCGGCCTGCTGCCCATCGCCTTCACGCTGATGGCCGAGACGGTGCCCGCCGCGCACCGGGGCTGGCTGCTGGTGGCGCTGGGCGGCGTGGGCACCTCGGCGGGCTACCTGCTGGCCGCCGGCGCGGCCGACCTGCTGGTGCCGCTGTTCAGCTGGCGGTCGCTGTGGCTGCTGGGCCTGCCGACGGGGCTGCTGATCATCCTGCTCGGGCGCTACATCCCCGAGTCGCCGCGCTTCCTGGCGAACGTCGGGCTGTTCGACGCCGCGCGCGCCGTGCTGGCGCGCTTTTCGGGCAGCGCCGCGTCGGATGCCGGCGCCGACACCGTGGTCGCCGAGCCGGAGGCCGCGCCGGCCGGGCTGGGCTCGCTGCTGCGCGGCCCGCATGCCCGCATCACCTGGGGCCTGGTCGTCTCGGGCCTGGCCTGGGGGCTGGTGAACTTCGGCTTCCTGCTGTGGCTGCCGACCAACCTGGGCGCGATGGGCATGGACCCGGGCGCGGCCAACGCCCTGCTGGCGCGCTCAGCCCTGCTGGCGCTGCCGGGCACGCTGGTCGTCATCGGGCTCTACCACCGCTGGAGCAGCGTCAAGGCGCTGGTGCTCTTCCTCGCGCTCACCGCCGCCGCGCTGCTGCTGTTCATGGTGCTGGGCATGCTCCAGGTGCACTCGGCGGCGGCGATGGTGACGGCCACCGCGCTGCTGCTGTTCAGCTCGAGCGGCGTGATCGCCATGCTCATCCCTTACGCCGCCGAGATCTATCCGGTGCACCTGCGCGGCACGGGCTCGGGGGTGATCGCCGCCAGCTCGAAAGCCGGCGGCATCCTCGGCGCGGGCTTCGGCGTGCTGGGGGTGTTCGGGCACTTCGCGCTGTCGGCGCTGGTCATCGCCGTGCCGACGGCCCTGGCCGCGGCGCTGCTGCTGCGCGGCGGCGTCGAGACGCGCGGCCGGCGGCTGGAAGACATCCAGGCCGCGCTGGCGCCCGGGAAGACCGGGGCGTAGGCGGGCCGGACCAGCGCCTGCCGCCCTTATCCCGGAATGCGCCCCGGCGGCCCCGAAACCCGCATGGCGCCTTGCGAATATGCATATCCGGATAAGGCTCGAACCAGAAAATCGTTTGTTTTCATAAGGGCCGCCTCTACAGTCCGCCCTTCGCGCCCGCGAGCCCTTCCACGGGGCCGTGCCGGCGCCATTCCAGTCCCCCTATCGCACGATGTACCAGTACACAGATTTCGATCGCCAGTTCGTCCGCCTGCGCGCGGAGCAGTTCCGGGACCAGCTCGAGCGCTGGCAGCGCGGCGAGCTCTCCGATGATGAGCTGCTGCCGCTGCGGCTGCAGAACGGCTGGTACATCCAGCGCTACGCCCCCATGGCGCGCATCGCCGTGCCCTACGGCGAGATCAGCAGCGCGCAACTGCGCATGCTGGCGCACATCGCCCGCGAGTACGACAAGCCCGACCCGGCGCTGCTGGCCCACGCCCAGGCCACGCAGGACGAGCTGCAGGCGGCCCAGCCGGGCCTGACGCTGGCGGCCCCGCCGCTGCGCTACGGCTACGGCCACTTCACCACCCGCACCAACGTGCAGTTCAACTGGATCCCCATCACCAAGGCGGCCGACGTGATGGACCTGCTGGCCAGCGTGTGCATGCACGGCATCCAGACCAGCGGCAACGACATCCGCAACATCACCTGCGAGGCCTACGAGGGCATTGCCGAAGACAACATCGTCGATACCCGCCCCTTCGCCGAGATCACCCGGCAGTGGAGCTCGCTGCATCCGGAATTCACGTTCCTGCCGCGCAAGTTCAAGATCGCCTACAACGGCTCGGTCGAGGACCGCGCCGCCACCGGCTGGTACGACATCGGCGTGCAGGCGGTGCGCAACGACGCCGGCGAGGTGGGCTTCACCGTCAAGGCCGGCGGCGGCATGGGCCGCACGCCGATCATCGGCACCGTGGTGCGCGAGTTCCTGCCCTGGGACCAGCTGCTCAACTACATCGAGGCCATCGTGCGCGTGTACAACCGCTATGGCCGGCGCGACAACAAGTGGAAGGCGCGCATCAAGATCCTGGTCAAGGCCGAGGGCCAGAAGTTCATCGACGACGTGGAGGCCGAGTACAAGGACATCGTCGAGCTGGACGGCGCCCCGCACACCATCACCCAGGCCGAGCTGGACCGCGTGCAGGCCAGCTTCGTGGTGCCCGAGCTCAAGCCCGCCAACCTGCCTTCCAGCGTGAACACCGACGGCCAGCTCTACCAGCGCTGGCTCAAGCAGAACGTGCGCGGCCACCGCCTGCCGCACCTGCGCGCCGTCACGCTGTCGTTCAAGCGCGTGGGCTTCGCGCCCGGCGACGCCGACGCCGACACGATGGAGGCGCTGGCGCAGTTGGCCGAGCAGTTCTCCGCCTCCGAGGCGCGCCTGACGCACGAGCAGAACCTGATGCTGCCCTGGGTGCACGAGAGCGACCTGCCCGCGCTGTACGAGGCAGCGCGCGCGCTGGGCCTGGCGCAGCCCAACATCGGCCTGCTGACCGACATGATCGCCTGCCCGGGCGGCGACTTCTGCTCGCTGGCCAACGCGCGCTCGCTGTCCATCGCGGCGGCGATCACCGAGCGCTACCAGGACCTGGACGAGGTGTTCGACCTCGGCCCGATCGACCTGCACATGAGCGGTTGCATCAACTCCTGCGGCCACCACCACAGCGGTCACATCGGCATCCTGGGCGTCGACAAGGACGGCAAGGAGTGGTACCAGATCACGCTGGGCGGCTCCGACGGCACCGAGCTGTCGGGCCCGGCGCTGGGCGGCAAGGTGGTCGGCCCGTCGTTCTCGGCGGCCGAGGTGCCGGAGGTGATCGAGGCGCTGCTCGGCACCTACCGCGCGCTGCGCAAGCCGGGCGAGTTCTTCATCGACACGCTGCGGCGCGTGGGCCACGACCCGTTCAAGGCCGCGGCCAACGGCGCGCGCTTCAAGGCCGAGGAGGTTGCGGCATGAAGCAGACGCTGCGCATCCTCAGCGCCGAGCAGCATGCCGGCGAGAGCGGCGCGGACGAGGGCCTGAAGGTCCTGCAGTTGCCCAACGACGCCGACCCGCTGGCCGCCGACCTGGACCTGGAAGGCGTCGACCGCATCGAGCTGCAGTTTCCGAAGTTCACCGACGGCCGCGCGTACAGCCAGGCCATCATGCTGCGCCGCCGCCGGCGCTTCGCCGGCGACATCCGCGCCACCGGCGACGTGTTCGTCGACCTGCTGGTGCACATGCAGCGCAGCGGCTTCAGCAGCGCCGTGCTGCGCGAGGGGGTGGACGCCTCCGCGGCGCAGCGCCAGTTCGAGCGCTACGCCGGGTTCTACCAGGGCGACGTGGAGCAGAAAGAACCTCTGTTCGCGCGCGAGCACTGAGTTTTTGCGGCTTCTCGTTCCGTAGTCCGGCCCAGGCCCCGGTGAGGGGGCGGTGGCGCTTCGGTGGAGCGGTCGGCGCTTTGCGCCGACTCCCCTGCGATGCTCGGTCGGCCGGGCCGGCGCA